>Ga0255341_1004844_pt1 | contig 13791 bp, 14 predicted proteins | sample wastewater_treat_8_FD_192418 | JGI IMG/M metagenome (GOLD analysis project Ga0255341, IMG submission 192418) | Wastewater microbial communities from Lulu Island WWTP, Vancouver, Canada - plant12 | ecosystem: Engineered > WWTP > Wastewater > Unclassified | place: Canada: Vancouver, British...
TTGGTATTCTGATATTTTATCAGATTTAAAAGGGTAATGGGTGGTTCCTTACCCTTTTACAACCATTTACTGAAGCGTATCGTGTCCTATTTTCAACGATTTACTGATAAATATTTTGTCCTGATTTGCAATCAACAACATTACATATAGTAAAAACTAGAAGTGGAGATAAATTTGAGAGATGCCCCCATTGTAAGTTTATTACATCTGGTTCGAATCTTTCACCTGATTACAAAAAATATGAAGATGAAGTATATAAAGAAAAATATCCAAAGTTAGTATTTGATTGATATTAATCTGAAAGGCGTGGTATTTGAATGAAGATTTTGACAACAAAAGAAATATTAGAAAATGGAATTAATATTGAGGACATGGATATCATAGGAACAACTTATCAATATATAGACCCCAAAACAAATCAACCATATAACGGTTTAGGATACTACTTAGGAAGAAATAATCACATACAATCTTATTGCTATTTTTCCAATGGGGTTCAACATGGAGAATGTGTTGAGTTTTATAAAAATGGGAATCCATCTGAATGGTACAATGTTGACAAAGGAATAGGTCATGGTGAGTTTAAACAATGGTATGAAGACGGTTCATTAAAGATTGAGGGATATCGTGAATCTTCTGCAATTGTAAGATTTAAAGCCTACGACAAAGATGGTAATTTAACTGACGAGAAATCTGGACTAACAGATCAAGAAAAGAAATTTATTAAAAGTATTACTGGAGAAGAAGCTGCTGAAAAGTAATGGGTAATCAACAGTTACTTTGATTAAGGATTACCAAAATAGAAAAAGATAGAATTAATTAAGCCCACAAAATATTTTTTATTTATGGGCTTTTTGTTTTCAGTTTTTAGTTGACGTCTATACATATATGGTATTTAGCCCTCTGATATTCTCTGCCTGTTTCAAGAATACATTTACAACCTTGCAAGTAGTTTTTACAAGAGCCCCTTTTTGTGCAATAATTTATGGCATTACAAAAGAAAAAGATAATTTGAGATTTGGGAAGATAATTATTACTAGAGGTAGAGAATGGAATACAAAAGTCAAAGATGGTCAAAGTCAATGCTTGAAAATTAATCAATTATAATGTATAAATAATATTATAGGATGTGGAATTTTTAGATAATCCGGTTGTAGTAAAAGCATCTGCACAGAGGTATTAAAACAATAAGTTTAAGGAAATTTAATATTGACAACTTTTAAAGCACGAAGGAGGATTATTAAATGAATGATAAAGTCTATGAATTCGAAGAGGAAATTGCATAATAAAATGAATTTTAGCAACATATGAATTAAGGAAAATGTTTTGCGATAAAAAACTAAAATGAATGTTGAAATACGTATATTTAATGGAGGTAGATTTATGGATATATATTATTTGGTGCTTGTTCTTCCGGCATTTATCCTCGCAATGTTTAGTCAATATAAGGTAAAAAGCACCTTTAAAAAATACAGCCAGACATCAAACAGCAGGAATATGACTGGAGCACAGGTTTCCAGAATGATCTTGGACAGGAATGGGCTGTATGATGTTAGTGTAGAACCGGTAGCAGGCAGTTTAACTGATCATTATGACCCAAGGACAAAAAAAGTCAGGTTGTCGGAAAGTGTATATAATAGCACATCACTAGCTGCAATTGGTGTAGCAGCTCATGAAACCGGCCATGCAGTTCAGCATGCAGTAGGCTATGCACCTTTAGGACTAAGAAGCAGTCTTGTTCCTGTTGCAAATATTGGCTCCACATTAGGGCCGTATTTGGCTATATTTGGTTTGATGTTTCAAATGCAGTTTCTATTGAATCTTGGCATAATTCTTTTTACAGTAGCTGTAGCATTTTATCTCATAACGCTGCCCGTTGAGTTTAATGCCAGTACAAGGGCGATAAATATGCTTCAAGGTGAATATGTGTTGAACAATAATGAAATACCCCCTGTAAAAAAGGTATTGAGTGCAGCTGCCATGACGTATGTCGCATCTGCTGCAGTTGCAATGGCCAGTCTCTTAAGGCTTATACTTTTAGCAAGAGGCCGGAGTAGGGATTAGGAGGGAAAAGTATGAATATGGAAAGCTTTACGGAAAAGGTACAGGCAGCAATTTCTGCAGCACAGGATATAGCGGTTCGCATGGGACATCAGCAGGTGGATGGAGAACATATTCATCTTGCATTGGTAACACAGGAGGATGGGCTTATTCCCAAGCTCATTGGTTATATGGGGCAAGACATTCGTCTTTATGCAAAGGATGTTGAAACTGAACTTGAAAAGATTCCGAAAGTCTATGGAAGTGGAGCTTCCAGCATGTATGCTACAAGACGATTCAGTGAAATACTTATTCACGCTCAGGATGAGGCAAAACGCTTTAATGATGACTATACCAGTGTTGAACATATTTATATGGCCATGTTAAAGGAAAAGAATTCACCGTCACAGGTAATATTCAAGTGCTTTGGAATTACCCTCGAGAAGTTTATGGCAGCTCTTAGCAAGGTCCGAAGCAACCAGAGAATTACATCGAAAAACCCCGAAGAAACCTATGAGGCTTTAAAAAGGTTTGGCCGTGATTTGGTGGATTTAGCAAGGAGTGGTAAGCTTGATCCGGTTATAGGAAGAGACGCCGAGATCAGACGTGCCATACGTATATTATCAAGAAGGACCAAAAACAATCCGGTGCTTATTGGAGAACCTGGTGTTGGAAAGACTGCAGTGGTGGAAGGACTTGCTCAAAGAATATTGAAGGGTGATGTGCCGGAAGGGTTGAAGGATAAGACCATTTTTGCACTGGATATGGGTGCATTGATTGCTGGTGCAAAATATAGAGGTGAATTTGAAGAAAGGCTTAAAGCTGTTCTTAATGATGTGAATAAATCCAATGGGAGGATTATTCTTTTCATTGATGAACTTCATAATATTGTGGGTGCAGGAAAAGTTGAAGGTGCAATGGATGCAGGAAATATATTAAAGCCCATGCTTGCCAGGGGAGAGCTTCATTGCATAGGTGCAACCACCCTCGATGAGTACAGGAAGTATATTGAGAAGGATGCGGCATTAGAAAGAAGGTTTCAGCCAATTGTTGTGGATCAGCCCACAGTAGAGGACACCATTTCCATCTTAAGGGGTCTTAAGGAACGCTTTGAGATACATCATGGAGTTAGAATTACGGATAATGCTATAATCGCTTGCAGTGTACTATCTAACAGATACATAAGCGATCGCTTTCTTCCGGACAAGGCAATTGACCTCATGGATGAAGCTGCTGCTATGATTAGGACAGAAATTGACAGTATGCCTACCGAGCTTGATGATATTCAAAGGCGAATCATGCAATTGGAAATTGAAAGGCAGGCCCTTAAAAAGGAAGATGATGCTATTTCGAAGGAAAGGCTCTCCGGCCTTGAGAAGGAAATATCGTCGCTTAAGGATAAATCCGATAGCATGAAGGCACAATGGGAAATGGAAAAGGAAAATATTAAAAGAGAAAAGAACCTCAAGGAGCAGATAGAGGAAGTTAAGAGGCAGATAGAAGAAGCTGAAAGGTCTTATGATCTTGACAAGCTTGCTGTGTTAAAGCATGGAAAACTGCCTGAACTGCAAAGAAGCCTTGAAGAGGAAAAATTACGTAAAAAATCAAGCGAAGGTGTACTTTTGAAAGAAGAGGTAACGGAGGAGGAAATTGCTGAAATTGTTTCAAGATGGACAGGAATACCTGTTACAAAGCTTGTGGAAAATGAGAGGGATAAGCTTTTAAATCTTGAAGATTTGCTGCACAAGCGAGTGATAGGGCAGGATGAGGCAGTTACAGCTGTAAGTGATGCGGTTATCCGTGCAAGGTCAGGCTTAAAGGACCCTAGAAGGCCTATAGGTTCGTTTATATTCCTTGGACTCACGGGTGTGGGCAAAACAGAGCTTGCAAAGGCATTGTCCCAGTCACTTTTTGACAGTGATGATAATGTGGTACGTATTGATATGTCAGAATATATGGAAAAACATTCAGTTGCAAGGCTAATTGGAGCACCTCCAGGTTATGTGGGATATGAAGAGGGAGGCCAACTTACAGAAGCTGTAAGAAGAAAACCTTATTGTGTAATTCTCTTTGATGAAATTGAAAAGGCCCATCCTGAAGTATTTAACGTTCTCCTTCAGCTTTTGGATGATGGACGGCTTACCGACAGCCAGGGAAGGACTGTTGATTTCAAGAACACTGTTGTAATCATGACTTCCAATCTGGGAAGTCAGCATCTTTTAAGCGGAATTGATGAAAACGGTCAAATTGACAGTAAGGCGAGAAAGCATGTTACAGGAGAGCTAAACAGACATTTCAAGCCTGAGTTTTTAAACCGTGTGGACGAGATGGTGCTTTTTAAACCCTTAAGAAGGGAAGAAATAGTTAAAATTATCGATTTGGCTTTGGAGGATATAAGAAGACGTCTTGATGACAGGCTGATAGGACTTGAAGTGTCAAAGGAAGCAAAGGAGTTTATGGCTCAAAATGCGTATAATCCTGTGTTTGGAGCAAGGCCTGTAAAGAGGTACATGCAGAAATTTATTGAGACTGAAATTGGCAAAAAGATAATTAGCGGTGAGGTTGGTGAAGGTAAAAATATTTATATAGATGTTTCGGATGGAGTGCTCGTGATAAGAGTTGATTGAGTGGGAAGGAAACCATCAAAATAGAGATTGAGCCAGGACCAAATTTAATGGCTGTCCTGGCTTAAGCAGCTAATAATCATTAAGACTCGATCGGTTGATCCCTGTGCTCCTTTGGTGGCGGAGGTCCGTAAAACTGATAATAGTTACATTGAATCTTGCCGTTATAGAGTTTCCTTTTTTTGTGGGCTCTTGAACCGAATAGCTTTTCGAATTCAGGATGTGAAGTCAATATATAATAGGACCATGTGTCAAACTGTTTAAAAACCTGTCCCATTTGGCGGTACAGTTTTTCAACTTCTTTGCTTTCACCTATGCGCTCTCCATATGGAGGATTGCATATTATAAAACCATATTTATATCTGGATTTTATATCTGCAGCAGCAAGTCTTTGAAGGTGAATATCATTTTCCACACCTGCCTGTTTTGCATGATATCTGGCCAGACTCATAACTTCATCATCTATATCGGATCCGCTTATTCTAAGTTCCCTGTCATTTATTATAAGGTCGTGTGCTTCTTCTCTGGCTTTATGCCATATTGAAGACGGTATATTGCCCCATTTTTCCGAAATAAACTCTCTCTTAAGTCCGGGTGCAATATTTTTTGCTATCAATGCAGCTTCAATGGGAATAGTTCCGGAACCGCAGAAAGGGTCAATCAACACACGGTCATGTTTCCATCTGCTTATAAGCAGCATTGCAGATGCTAAAGTTTCTTTAAGGGGGGCATGTGCCACCAGCTTTCTATACCCTCTCTTATGAAGTCCTGCACCACTTGTATCAATAGTAAGAGTTGCCATGTCTTTTAGCAATGCAACCTCAATTTTGTATGTTGGACCGGTTTCTTCAAACCAGTTGACTTTGTATTTCTCTTTAAGCTTTTCTACCACAGCTTTTTTTACTATAGCCTGACAGTCAGGCACACTGAAAAGCTTTGAATTGATTGATTTTCCCTCCACAGGGAAATGGGCATTTTTAGGTATCCATTCATGCCATGGAAGAGCTTTTGTTTTTTCAAACAGCTCGTCAAAGGTTAATGCACTAAACTCTCCCATCTTTAGAAGTATCCTGTCGGCTGTCCTGAGCCAAAGATTTGTTCTGGCAATAGCCTCTTCGTCACCTGAAAAGGTAACTTTGCTGTTTTCTATATATTGATCATCATATCCAAGATGCTTTAATTCTCTTCCAACAACAGCTTCAATTCCGAAGGCTGATGTTGCAATCAAGTGTAGTTTGCTCATTGTAATATCTCCATTCAAAATAATTTTCAGTTTAATCAACCCGTAATATGTTTTCTTATAAAAAAATGTCCCATGGGTGTGTGTTGGGTGGATTTGATAAAAATGACATATTTTCCTTTTGAGTTGGGTGTTTAAAGCCTATTTCATGAGACCATAAAGCTATTTGTGCTTTTTTGTCATTGAGGATTCCGTATTTTGAATCTCCGAACAAGGGATGTCCTATAGTAGAAAACTGGACCCTGATTTGATGAGGCCTTCCGGTATGAAGCATTACCTTTACAAGTGAAAGATCATTTATACTGCCAAGTACCTCGTAGCTTAAGACTGCTTCCTTTGCATCGGGAGTTCCAGGTGGTACAGATCTAACCTGATTTGTGCTTTTGTTTTTTATAAGATAATGGGTCAATGTATCGGAGTTTTTTTCCGGGGTGCCTGTTATAACGGCATAATAAACTTTGGTAAACTCACGTTTCCTTATTTGGTCGGAAAGTCTCGACGCGGCCTTTGAGGTCTTTGCAAAAACCATAATACCACCTACAGGGCGGTCCAGCCTGTGAACCAGACCTAAAAAAACGTTGCCAGGCTTTTGGTATCTTACTTTTATATCATCCTTCAATAGTGTAAGAAGATCCAAATCCCCTGACTGATCCTCTTGTGTAGGAATATTAACCGGTTTTTCAACAACAAGAATATGATTATCTTCATATACTATATTTATATTAACTGGAGCTTTCAAGAATTAAGCCTCCCATCGTCCGAAAATTCCACATGGAAGTAAAAGGCCTGTTGTTGTTATGGGAAGCCCCACTTCTCCACATGTGACATTACCACCTAGTTTACTCTTAAGAAGTACATTGAGTATGTTCTGCAGTATTATTGGAGAGAAGCCTGTTGTATAGGAGTTTATCAGCATAAACAAAGGCTTGTCCGATAAAATTTTGCTGCATTCATCAATAATCATATATAAGGAATCTTCTATTTTCCACAATTCGCCCTTAGGACCTCTGCCATATGAGGGAGGATCCATTATGATCGCATCATACTTGTTGCCTCTTCTGAATTCTCGTTGAACAAATTTGACAACATCATCGGTAATGTATCTGACTTTTTTATCGGAAAGACCGGAAAGAGCAATATTTTCCTTAGCCCAGGTAACCATGCCCTTTGATGCATCAACATGACACACATCTGCACCTGCATATGCAGCAGCAACTGTTGCCCCACCTGTATAGGCAAAGAGATTTAGGACGTTTATTTTCCTGGGAGCATTCCGGATTTTATCAACAATCCATTTCCAATTGACGGCCTGTTCAGGGAAAAGTCCTGTATGCTTGAAGTTGGTTGGCTCAATATAAAAAGACAGCTTGTCATAGCTTATTGTCCAACGCTCAGGCGGCTTGGTTTTAAATTCCCAATTTCCTCCACCGCTCTTGCTGCGAAAATAGTGACCATGGGGTTTTGACCAAAGCTCACTTGCATTTTGATTTGGCCATATAACCTGGGGATCAGGCCGCCTTAAAATGTATTTACCCCATCTTTCCAATTTTTCGCCATCTTTGGCATCTATTATTTCATAATCCTTCCAGTCATCAGCTACAATAATCAATCGTTAAACCTCCAGTATGTATAAATGAAAAAATTCAATAATATTTCAAATTCCAGAACATAACTATCAAGTCTATTATTATAACATATTCAAAGCAGGTAGCAAAGATTGGTTTAATATATTTTTTCACATTTGACTGATTCTTATGTGTTTAAAATCATTCATTTATTATCAGGAGGTGCAATTCGTTGAACTTTTATTTATACATGCGGTATTGATTAAAACTTCTTATGTTGATATTATATATACTATAGTATTTACATAAAAGAATGCGAGGTTTTGATTCGGGTAGATTCGGGTATTGACAGATAACTAAAAAATTGCACCTAATATATTTTTGAGGTGCCCTTATTACATTAAATACGTTATTAATCTTACATTTAGCAGAGCAAAATAACGAACGCTTTAACGGAATTTTGCGATAGATAAATGTAAGAGATTAATCGTATTTAATATAGATTATAAGATAAATACAAATTTTAGCCGATACATAAAAAAAGAATATAATACAAGGAGTGAAATAAGCATGGATGATGTAATTGATAGTGTAATTGATAGTGTGATTGAGATAGAGAACATTCTGCCTGAAAAGTCAATTATCAAGACCAGACATCCAGGTAGTTACGATTGGGTGACAACAATTATCCGTAAAGCTTATGGAAACTGTATTGAAGTCGAGCAGGTTGAAGACTATATGGTTAAAGTTATTATGATCGGCGATAATCTGTTAATCAAGTACTCGGATAATGAATATCTATATACTATTGAATCTACGGTTCAGGGAATTAAGTTTGCGTCAAGGTCGGTACTACTGACAGTGAACGGCATTAAAAAGATAAAGAATATCAGATATTCTTACAGGTATGATGCCTATTTAAGTTCCAGCTTAAAGATGATGGAGGACTTTAGTGAAGTTTACTCTGTTGTTACCAATCTGAGCAACACGGGTATGAGTATAATTACAAAGGGCTATATTGAAATTGGTGAAAAGGTAGATATGAATGTATATCTATCCAGTGATAATATCATAAATTTGAAGTGTGAAATTAAATGGAGCGATGTAATCTGGCCTAATAACATGTACGGTATTCATATATTGGATATGGATAATGTTAACAGGGAGAAGTACGAAAGCTATATAAAGAAGCTGGAGAAAAAGGAAAAACGTTTGATTTCCAAATACATAAATAAAACAAAAATGTAGGTTTGAGGTGCTAAGTTTTGAAGAAAATTGGATTTACTACAAGCATTCCTGTTGAGATAATTTTTGCAGCGGGAATGATTCCTGTTGACTTGAATAATGTTTTCGTTACTGCAGAGAGTCCTCAAAGGAATGTTGAGTATGCAGAAAATGAAGGTTTTCCCAGAAATACATGTGCATGGATAAAAGGTATTTATTCAAGTACTGTAAGCAGTGAAGACATTGATACCATAATTGGAGTTGTTGAGGGTGACTGCTCTAATGCTAAAGCTTTGATGGAAGTATTGGAGTTAAAGGGCATTAAGACTATTCCATTTTCATATCCTGGTTCTAATACATTAGAGAAACTTGATTTGGAAATCAGGAAATTGTGTGAATATTTTAACGTAACTTTGGATGAATGCAATAAAGTAAAGGATGAGCTTGATGAGATAAGAAAAAAGCTTGTCTACTTGGATGAACTTACATGGAAGCATAATAAGGCTACCGGTTTTGAGAATCATCTATGGCAGGTTTCCAGCAGTGATTTTAACAGTGATTATAAAGCATTTTCCAGTGATATTACAAATTTGATTAATAAAATAGAAGAAAGAAATGAAAATAAAAATAGAATCAGATTGGGATATATAGGTGTTCCTCCTATTTATACAGATTTGTATGATTTTGTAGAAGAAAAGGATGCAAGAATAGTTTATAATGAGGTTCAAAGACAGTTTACTATGGCTGACAGTATAGGAATAAGGGATTTGGTAAAAACTTATTCAAGCTTCACTTATCCTTACAGCCTTAGCGGAAGGCTTAAAGATATTAAAAGGAATATCGAACTGAGGAATATTGATGCTATTATACACTATACCCAATCATTTTGCTTCAGAGGAATTGAGGACATTGTGATAAGAAAGGAATTAGGGGTGCCGGTATTGACATTAGAAGGTGATAAGCCAGGTAATATAGATGCCAGGACCAAGCTTAGGGTAGAAGCGTTTATTGAAATGTTAAAATAAGGGGAAGTAAAAAGATGGTGGCTTTAGGCTTTGATATCGGCAGCAGAGCTGTAAAAGTTGTATTGTTCGAGAATGAGAATTATAAAAAAAGTCTGGTGTTTGATACTTTTGATTTTTATAAAAACTATTGTACTTATATAGAAGGAAAAATATTTGTAGATTTTGACAAGCTTGCTCTTGGAAAGGCAGATCGTATTGTCAGCACCGGTTATGGCCGGAACAATATAAATATTGATGGTGCTGAAGCCATAACCGAGCTTAAGGCACATACATTCGGAGCTGTTTGGCAAACGGGGCTTAACGACTTTACACTTTTGGATGTAGGCGGGCAAGACAGCAAAGTGATGGACATTAAGAATAAAAAGATTAATGATATGATATTAAATGATAAATGTGCTGCATCTTGTGGAAGATACCTGGAAAATATGGCAAAGGTAATAGGATTGAGCGTTGGGGAAGTAGCCAATTACTCACAAAATCCTGTGGAATTAAGCTCAACATGTGCAGTTTTTGCCGAGTCGGAGCTTATAGGGAAAATTTCAGAAGGTTATAAGGCAGAAGTCCTTGCAGCTTCAATAAATTACTCTTTATTTAAAAAGATTAAGCCTTTAATAGATAGATTTCCGTCAGAACATATAGTTGTAACAGGCGGGGTGGCAGCAAATAATGCCCTCTTGGACTTTATTAAAAAAGAAACAGATTTTATAGATGTAATAGTACCCAAATACCCACAGTTAAATGGTGCGTTGGGTTGTTGCGTATATGCAGGAATGAATATTCCAAACAATCTTAAGTAAATGGAGGAAAGTTATGAAAAGAGCAGTTGTATTGCTTTCGGGGGGCCTTGACAGCACAACTTGTTTATCGGTTGCGATAAAGGATGGATATGAAGTATTCCCAATATCATTTGATTATGGACAGAGACATCGCCGGGAGCTTCATTGTGCAGGGCTTATTGCCAAGTACTATAAACTTAAAACATATAATGTGTTTAAGTTGGATAACGTAGGGGGAAGTGCCCTTACAGATATGAATATAAATGTACCTGAGTATAAAGGGGATAAGTTTATACCAATAACATATGTTCCTGCAAGAAATATAATATTTCTGAGTTATGCAGTTGGCTACGCGGAGGTTGTAGATGCAGAAGCAATCTATATAGGAGTAAATGCTATAGATTACAGCGGTTATCCTGACTGCAGGCCGGAGTTTATAGACGCATTTCAGCATATGGTTTCAGTCGGCACTAAAAGCGGGGTTGAAGGCAGGGGAGTAAAGATTGTAACGCCACTGTTGAATTTGTCCAAATCGGAAATTATTAAGTTGGCATGTGATAAGGGTGCACCGCTGCATTTAACATGGAGCTGCTATAAAGGCGGAGAAAAGGCTTGTGGTGTTTGTGACAGCTGTGTACTTCGACTAAAAGGATTTGAGGAAGCTGGAATAGTAGATCCTATTGAGTATTTGAAAGCCGATATAGGAATTGATGTTGCAGAGAAAAGACCTACGGACAAAGATGTGATAAGATATTAAGTATGATTAAGGTATGAATAAAGGATTGATTTCTTTAACATTCCTAAATATTGATTAACAGGTCATTTGAGTGAAAGGAACAGATATGAATAAAAGACTAATGAGCATTACAAAAGTTTTTACTTTTGATAGTGCACATCATTTAGATGGATATGATGGTAAATGTAAATACATCCACGGCCATACTTATAAGCTTGAAGTAACATTAAAGGGTCCTGTAGATAGAAATGGTTTTGTTATAGATTTTACCGAACTTAAAAGAATTGTAAAGGATAATGTTATTTCAATTGTGGACCATAAGTATCTTAATGAGATTTTTGACTTCAACCCTACATGCGAACTTTTAGGGTTTTGGATATGGGATAAGATTGATGCAACTATAAAAGGTGAGGAATACTTTCTTGAGAAACTTGCTTTATGGGAAACTCCCACGAGCTTTACTACTATAGATAGAAAAGATATGGTTCAATAAAATTAGGGGTATTATAGTTTAAAGATAGGAAGATAAATTAATATGAAAGTAAATGAAATTTTCCAAAGCATACAGGGGGAAAGCTTATATGCAGGTTTTCCCACTGTATTTGTTCGTTTTAGCGGATGTAATCTTAGGTGCTCTTATTGTGATACCGCATATGCTTATGAAGAAGGCACAAATATGGAGCCTCAAGAAGTATTGGATGAGATTAAAAAATATTATTACAAAAGAGTGTGTATTACAGGCGGCGAGCCCCTTTTGCAAAAGGATATTGAAAAGCTTTTGCTGCTGTTGGCAGATTATGATGTTACAATAGAAACAAATGGGTCAATGGATATAAGCTTAATCAAACTAATCTCGAAGCATTCTTATGTTATGGATGTAAAATGTCCGTCCAGCGGAGTTTCAGAAGAAATGAATTTTCATAATTTTGAGTATCTGTCAGAAAGAGATGAGATAAAGTTTGTAGTAGGCGGGAAAGAAGATTATAAGTGGGCAAAGGGAATAATAAGAGATCATTATAAGAAAGGCACCATAACATTTTCTCCTGTATTCGGAAACATTGAGTATTGTGATTTGGTTGATTGGATTTTGAAAGATAAGCTGGATGTAAGGTTTCAGATCCAACTTCATAAGATTATTTGGGGCGTGGAAAAAAGAGGGGTTTAGTGAAAATGCTGGATTGGCAAGAGTTAATAGGAGCATGTTCCGGCTGCCAGAGATGCGGTCTGGGAAGTACAAGAAAAAATATAGTTATTGGAAAAGGAAATATTAAGGCACCTCTTATGTTTGTGGGAGAAGGTCCCGGTGAACAAGAGGATAAGCAGGGGCTGCCTTTTGTTGGTCCTGCAGGAAAGCTTCTTGATGTTTTATTGGATGCATTGCAAATCAGTAAAGATCAATACTATATTGCAAATGTGGTTAAATGCAGACCACCGGCAAACAGAGTTCCTCTTGATGAAGAAGCGGAAAAATGCCTTCCTTATCTAAGAAATCAAGTTTACCTGATTAGGCCTGAGATAATTGTATGTCTTGGTGCAACTGCTATGAAATATATAGTAAGCAAAGATGCAAAGATTACTCAGATAAGGGGAAACTGGATTGAAAGAAAGGGTTATTGGATAATGCCAACATTTCATCCGGCAGCACTATTGCGTGATGAATCAAAAAAAATTCTTATGTGGCAGGATATGAAAAAAGTCAAACAAAGGTTGGATGAGTTATGTCAAAACAAGATAGATTAAATGCACTTTATCAGGAATACAGAAATGAATTTGAAGGAGAAGAAATTGTACTGGATTGCGGTAATATTGATACCCGTATACTATTGATAGGAGAGGCACCTGGAAAAGATGAAGTAAAGCTGTCTAAGCCTTTTGTCGGTGCAGCCGGGAAAAATCTAAACAAGTTTCTTGAGGTAATTGGACTTATAAGAGACAACATTTTTGTTACAAACTCAATAAAGTACAGATTATCAAAAGTAAACCCAAAGTCAGGCCGTAAGATTAACAGGCCTCCTACTAAAGATGAGATAGAAAAAAACCAAAAATATCTGTTAAAAGAAATAGAAATCATTTCTCCGGAGATAATTGTAACATTGGGCAATGTTCCACTCAAAATGGTTTCAAGTGATAAAAGTATCAGTATCGGTAATGTTCATGGTGAATTAATGAAGGTTCAGATTTTAAATAGAGAGTACTCGTTATATCCTTTGTATCATCCTGCAAGCATCATCTACAATGCAAGCCTTCAAGATGTGTATATGGAGGATGTACTAAAACTTAAAGTTATCCTTGAAAAACTTTAGAATTTGCATAATTGTTTATGGGCAAGTCGAAATTTGAACTTATACGGATTATTTTGAAGGAAAAAGGAGAACGAAAAGTATAAATTAAATTAAAGTGGATATAATAATCCTTTAAGGTGTTGAGATAAGTTATGGAAGGTGGTATATTAAATAAGCTGTCGCCGAGATGCTGTTGAAAATGAGCATATAAGCACCGAAGAGGAAGAAATAAGAAATAAAAAAGGTGTTGACAGCGAAAAGAGATTGTGCTAACATATA
>Ga0255341_1004852_pt1 | contig 13765 bp, 13 predicted proteins | sample wastewater_treat_8_FD_192418 | JGI IMG/M metagenome (GOLD analysis project Ga0255341, IMG submission 192418) | Wastewater microbial communities from Lulu Island WWTP, Vancouver, Canada - plant12 | ecosystem: Engineered > WWTP > Wastewater > Unclassified | place: Canada: Vancouver, British...
CGGCTGGGGGTCGCCACATCGGTGATGAAACCCCTGGCCGGCGGTATGATCGAAAACAAGCTTTTTGCATTGCGGTTTTTTCTGAGTTATCCCATCGGGGTCATCACGCCGGGGATGTCATCAGTCGGGGAAGTGGATGAAAACTGGAGGGTATTGGAGGAAGGGAAGCCGCTCTCCCCGGAAGAGCTGAAGCAACTGGAAGAGGAAGTGGCCGGGCTGGGAAAGGATTTCTGCCGCCGCTGCAGCTACTGCATGCCCTGCGAGAAGGGCATCATGATTCCATTTGCCCACATGATCCATCTCATGGCCTGCGGCAGGGAGATGAACGACAATATCGCCTACACGCTGGAAATGGCAAAGCGCATGCTGCCCCAGCTTGAGCTGTGCGATGCCTGCGGCAAATGCGTTGAGAAATGTCCCTACCATCTGCCCACGCCCAAGCGGATAAAGGAGCTGTGCGAGATGCTGAAAAAGAGGATGCAGGATACATGATGCAAGTCAGAGCGCCTCTTTGACCCCGCACCCTAAACCCTGTACCCTCATTTGTAACCAGAGCACGAAGGGAAACTCGCGAAGTTCACGAAGAAAAAACAGTGGGCAGGGTGTAGGGAACAGGGCACAGGGGGAAAAACAAACTCTAAGCGCTAAACTCTGTTATGAAACGGGCTGTCAATAGAAAAACATGGCAGCGAGCGCAAGTCTGTTTTTATCTTTCAGAGTAGAAGATTAGTAGTAGCATTGTGGAGAGTGTGGGCAACTGTAGAGCAGTGGTCCAAGCGATGTATTTAAACCGCCACAGCTTACCACCCGAAGGCATCACCAAAGGTATAACCCGCCGCCGTCAAACAATGAAAAAGGCTTATCCTTCGATTTGGCCTTTTGTACCTTCATGTCAGTCAAAGGAATGATTCGCTTCGGCATGAGAAAAACTCCTTTTGGGTACACGCCCATATTTTTGGGTACCTTTTGCATGATTTTAGGTACCCAAAACAGCTGGATTTTGATGAACTATATGGCACATAATTGGACAGCAGACAACAAAAAACCCGCTATTTTTAGCGAGTTTTTGTATTTCTTTGAACTTCGTTGGATGATGGCTTGGTGGAGGCGGCGGGAGTCGAACCCGCGTCCGGAAATACTCCACTTAAAGTTCTACATGCGTAGCCTGAGTTTTGTGTTTCACCCCGCACGACTCCCGCAGGCAGGATTCTTACGCGGCTAGCCCATGAAGAGCTTCATTCGCACCCCCACGAGCAAGAGGTGAGAACTATCCCGCTGAGTCGACATCCTTTACAGCCCCGCGGGCAAAGACTGCAAGGACGCTTGCTGCCTAGTTAGGCAGCAAGGGCAAAATCATAATCGTTTGCGATTATGTTTAGTTCCACCCGTTTAACGAGATGATGGAGAGCTCGGCATGCCCCTTAAGCTTCAATTATCCCCGTCGAAACCGTTTCGCCCCCTTTCGTTTGAGGAAATCCGAAATTTGAAGCACTAAATTCTAAACAAATTCAAAATCCAAATATCAAATGTTCCAAACCCCGGCTGACCACTGATTTTGTCTGTTTGCATCCTTTGAATTTTGGTCATTTGGATTTGTTTGGGATTTAGGATTTCGTGCTTAGGATTTGTTTCCCCCTACATCCTCCCTTTTATCTTTCTACCTCCGAATTCTCGTTCCGCTTCGCGGGCAAAATCCTTTTTCTTTATATCCTCACGCTTGTCATGTGGATTTTTACCCTTGGCCAAAGCCATTTCAACCTTGACCTTGCCGTTTTTGAAATACATTTTCAGGGGAATGAGGGTTAACCCTCTTTCCTTTATTTTCCCGTAGAGCTTTTTAATTTCGCTCTTGTGAAAAAGCAGCTTCCGCTGTCTCAGGGGAGCATGGTTAAACTGATGCGCATAGTCGTAAGGGCTGATGTGCGCATTGATGAGAAAAATCTCACCATCCTTTATTCGGGCGTAACCGTCCTTGAGGTTGGCTTTTCCCGCCCGGCACGATTTTACCTCGCTTCCCTGAAGCACAAGACCCGCTTCGCAGGTATCAAGGATGTGGTAATCGTGCCGCGCCTTCCTATTCTGACAAATAAGTTTTTCGGTCATAGTGCAGTTCGTTCTATCGACAACAAATAATACCACAATGGTGCTGTTTATACAAGCGTGGAAGCGAGAGCCCCATTAAAATCAATAGAAGTTGATTGTTGCGGCCGGGCGTGCTACATTGGAACAGGATGCAGTAGTCCATAGTCCACGGTCAAGATAAAAAGCAGTTCATCTGTTATCTTTCCTATTCTTGGTGCTTTGGATTTATGACTTGTTGTAACCTTTATCAGCACAACCGGCAAACGGGGCAACCAATGAACAGGCTAATACTTCGCACATCAATTTGGAGGCATAAGACCATTTTCCTCCTCCTGCTCTTATGGTGCGGCAGCGCCTGCATATTTTTGCCTTCGCTGGAGATGAAACCGGGGGAGGAAGAAACTCTTTTATTAAAGATCGCCGAATTTTCGGATGGCCGGGTTTATGAGGAGACGATCATCGCCTGTCGATGCTTTTTAGAAAAATTCCCCAAATCGAAAGCGACCGATATTGTGCTGCTCAAGCTGGGTGAGGCCTTTGAGGGTCTCCTGAAACCGGGCTACTACCAGCCGGTAGAGGAGGGCATGCCGGCGGACGAGGCCAGAAAGCAGTTCATGAAAAAGTATGGCCATTATGAATGCTGGGTCGATACCCCCTGCGGATTGCAGTACAATCTTACCCACTACCGGCAAATGATGGAACGGTTTCCCGAGAGCATGTATGCCGATGAGGGGGAATACCACCTCATTGCCTGGTCATGCGATTATCGGGGATTGCCGGAAGCCCCCCTGGAAGAGATAGCGCACATGGAAAAGATTCTCCAAAAATATCCGACCACCTCGCTCAAATCGGAGATTTACTACAAAATCGGATACCGGTTTCATGTGCTCTATGAGATTGCGGCCTTTGCACGGCAACAAAACCTGCAAGACCCGGAGAAAGCGGGCGAGTATAAAGACAAGGCGCTTTATTTCTACCGGATGTCCCTGAAGCAGCCCTTGCAGTCGAAGTTTGCAAAGAAGGCCTGGGAAGACCTGGGCAGGCTGGAGGATGGCAAGCGAATTTATATTGCCGAATGAACTTTTGCGACGGCCGCCTATGTCATAAGGGCCATCACGATTGTCTGATGTGTGGTGGTGGGGATTTCCTGTTCTCCCATGGGCAGCGGGGCAGCTACGGACATCTTGAGATCCATTTCGACCTTGCTTTCCACGATGATCCCTTTGTCGACGGCAACATGCGTTTGGCCCGTGCCGGTACCGGATCCTTTCATTTTCACAGCCTCATCACTGCCCTGAACATCCATGACGATGGTGTAGTCTAACACTGCGCAGGAGTGGCCGTTCTTTTCCTCACGCTTGGTGTAGGTGTACTTGGATTCCACGATAACCTTCATCGGCGACTGGGGCAGCTCTTCTCTTTGAGTCCAGGTATCGCCCATCTTGAGCTTCCGGTCGGGAAATTTAGGGTAGAGGCTGAAGAGTACATTATTGATATCGGCGCCCAGTCCCTGGAGCGTAACCATGGATTGAAGGCCTTTCGGTTCGATTACCTCGCCATTCTCGCTCAGCTTCATGGGTGTCTGCTTTCCCGCCATCGAAGATCCCATCGCGTTCGGTATCGTCTTGCCCCCGATATTCATCTCCATGTCGTAGGTATCGCAGGTGATGGTGATGTCCGCAACCCCCTTGTCGACCCGGTCCACCTTTTGGGTAAGGGTGACTTCGATCTTGCACGGTATCTCCATTTTCCTGCCCATGAACTCGGTGATGTTGGTAGAATCCTGGGTGACTTTGTATTTGTAAACATCGCCCGGCCTGAATTTCAAGCGCATCCTGGACGCTCTTTCACCGCATCCGAGTGAGCATAACAGGCAAAGGACAACCAGCCAGAATAATCCAGCCGCTTTCTTCATGCGCATAACCTCCGTTTCATAAGTCATGTACCGCTGCGATTATAACGATTCATTGCCGCCGGCAGGCCCTCTTGCAAGAGAAGTTCAACTGCCTGCTGTGCAGCCGCGGCTACCTCGCCGAGGGATTGTCTCTCGGTCGCGTCAAACGGCTGCAGGACATAGTCCGCGGCGTCAATCCCTCCGGGCGGCCTTCCGATGCCGATCTTGATTCTGCGGAAACCGCCGCTGCCAACGGCATGGATGATCGACTGTATGCCCTTATGGCCTCCGTGGCCTCCTTTTTCCTTGATCCTGATTCTTCCAAAGGGGAGATCTAAATCATCGTGGATTACTATAAGCTGGTGCGCCGTGAGGGAGAATGAAGCGGCAAGCAGCCTTACCGCGTCGCCGCTTGCGTTCATGAAAGTGCGGGGTTTGGCGAGAATTACGGGGCGATCTGCGATTGCCCCACGACCCCAGCGGCTCTTGTATTTTCTTTCATCGAGAGGTATGCCGTTGGTCCGGGCCAGCCGGTTCACAACAAGGAAACCGACATTATGCCTGCTCGCCTCGTATTCCTTTCCCGGGTTTCCGAGACCCACAATGAGTTCCACACCTGTACCCGGATTATGGGCTTACTTTTTACCACCCTCTTCCTTCTCGGGCTTTTTCTCCTTTTCTTCAGCCGACTTCTTTTCTTCGGTCGCCTTGGCAGCTCCCGCGGCTTCCGCTTCAGGCGCCGCTTCCTTGGCGACTTCTTTTTCAATAGTGGGCGCGAGCATGGTCGCGATGGTGGTATTCAGATCGTCAAAAATCTTTATGCCCGGCGGCAATTGCATGTCTTTGAGGTGGACTGAATCGCCGATGGCAAGAGAGCTGACATCCGCCTCCAGGCTGTCGGGGATTTGGGAAGGCAGGCACCGGATGCTAAGTTCCCTTTTGACCTGTTGCAGCACGCCGCCGACCAGTACCCCGGCGGGAGTGCCGGTGAGCCGGATGGGAAGAGAGAGGGTTACTTCTTCGTCCATGGCGACCTCGAAGAAATCGACGTGCAGGAAGCACCGATTCACCGGATCAACCTGAATTTCCTTGATCATGACCGTCTTTTCCGCCGGTTCGCCATTACCTTCAATGGAGAGGAGGAAGATCTTCCGCTCGCTTTTACCCGAGCCCAGGAGGTTCTGCAAGTTCTTTAATTTGATGGCGAGGGGGATGGCAGCGGTTTTATGGCCGTAGACGACTGCCGGAAGCATTTCCTTGCCGCGCAATCTTCTTGCCACCCCTTTTCCGGTTGCCGTGCGAGCGGTTGCCTTTAATATTTCCTGTTCTGCCATGGATGCTCCTTACTCAATGACCGTGTGGGATTGTTTATACAAAAAGTGAGCTGACCGAGTCGTTGTTATGAATCCGCTTGATAGCTTCGCCGAGCAAATTTGCCACCGAGAGAACTTCTATTTTCTTGCAGGATTGTGCTTCCGGCATGAGAGGAATGGTATCGGACACAACCACTTCTTCCAAAGCGGACTGGTTGATTTTCTCCAGCGAACGTCCTGAAAGCACTGCATGGGTACAGCAGGCGGCGACTTTTTTTGCTCCCTCCTTGAGAAGGGCATCGGCTGCCTGGGTGAGCGTACCGGCGGTATCCACTATATCATCGAGCAGGAGGGCGGTCTTGCCCTTTATCTCTCCAATGATGTGCATTACCGTAGATTCGTTGGGTTGTGATCTTCGCTTATCAATGATGGCCAGGCTTGCGCCAAGCCTTTTGCCGAAGGCGCGCGCCCTTTCCACCCCGCCTGCGTCGGGGGAAACGATGACCAGGTCATTGACATATTCCTGCTTGATGAAATCTATCATGACCGGGGCGGCGTAGAGGTGATCCACCGGAATGTTGAAGAAACCCTGTATCTGACCCGCGTGCAAATCAATAGTAAGGAGCCGGTTTGCTCCCGCGACCGTGATCAGGTCAGCGACCAGCTTTGCGGTGATGGGCACCCGCGGGGCTACCTTTCGGTCCTGGCGAGCATACCCATAATAGGGAAGCACCGCGGTGATTCTCTCCGCCGACGCCCGCTTTATGGCGTCCATCATGATCAGCAGCTCCATCAGGTAGGAATTGACCGGCGTGCAGGTCGATTGCACCACGAAGACATCCATTCCCCGCACATTTTCTTCAATCTCCACCTGGATTTCGCCGTCGCCGAACTGTTTGACATTGGCCCTGCCCAGCGGCATATTGAGGTACTTGCAGATTTTTTCGGCAAGCGGGATATTAGAATTACCGGACAGTATCTTGATATTATTTAACACCGTGAATCCCTGTAAGTATGGAAATTATAAGGTTATGACCTTTGAACCAGTGCATGCTTATATACAAATTTTTTTTGTATGTCAATAGTAATATCACGGCCGGTTGCCTGCCCGGCGAACCCCGGCAGGTGAAACTGAACCGAACCAATGACCGCATTTCGCGAAAAAATATGGCTGGGGTGGGAGGATTCGAACCTCCGAATGTAGGATCCAAAATCCTATGACTTGCCGCTTGTCGACACCCCAACCGTGCTGACGCGGTGGAAAATAGACGTATTCCGCAATCCCTCAGTGGAACAGCTTATTATTGCCGGCAATTGAAAAACACCCATTTGATTTGCGGCCGACCCCCCCTTGAGTCACAAACTGTTCAGCATGCCTTATAATTCGGCGCCACTGCTTCTTCAGCAACCGGCCCGATACCGCTGCACACGCACCGGTGCCAGGCCGCGGGCATGTCCAGCTGCCCCAGTGCCATGTTGGCTTTTTCTTCGCTGGCAAAGATGCCGAAGACCGTCGACCCGCTTCCGGACATGAGACACCCGAGCGCCCCCTTGTTTCTGAGCGCGTCTTTTATATCCTGCAAAAGCGGGAAGCGGGGCAGCACCACCTTTTCCAAGTCATTGGAAAGAATGGCAATAATTTCAGCGATATCATTTATGCAGGATGGGATAGTAATATTATCCGCTCCGTTTGTCAATTCTCTTCTCACATTTTGATATGCCCAGGCGGTGGAGATTTGCACCTCAGGGGTGACCAGGAGCAGCCATAGTTTTGGGTGTATGGTGAGGGGCTGCAGCACGTTGCCGATTCCCGTACCGACGGCGCTGCTGCCGAAAAGAAAGAAGGGGACATCGGCCCCGAGTTCTTTTGCCATAACCATGAGCCCCTGATCGCTCAATCCCAAACCGAAAAGCTGATTGATGCCGGCCAGAGTGCAAGCCGCGTTGCTGCTGCCCCCGCCCAGCCCTGCCGCCACCGGTATGCGCTTCTTAATGGTAATCCTAATGCCGTCCTTGATGGCATAACGGCTTACCAGCATTTGTGCGGCGGCATAGGCAAGGTTAGCCCCGCTGCAGGGTACCTGGGGATTGTTGCACGTTACCTCTATACCGTTTTTGATGACGTCGAGGAACAGGTCGTCTCCCAGGGATATTTTTTGAAAAACGGTTCTTATTTCATGGTAACCGTCAGAACGCTTGCCCAGGATATCGAGCCTTAAGTTGATCTTGGCGGGGGAGAAGAGTTCGAGGTGGTTCATAGAGCAGTGGGCAGTTTACGGTTCGCAGTTTACAGCAAATACCGGGTACAGGGGTCAGGGCTCAGGGTCAAAAAAGAGTCCGCAGTCCATAGTCCACAGGAAATACAGGGTTCAGAATAAAGGTCAAGAGCAGGCCCTCTTTTTGTCTCTACTGTTGACTATGGACCGTGGACCGCCGTGTTATCTCCTGAAAAGGTAGAACAGCAGGGTAAGGATGATGCTGATGATAATACAGGTGGTGAAGGGAAAATAAAAGCTGAAGTTTTCCCGCTGGATTGAAATATCTCCCGGAAACCTTCCGATCCAGGGGATTTTCAGTCCGGTGTTCATAAGTATTCCAATCATAACGAGGAAGATGCCCATCACTATGAGCATCTTCCCCATGGTGGCAAAACCTGACATTATCCGATTGTCCTGCCGCGAGGCCGCTTCGAAGGCGACCGGTCAGCCTGTCTGAAGTCTACTTTGCCTTTACCTCAAATACGTTGGCGCCTGCAATGATTTTGCTCCCCTTATCATAGGTAACCGTTACCGACCGAAAGCCGGTTGGAGCAGTGGTGGCAATCGCCAGGTCGAATTCAATCTTGGTATTGCTTCTTATGTTTACATTGGAGATTTCAAGGCCATCACTCGGGGTGAAGGTAATCTTTACCGGTGGATCATCCTGAAACTTGGTGTTCACGCCGGTGATGGTAACAGGGGTATAGTTTTGTTCCTGTATTCCTACCGAAGGAGAAATGTTTCCGAACGAAGGCTCTTCCCCGGGACCCGGTATCGAGGCGATCCCCAGGAAGGTCGAATCAACACCCAGATAGGCGCCGTATCCAATTATGATACTGTATCCAAAGTTGTCAAAGGGGGCAGGCGGCACATATTGAAAGGACAAGCCCCACAGATTAACGTCATATTTTGAGGTTTCACGTAGTGGAATTATCATTCCTTCTGATTGAAGGCTGGGAATTGTCGTTGTTGCCGGTGTGGTGGTGGTGGTTTCTTCCTTTTTTTCGACGTAAGCCTGAAACCAGGTTGAAGGGCCCAGAGTTGTTTCTATCCAGGTACCCGTTAATTCGGACTCTCTGGTGGTGTATACCCGGAACACATCCCCGGCATCAAATTCAAACTGATCAATCCACCGGGGATTAAAAACCAAATGTGTGGGATTCCAAATAAACACCATGTAAATATTATCGCTGACCGTGGCATGCACTGCTGAAAGAGGAAGAAGAGAGATGCAGATGATCAGCCAGATGTTTTTATATGTTTTTTTCATTAAATTTACTCCTTGGCCTTTTAATGCTGTTATGGAGTTGTTGCCTATCGATTGCCTGTTCTTGTCTCACGACGGCTGAGTGCGGAGAAGGGCACACCTATTTTTAATCATTGAATCCTATCATTTTTATGTTCGCAATTCAATTATTCTTTTCGTCTCACCGCACGCCGCCTTAAAGAAGATTTTCCTTGACTTTTTAAGGCCGGGGATGCAATATACTAACGAACGGTTAATGCTTTGATATTTAATAAATTTATCAAGAAGGCGGCTATTTTTTGTGGTTCGGCTGGAAAAATTTGAGAATCTGGAAAAAGGGGTCAATGACCTCGTAGACCGCTTTTCCCTCCTTCAGAGAGAAAAAGACAGGTTGGAGAGCGGTTATTCAAAAAAGACCGGTGAGCATCAGCTTTCCCAGGAGCGATTGGAGCGGCTTTACCGTGAACGGTATCAGATTCGGGCCAAGCTGGATGAGCTAATTAAAAAACTGGAAAATTTGGAGGAAGCAGGTTAACTTAAAGGGAAACGAGGGTGGAAAACGTTACCGTTACCATACTGGGGAAGGAATACAGTATAAAAAGCGATGTTGGGAAGGAGAACCTGAATAAAATTGCCGGCCATCTCAATAAAAAAGTAGATGAAATAATCCAAACCGCAAAGACAGCCACGGTTCATAATGTATTGATTCTTGCGGCCATGAATATTGCCGATGAGTACCTCCGGGAGAAACACCTAAACCAGGAACTTATCAGCTATGTGGAAGGTAAAGCGGAACAGCTCTTACAAAACATAAGAACCAGGACGTGAGTAATTAAGATACCAATTCCCTGCTGTGCGCGTGATTTAAACTATTATTATTTGATCCAACACCTTAAGAAAGGGAACTTTTTCTTGCTGAAGGAAGGCGGACCCCAACGGCAGTGATGGGGGGGCCTGAAACAGTAATAAGGTGCCCACCTGAATGCGCTGGGTTCAAATGATCAGTTTACACGGCACAGCGGGGAACAGAATTTTATTTGCATAATGTCTTTATTTTTTTCATACAATCAGCATGAAGTGGCGTAGTTGACGAGGTGGTGAGCATAGAAGGGGTATCTGAACTTAAAAACGGAAGAGTGCATAAGTGCAAGAAAGCATAATGGCGGGCGTTGAAAAACCAATACTGCTGTATCTGAGGGGGAACTCGACGTGTTGTTAGCAATGTGCTGGGCGTTGTTGATCGAGTTTTTGCCGCAAGAAAAAGTTTGTCTGCTGCGCACCGGGGTTCAGGGGCGCGGTGTCTGTTACGGTTTTTCTGCCATTGATGGCACAGAGTGGATATGTCACAAGCTTTCTTCACGGTTCGTCAGCATACCATAGACGCCTAACCGGCTCTTCCTTTTTTAGCAAACACTTCTTGCTCCGCTTCACTGCCCGTCCTTCTCATGCCAATCGATTCCATTTGCGTTGGTGTTTAACAAAAACAGGGGTTCTATCTGTTCAGGGGGCGACGGCAGTACCCTGACAAGGAGGTGAGCTGTACTTTGACTACCATTATAATAATGATTGGCATAGCGTTCGTTGCGGCCGCGCTGGGAGTCTTTGGCGGCATGTATTTCCGCAAAAAAATCGCGGCATCCAAGGTTGAAGCGGCAGAAGAAGCCGCCATGAAAGTCCTGGAAAGGGCGCAAAAGGAAGCAGACAACGTAATAAAGGAGGCTCGTTTACAGGCAAAGGAAGATCTTTACAAGGCCAAGTCGGATTTTGAAAAAGAAACCAGGGACAGGAGACTGGAACTTCATAATCTGGAGAAGAAGCATGACCAGCGGGAAGACAGCCTGGCCAAGAGGGCGGAGCTTCTGAATCAGAAGGAATCCGGCCTTACCAAAAAAGAGCAAGGCTTGGCCCAGCAGGAAAAGCAGATTGAGGAGAACGAAAAGGTTTTGCAAACCACCATTGCACAGCAAAGGATCCAGCTCGAAAAAATATCCGGCATGTCTTCCGAGGAGGCCAAAAAGTCCCTGATGCAGTCAATGGAGAGTGAGGCGAAACACGAGGCGGCCAAAAACATCCGGAAAATCGAAGAGGAGGCCCGGGAAACCGCCGATAAAATGGCCAGAAATATCCTGGCGCTGGCGATTCAGAAATATGCTGCTGATTATGTTGCCGAAAAAACCGTTTCGGTGGTCAATCTTCCCAACGAGGACATGAAGGGCAGAATCATAGGCAGGGAAGGGAGAAACATACGGTCCATCGAGGCAGTTACCGGTGTTGATCTCATTATCGATGATACTCCCGAGGCCGTTGTGCTTTCCGGTTTTGATCCCATCAGGAGGGAAATCGCCCGGGTGTCACTGGAACGGCTGATTGAGGACGGACGGATACATCCTGCCCGGATCGAGGAAATTGTTGAAAAGGCAAAGAAGGAGATGGAGGTGACCATCAAGGAGGCCGGCGAACGAGCGACCTTTGACACCGGCATCCACAGCGTGAACCCTGAACTGGTAAAGCTCTTGGGCAAGCTCAAGTACCGGACCAGCTACGACCAGAACGTGCTCCAACATTCGCTGGAGGTGGCTGCGTTTTGCGGCATAATCGCCGCGGAACTTGGCGTCAACGTCAAGAAGGCAAAACGTGCGGGCCTCCTGCACGATATCGGCAAGGCGGTAGACCACGAGGTTGAAGGCTCCCATGCTATCATCGGGGCGGACCTGGCAAAGAAGTATGGTGAAGACGATGAAATCGTGCACGCGCTGGCAGCGCATCATGACGACGAGAAGCCGCAAACCGTAATCGCCATCCTGGTGCAGGTTGCCGACGCCCTCTCTGCCGCGCGGCCGGGCGCCCGCCGGGAGATGCTGGAGACCTATGTTCAACATCTCAGGGACCTCGAGGAAATCGCATCGTCTTTTCCGGGTGTATTAAAATCGTATGCGGTGCAGGCCGGACGCGAGATTCGAATCATCGTGGAAGGCAAGGAGATATCCGACGATGACGCGGTCGTGCTTTCCAAGGATATCGCGAGAAAAATAGAGAGCAATTTGAGCTATCCCGGACAAATCAAGGTGACGGTTATCCGGGAGACGCGGGCCGTCGATTTTGCGCGGTAACCGTATTGCCGTTCGCTTCATGCGGGACCCCATGGAAAACGTTTTTGACATACTTTCCGACCGAGGGTTCGTTGAACAGTTTACCGACGAGCCTGCCTTGCGGAAACTGCTTTCCGGACCAGTTACCTGCTATGCGGGATTTGATCCTACCGCCGCCACGCTGCACGTGGGCCACCTGCTTCCGGTCATGGCCCTGATGCACATGCAGAGGGCGGGGCACCGGGTGATCGCCCTGGTGGGGGGCGGAACCGGGCTTATCGGCGATCCAAGCGGCAAGACAAAGATGCGGGAAATTCTCACCAGGGAGAAGATCGACGGCAATGCGCGGGCGATACAGGCACAGTTCGCGCGTTACCTTGATTTCAGCGGAGGCCGGGCGTTGCTGCTAAACAACGCGGACTGGCTCTGCGGCCTCGGCTACATTGACTTCCTGCGCGATATCGGGTGCCATTTCAGCGTTAACCGGATGCTGGCGGCTGAATCGTACAGGGCCCGGATGAAAACCGGCCTCAACTTCATTGAGTTCAATTACATGCTGTTGCAGGCCTATGACTTCCTGCATCTTAACCGGTGCTTCGACTGCGCGGTGCAGATGGGCGGCAATGATCAATGGGGTAACATTGTGGCCGGCATTGATTTAATCAGGCGGGTTGCTGGAAATGAATCCTATGGCATGACCTTCCCGCTGCTTGTCACTGCCTCCGGGCATAAGATGGGGAAAACCGAGGAAGGGGCGGTCTGGCTTGATGAAGCCGCAACCTCTGCCTACCAGTATTATCAGTACTGGGTCAATGTGGATGATGCGGATGTCGTGAGGTTTCTCAGGCTGTTTACCTTTTTGCCGCTTGATGAGATCGAAGCGGTTGCGGCGCTGACGGGAAGCGATTTGAACCGCGCAAAAATGATCCTTGCTTTTGAAGCAACAAAAATAACCCACGGTGAGGAGAAGGCCCTGGCGGCATTGAAAACCTCATCCATTGCCTTCGGCTATAAAGGGTGTGAAGGACGGTTATTGCCTTCAAGCACCATCCCCCGGGAAGAGGTAGTCGGTGATTTAAGGGGCATGCCCACCAGCACGATGAAACGTGAGATGCTGGAAAAGGGTATATCCGCCTTTGAGCTTTTTGCCCAAGTGGGATTATGCGCTTCCCGCAGCGAAGCGCGCCGCTTAATTAGTCAAAAAGGGGGCTATATAAATGGGCAAGTTATTGAATATTATGATGATCTTATCAAAATGGAACATGTCCGGGATGGTGGCCTGGTTTTACGCAGTGGCAAAAAGAAATATCACCACATAGTTGTTAACTAGTTGTAATTAAATCACAATTAATTAAAAATATTTCTTGACATTGGGACGTTAAAAGTTTATTATTCAACTCTTCGTTAAATTGTTCTTTGAAAATTGAATAGCAGGGCTGTCAGTTTGCTTTGTTTTAGAATTGATTAAGCCAAACAAACAGAAGAGTTTGATCCTGGCTCAGAACGAACGCTGGCGGCGTACCTAACACATGCAAGTCGTACGAGAAATTCCGATTCGTCGGGAGAGTAAAGTGGCGAACGGGTGAGTAACACTAGGGTAATCTTCCCTTAAATAAGGGATAACGTTGCGAAAGCGACGCTAATACCTTATAAGACTACGATCTCTTAGGAGGTAGTAGGAAAAGATGGCCTCTGTTTCAAGCTATCGTTTAAGGATGAGCCCTAGCACTATTAGCTAGTTGGTGAGGTAACGGCTCACCAAGGCGACGATGGTTAGCTGGTCTGAGAGGATGGCCAGCCACACTGGAACTGAGACACGGTCCAGACTCCTACGGGAGGCAGCAGTGAGGAATATTGCGCAATGGGGGCAACCCTGACGCAGT
>Ga0255341_1004857_pt1 | contig 13757 bp, 11 predicted proteins | sample wastewater_treat_8_FD_192418 | JGI IMG/M metagenome (GOLD analysis project Ga0255341, IMG submission 192418) | Wastewater microbial communities from Lulu Island WWTP, Vancouver, Canada - plant12 | ecosystem: Engineered > WWTP > Wastewater > Unclassified | place: Canada: Vancouver, British...
ACCAAAAATAATGAAAAACAACAATTTACCCGCATAAAAAATCCACTCCTTTTAGAAAAATCACTAAATTTTCTAAACGGGATGGATTTTAATCTTACAAAGTGGATTTTTCTTTTTCATTTAACCTGATTTTTTTTAACCAAAACTGACCTTTACCATTTTACACATAATGAAACAAAGATATAACCTTGATTTATTAAAACTGCTTTTTATATGTCTAAATTAAAAGAGAATGCTACATCTTTGCAACATCCTCTTTTATGTAGAATTTAATCAGACAAAAAACTTCGTAATACTTATTCGTAATATTACTATGCTTTATTGGCAGGAACTGCATCCTTAATACTCTTAACCAAAGCATCATAGGTAGTATAAATATAACTCTACTTACATTTCGTAAATTCACTAAGGCATTCCTGACTGTTTATAGGCTTTCTTCCCTTACCGTGACTGCGGGTATAGCTTCCATCACTTGTTAAAACTCTTGCTTTAACATTGTCTTTTAAATAAATTGCCAGAATTTCCTTTATTCTTGAGAATGTATCCTTTTCTTCAACCGGAAACATCAACTCAACCCTTCTGTCGAGATTTCTTGTCATCCAGTCGGCACTTGCCAAATATATTTTCTCATCACCGTCATTATGGAAGCAAAATATCCTGCTGTGCTCCAAAAACCTGCCTACTATGCTGCGTACATTGATATTCTCACTGATTCCTTCCACACCAGGTTTTAAGCAGCAAATCCCTCGCACAATAAGATCTATTTTTACACCTGCACATGAGGCTTCATAAAGCTTTCTAATAATACCTTCATCTACAAGGGAGTTTACCTTTGCTATTATATATGCCTTTTTACCTTCCTTGGCATTTAATATTTCATTATCAATAAGACTTACAAATTTGGCTCTTATCCCCGTAGGAGATATATACAGCTTGTGCATGTTAGGCAGCTTTGAATAACCGGACAGCATATTAAAAAGTGCCGATGCATCAGCACCAAAGTAGGGATTTGAAGAAAACATTGCCATATCGGTATAAAACTTTGCTGTCACATCATTATAGTTTCCTGTACCAAAATGTACATAACGCTTAACCCCATCCTGCTCCATCCTAATTATGAGAAGAACCTTACAGTGTGTTTTCAATCCCACAAGTCCGTATATAACCTGGCATCCTGCCATTTCAAGACGTTTTGCCCATTGAATATTGTTTTGCTCATCAAACCTTGCTTTTAGTTCAACTAAAACAGTGACCTGCTTTCCATTTTCAGCAGCGTTTATAAGTGCTTCAACTATCGGTGAGTTGCCGCTTACCCTATATAGGGTCTGCTTTATTGCAAGAACCTTAGGATCTTCTGAAGCTTCCCTTACCAGCCTTACAACCGGATCAAAGGAATCGTAGGGGTGGTGAAGCAATATATCCTTTTTGCTGATAACATCAAAAATATCATCAATATCTGTTAACTCTTCCGGAATCGTTGGTGTAAAAGAAGGATACCTTAAATTATCATAGCCTGAAATTGAGCTTAATTTCATAAGATAAGTAAGATCAAGGGGGCCGTTTATGTAATATACAGCCTGATCATCGATTTCAAACTCCTCCATAAGTATTTTAAGTAGTCTTGGATCGGGTTTTTTCTTGATCTCAAGTCTTATAACAACTCCCCATTTTCTCTTTTTAATGTATTCTTCAATAGCCTGCAGTAAATCTTCAGCCTCTTCTTCATCCAAAGCCTGATCTGTGTTTCTGGTAATTCTAAATTGGGTTAGAGTGAACTTGTTATAACCTGTAAAAAGCTTATCTATATATTTTTCAATTACATCCTCAAGAAATACAAAGCACTGGTTTGTCTGTTCATCTGAAGGAACTTTAATAAGCCTGTCAAGGACTGAAGGCACCTGTACCATTCCAAATATAGGCTCTTCCTCATCGTCATTTTCAAGGATTAGTGCAATATTAAGACTCTTGTTTAAAACAAGAGGAAATGGTCTGCTTTTATCAACAACCATTGGGGTTAAAACAGGATAAACGGTATTGAAGTAATAATCCTCAATAAATTTCTCCTGCCTCTTATCAAGCTCAGATAATTTTTTGATAATTATTTTTTCTTTTTTTAGTGCAGGTATAAGGGATTTATTGTAGCAGTCATACTGTTCCTTAACCATTAATTGAATCTTTTCTTCAACCTTTATAAGCTGTTCTTCAGGAGTCAGTCCTGAAAAGTCCCGTCCGTTAATCCCTGCAAGATATTGGTCCATAAGGGATGCTACCCTTACCATAAAAAATTCGTCAAGATTGGAGCTAACTATGGATAAAAACTTCATCCGTTCCAAAACAGGGTTATTCTTGGTGTCACAAGCCTCTTCCAGAACTCTCCCATTAAACTCGAGCCAGCTTAATTCTCTGTTTATAAAAATATTTTTAGCATTTGACTTGTTTTTACTTTTAGTTTGTATTTTTCCTTTGCTTTGCATGTTTCCGGTCACAGCTTCGCTTTTTGTTTTACTCACTGCTTTAATCCGAGTTTTACCTTGATTCTTAATGGGCTTATTTGTACTGCTCTTACTCTGAGACTTCATCACTAAAACACTCCTAAATCTTTTTTAGAATTAATTTTGGTCTTACTCCCATTACATCTTCAAAAAATCCCGAAACCTGGGAAAAACTCCACTGTTCAAGCATTATATCCTCTTTTGAAGTAACTTTGAATAACAACTCATTTTTGTTAACAGTTATATCAAAATCAGTTATTTTCTGTTTATGAGAAACATCTAAAGCTTCTGCGAGTCTTAAAATTGCAGCTAGCTTTGATACTGTCAGTCTTCCTCTTTCATCAAGCTCAGAAAATTGTTTATGATCAGGATCAGGCAGATCTTCTTCATGGTATCTTACGATATTGGCTATAATGTTTAACTCTCTATCGGAAAAACCCATTATATCCTGATATTGAATTATGTTGTATGAATGTATTTCATGACTGTTATAGTTAATATATTTACCAATATCGTGCAGGATTGCAGAAACCCTGAAGCAAAATCTTTCACGGCTCCCAAGGTTATGAAACCTGACAGTCTGGTCAAATATTGTTAGTGCCGTTTTTTCAATATAAGCACTATGATGTTCATCAATAAAATATTTCTTCCCGATATTCCACACCATACTTATTATGTCGTCTATTATCTTTTTCTTTCTTGGAGTTTCATGCCATTGATCGGCTATTTCTGCAAGTATTCCGTTTCTGAGGGATAAAAATGGTGCATAAATTCCATCCGATTCAGTCATATGTAAAAAGCTTCTGAAAAGTACCATGGAGGGCAGCAAAATTTCAGCTTTATTCTTTTGAAGTTTGAATTTCTCTTGAATTTGTTCAGTTGTAAGATGGTTTATTTTATCAAAAAGCTTCTCAAAGGCATCTCTTCCTATTGTTCTTATACTGTCTGAATAATTTTCCTCCACCACATTTTCCATCTCACAAAGCTTTAATATGGTCTTTAGCTCTCCGCCTATTCCGATAAAGTTATCAATACGGACGCCCTTTATAATTGACTTAAGAAAGTCAACCTCACTCTTAATATATTCCTGCAGAACACTCGAAAAACGCAGAGATCTTTTTTGCAAATCGGCCAGCACTTCCCTAAGCCTCAAAGAGCCAATTTTTAAGTACTCTGTGAACTTAAGCTTGTTGTCGGAGTACACAGATACCTCAACGCCTCCAGATCTTATATCAACAATGAGAGTATCCTTTTTATTTATAAACTTGGTGTTCAAAAGATAATCCCTTAAGGCTTTATACATAAAATATCTTTCTTTTGCATTGTTGATAACCTCGATGCTGACACCTGTCTGGAGCTTAACCTGATCCAAAAGATATTCACGGTTTTTAGCCTCTCTGATGGCACTTGTAGCAACAACCATATAGTTCTTAATCCTGTAATCTTTCATGAGCTTGGTATAGCCTTTTAGTGTTTCGCAAAGATCCATTATTGTTTCACTTTGAATTTTTCCGTATGAAAATGAATCCCTGCCAAGATGAGTACTTTTTTCAAGGTCTTCAAGAATTTCAATTTGTCCATTGGCATCAATTTGTGCGATAGACATGCGTATAAGATTGGAGCCTACGTCTAATGCTGCAACTACTTCAAATTTGCGAACCATAAATACACCCTTTTCTAAAATTCATTAAAGCTTCCTGTCATTTCTATAAATTCTTTCTCCGATTTGGCATATAGATTTTCCTTTGTCCAGCCGATAAGCTGATAAAAGCCCTTTTGTGTCTCAACAAGTGTAATCATGTATTTTAACTTTTCACTGTCATGATTTATAATAACATTTAATTGTATTGCCTCATAGCCGTTATTCAATGTAATCTCTTTTACGCTTTCTTCTTCAATACCCTCTTCTAGTTGGGTATTTTCACTCTTCACTGCGTCAAAATAATCATCTAATGTAACATTTTCACCTAATTCGCTCTTACCCTCGCAAATAACAAGAAAGCCTTTATTTTTATTCTTGCTTGATAATATCATGCTTGCATCCTTATTTGTAGATAAGTCTGTCTTTTCCCATTCCCCGGTTGTTACCAACTGAAACTTGATATTTGAATCTTCTTTTTTGGTTCCTTCAATAATTATTTTTTTGTTATTTATATTTTTATTATTTATCATACTTGATACAAATACAAATGAATATACAGATGTTAACACAATGCCTAATATTGCTAAAAAAAGCAATATTTTAGGAGCTATCTTTTTCTTTTTTTGCTTATGTATCGGTGCTGCATATCTATATTTATTTAATATATCCTCATCAGATTCTTTATATATTTGATCGCAAAAATTTTTATATTCAGTCTCAAAATCATCAAATGAAGTATCTTTTAAAAATACGTACTTACTTCCATCAAAATACTTGTTATCGGAAGTCTCAATTTGTACCTCTCCGGTTTCTTGGTTATCATTTGTAAAACTATCGGAATCCATATTTCTTCTAAGGCATTTGAGCCTTGCTCCTCCTTATAAATATCTTAAAAATGTTATCGACAAATAAGCAAAAATCAATAATCATTTTTTATTGCTGCGGTTTTTCGCAATAGATATTATAACAAAATAAGACACAATTTACAAGAAAGCATAGGATTGGAACATCGCATTGAAACATTTTAAACATCGATTGATATTACACATTAAAAAATATATAATTATCTTATATTAAATTGCATATTTCTTGTTAGTTTTGCAAAGTTTACCATAGCTGGGATTTGCTTATTGATAAAATAATTAGATATGGGAGGCGATTTTCAATGGATAAAGAGTTTAATCCCAAAACTGAATTGACAGATGAGGAACTTATGGATATGTTAGGCGGTTTTGATGTAACTGCTGATGAGGCTATAAGTGCTGATGCTGTAACTGTTACAGTTGATAAGTATTACGAGCCGCAAATGCCTTGGAGGTTGTGCCAATACAAGACTCACAATGGATGGGTCTGTATATGGCGAGAACAGGTATTGCTCATATAACTACACAATCAAAAAAGCACAGGAACAATTAAATAGGGTATCCGATACAAACATACTGCTTGAAAAGTCAAGAAAATTTATCGATAACAAAAGTTACCAGTTGGCGGGTATTGTCCTTGAAAATCTTATAAATCAGCAAAGTGATAACTGTGAGTCATTATCCCATTATGGCTTTGTTTCTTTTATGCTTGGAAATTATAGAGATGCACTTGAATCAAACAAAAAGCTTTTGGAAATAAATCCATCGGATGCATATGCATTAAAAGGATACGGCCTATCGACAGCGAGGCTTGGAAATATTGATGAAGGCATATCATACCTTATTAAGTCTATTGAAAACTCAGATGAAAGCTTTCTAGATCCATACCATGATTTGGCAGTAGTTTATTACGAAAACGGAAGAATCAGCGATGCCAAAGATATTCTTGATAAAGGCAGAAGTAAATCTCAAAGATTTAAAGAACAAACCGATGACTTTTGTAAAATTTTGGACAGCATTTCCTCAACAGATAACAATCAGTAACCAATTATAAGGTATGTGTACTATTAAAAGGCTATTGGATATTCACCAACAGCCTTTTAATTAAACTTATCTCCAGCTTATTACTTCGCCCTCTAATGACCAGGTCTGAGTTCCTGTAATTTTAACCTTTACAAGCTTTCCTACCAGCTCTTTACTGCCTTTAAAGTTAACAATTTTATTTGTGCGTGTTCTTCCGGTATAATTCCATACGCTGCTTTTACTTAAACCTTCAACAAGTATTTCTTCTGTGGTCCCTAAAAGTTTATCGTTTATTTCCTTGCTTATTTTGTTTTGAACCTCCAAAAGTCTTTCAAAACGGGACTTTTTAATTTCTTCGCTCACCTGATTTTCATTTTTTGCAGCAGGTGTGCCGGTTCTTCTTGAATAAAGAAATGTATACGCAAAATCATAACGTACTTTTCTTAGAACATCTAAGGTTTCCTCAAAATCTTCTTCAGTTTCACCCGGATAACCCACTATAATATCAGTGGTCAATGCAATGTTGGGTACTTTTTCTCTTAACATACCGATAAGCTTTAAATAATCTTCTTTGGTATATTTCCTGTTCATGCTCTGCAATATCCTTGTACTGCCTGCCTGAATCGGAAGATGGAGATGTTCGCATATCTTGTCCAAATCCCTCATCGCTAAAATTATATCCTCTGTAAGATCCTTAGGATGGGATGTTAAAAAACGTATACGTTCTATCCCTTCTATCTTGTCGAGCTCCCTTAGCAAACCTGCAAAGCTGGTATTATCGCCAAAATCTTTTCCGTATGAATTTACATTTTGACCTAATAACGTTATTTCCGTGTAGTTTTTATCACCAAGTTCTTTTACTTCTTTTACTATATCTTCAATACTTCTGCTGCGTTCTCTTCCCCGTACATACGGAACAATGCAGTAGGAGCAGAAATTATTGCAGCCATACATGACAGTCACCCATGCTTTTATTGAATCTTTCCTCTCAATAGGCAATCCCTCAGTAATTGACCCCGGTGACTCATCCACATCTATAACAGGAGAATTTTCGTTCATTGCATTATACAGAAGCTCCGGAAACCTATATAGATTATGGGTTCCAAATACTAAATCAACGTGCTTGTATTTTTTCTTTATAGTCTCAACCACATGCCCTTGCTGCATCATACATCCGCATACTGCAACTATCTTCTCCTGATTATCAGCCTTTTGCTTTTTAAGTGCACCTAAATGCCCATAAACTTTTTCTTCTGCATTCTCTCTTACGCAACATGTATTAAAAATAATAATATCACTTTCTTCACTATTTTTCCCTTCACAATATCCCATTTCTGAAAGCATCCCCCAAAGCCTTTCAGAGTCGTTTTCATTCATTTGACAGCCAAAGGATTGCAAAAACACCAATCTTTTTCTTCCTGACTGTATTTCATATTCAGCATTTATTTCTTTTATTAAGTCCATGAATTTATATTGTTTAACTATCTCCTCTTCGGATACATGTATTTGCTTTTTGGTATCTCTCTCCATCTTGTTCCTCCATATATAAACAAAATCGTTAAAACAATAATTCTTTTATATTAAATTAACACAATGCTGTGATGTGCCATATTTTTACATATATCAACAATGGCTTGAGAGCTGATTCTCTATATGACACAAAAAAAATATTTGTTTGTTATACTTATGATATAATACTAGTTTTCTTTTAATATTACAACCATTAAATAAGGAATGATTAAAGAATTATTTGTTTATACCAAAATCATTTGGACATTTTTATTTTGACAATATATTTTTATATCTTTTCATGAGGCTGCAATTATTGTAAAATGATATCTATAGGCTCAAATATTATACATGGTCTGGGCAATTTTTAATTAAATATATTAAATACGTTATTAATCTTACATTTAGCAGAGCAAAATAACGAACGCTTTAACGGAATTTTGTGATAGATAAATGTAAAAGATTAATCGCATTTAATATAGGTATAAATTTTAACGGGGGTATAAACATGAACAGGATTTTAAAATCTTCCTTCATTATTGCATTATCAACATTTATTTTAACTTCATGCAGTGGCAACGACACCGGAAATTCTCCTACACCTACTATAAATACAAGTCAAACTATGTCACAATTATCTCCTACTCCATCATCAAGCAGTTCACCTGAGGCTACTCCGGAGTTATCTGCATCTCCGGAATCATCTGCACCAAAAGATGCAACACCTGGAATTATTAATAACTTTTCCGAGTTGTTTGCAATAGAACGTATTCTCGATATTAAGAAAGCGTCGGACAGTACCTTCTATAATACATCACGGCTGCTTTTGTATAGTATCGCCGACCTTTTGACAAAAGCAGATGTCATTGACAACAATAACCCTAAAGATAGAGAAATTGTGTCCAAATTTGACAAAAATAAATACGACTATGTTCTTCAATTTGACGGTGCAAAACCAATATATGTATCTGTAAAAGACAGTATAGTTTATTTTGACGAAGAAGATAAACTATACAAGCTTTGGGCCGATAGCAAAAAACTTTGGGAAAATATAACTTTTGATAATACCCAAAAGCTTGCCGATATTAAGGAAAAAGGTCTTGAGATTCAGGAGAAAAAGTTTGACAGCGACATAAATGGAGACGGCAAAACAGAAAAGGTGAGCCTTGTATACAAAGGCGGTACCGATTATGGATTTAATGGCGACCTTATCCTGAGGGTAGAAAACAGTGATATAACTGTATTAAAACAAACTCAGTGGCAAATAAATCCGAAACGTACAATTAGCCAAACTCCAATAATATACTTTATGCCGCAAAAGGACAGTAAGGATAAAATCATTATTGTTACACTAACTTGGATTGTAGATTCCATAGAAGCATTAGGCGATGTTTTTGCTTATTCATACAGCAATGGAAAACTCTCCAATCTGGATTTGAGAGCTCCTGAAACAATTTTTAATTATTCTGGCGGAAACACTGTCAATATAGAATTTCCACAAACTAAATCCAGCCAAACTGTCAAATTTGATAATGCTGAATATGAAAAATCAGTAGAAAAAGGTAAGACTTTAAAAGACGTATTAAATGATAAAAATGCCTTTACAAACAATCCTTATTACTTTAAGCTTGAAGACTTTGACGGGGATGGTATTAAAGAGCTTTGCAGCATGTCATCCCTAATATTCGAATCTACCCGTCAAATGAGTATAGGCATTCAATATACCTATTATAAAGCTTCAAATAACAAGCTTTTACCTGCAAAAATTATTGTAGCACCACCTTATATGGATGATGACAAAGAAGTGCGGATCGAAAGGTTTATAATGGGTCTTATGTTTGACTATGTCCATATTACATTTGTTAATAATGAAATTAAAGATTCATGGTATAAACCATCCAATGTATTTAAAAAAGAAGAAATTGCGGCATGTATTAACAAAATGATAAATGAAGGCAAACTTTATAAAAAGGGTGATTCTGTTTTTGTAAAAGCAAACTAAGGTTTGCCTCATTGACCGGTTAATTTATTGATAATAACTTAATTAAAAATGTCCTGCTTAAGTTTATAAGGCAGGACATTTTTAGATACTTAACATATTAAGGATATATATTTGATACATCAATAGTTATTTCGCCCAAATCAATCATTGAGTTAAATAGTGCAGCTTTATGGAAATTTTTTAAATGGGATATTTTTATATCCTCTTCAAATATTGTTCCGCTCTTTATAAGTTTTTCCCGTTTAACCCCTTTTAGAAGCGGATATGATGGTGTATACCATCTGTTATTGTCAAAAAATGCAATATTAGCTGCAGAAGTATCTGTAAATCTATTATCTTTTACTATTAAAATATCATCACAATTTTCACGCTGTCCAAAAAGATTATTGATATCTTTTCTATCCTCATATTTATAATTATATTTTATATCTGCATTAACCAGCTTTAAACATCTCACCGGTCTTATCGCATAAGGAACAAACTCTATATTATGTATCTTTTGGTTGTATATTATCCTGCATTTATATAGACCTGATTTATTATATTCATATGTTTTAAGGTAATCCATCAGATCAAATTTCTCATTTATTTCATAAAGTGCTTCTCTTGTATTATTAAACCTTTCATTATGCAAATCCAAATCGTAAAATACTCCATCTTTCAACTTTATGGTCTCAACTAATCGCGTCATAAATACTGTAATCAACTCCTTGCTTTAAGATTCTACATAACTATAAAACCAACTAGCTGTTTACTAACCTTGCTTTATTTTAATCAATTTCCTAATAGTATTCAAGTTCAAACCTGATAGGACTATAAATACAATAATGTTTATTATATTAAATACGTTATTAATCTTACATTTAGCAGAGCAAAATAACGAACGCTTTACCGGAATTTTGCGATAGATAAATGTAAAAGATTAATCGCATTTAATATACATTCTTTTATTGTGCTATATTATTAATTTATGTGGTAGTACTAACTTTTATAGTCTTTATTGACAAATTATGATATAATTTTAGTATCGGTGTTGGAATAAGGTATTAGAAATTTAAGTGGTATCATTATTATATATGAGGTAAAAAGAATGGGAATGCTTGTTGCAGCATTATTATTACTTGTAGAGGCAGTATTGTTTTTCATTTCAACTACAAAAAAAATCATTAATCTTATACTGTCGATTGCTGTTTTTATAGCATCAGCAGGATGTTTCGGTTCTTTCCTGGAAAATAGTGCTTTACCGTATCTAAGAGTTACAGCACCCGAAGGCAGTCTATTTATATTATCATTGGAGTATTTTAGCAGCTTTCTTCTTTCTTTGAGCCACTTTGTGCCTTATTCTATCTTATTGATATTTTCTGTTTATTTCTCAGGCTATCTTGAAAATAAAGCAAGATGGCAGCATGCTTTATTCACTTTTTTCATTTTAACTCCAACTTTTATATCTTTTATTCTTTTTCCGGTAGGAAGATATTTTTGCCCTGACTTTAAATTTCTTTCCATATGGTCAGGAATTTATCTTGGTGCTTCATTAATTATATTGCAATTCACAAATAAAAAGGCGTTGACAGGAAGTGAGAAAAATGACAGATTTTTTGTTTTTGTGGCTATTTTGCCTACAAAACTGGTTCATTATTTAATGGTTATTGTTACCCAGGCATTAGGGAACAAAACTATTTGGAAGTATTCATATTTTATAGTCGCAGTGTTTTTTGCGATATATTTAATTTTTATAATAAAATATGGAATTTTCGGTCTAAAAATAAAGTTTGAAAAAATAAAGCTTGATACAGCAATAAAGACTATTAATTCAAGCACGGTTATTTTTAACCATGCCGTTAAGAATGAAGTAGCTAAAATATCCATGTGCACTTGTGCAATAAAAAGTCTTGGAGAAAATATGGAGTACAAAGAAATAAAAGATAAAATAAGCTTAAGCACTGAAATAATTGAAGACTCGGTTAATCACCTGCTAAACCTTGTTGATAGAATTAATGACAATTCAAAGCCCATAGTGCTGGATGAAAGTATATTCAGTTTAAAAGAATTAGTAGAAACCATAACTAATACTTTCAGAAAAACTATGACAGGCAGTAATATCATCATAGATAACTCAGTTGACCAGGATTTTAGAATCAAGGCCGACTACACGCATATAAGAGAGTGTATTGGCAATATAGTCAATAATTCAACAGAAGCAATGGCGACTGGCGGTAAAATTGACATCTATTTAGAACACCAAAGGGGTTTTTTGGTACTAACTATAAAAGATAACGGACCGGGTATTTCAGAGGAGCATCTGCCTCACCTCTTCGACCCTTTCTACACAACAATGAAAAACGGCAGGAATTTTGGTTTAGGATTATTCTACTGTTATAACGTTATGAAAAAACACAATGGGAATATAGAAATATCAAGCATAAAAGGATCGGGTACAGTGGTAAGACTCATATTTCCTGAACAAAGGGTTTTAAGTGATTTAAGAACCGAATCTAACACAAGAGAGGGTATAAATGAGAAAAATCAAATTGATTATTGTAGAAGATGATAAAAATTGGGTTATGGCTATGAAATTATTTATGGAGTTAGAAACCGATTTTGAAATTGCAGCAATTGCAGAAAATTATCAGGAAGCTGTCCAAGTAGGTATTACTAAAGATGCAGACATTATTCTGATGGATATTAATCTTTCCGGTAACTACCTTGATGGCATCTATGCTACAGCAGAAATTTTATGTCACAGAGATATAAAAATAATAATGCTTACATCTATCAATGATAAGCATATTATTGAGAATGCATATATTGCAGGTGCAGTAAATTATGTCATGAAAAATAATTACAAAGAAATTCCAGCACTTATACGAAATATTGCTAATAATATTACACCTAATGAAATACTTGCAAAAGATTATATGAGGCTTAGGGTCAATGAATTGTTATCATCTCTTACACACCAGGAAAAAGAAATTTTCAAATTATTCAATGCCGGTAATAATAAAAAAGAAATTCAAAAAATAATGTTTATTTCTGAATATACTCTAAAAAACCATATTCATAGTATAATTCGCAAACTTAATGTAAAAACAATCCATGAAGCTGTAGAAAAAGTTAAGAGGAAGGGCTTTGTAAGGAGTTTTTAACCTTTCCCCTAACATTATCTGTACTATATGAGAGAAACAGAGTCAATATTTACCAAATTCATTTTGGCTTAATGTAATATTTTTTGAATCACTGGAAAATTTTCTTGAATAAGCTTCTGTATTTTGTTTTTTAATTAGTTGTGTTGGACTTAAATCTTAAAGGCTTCCAATAATATTTGAAGTGTAGAAAGAACTTGTTTTCTTAAAGAATAATTGTATCCTCGCATGCGCCAATTCAAGCAACTTTCTCTATTTAATCCCATAATCACCATTGCCAGATTTTCGCTGCTTATGTTAGTATTTATTTCTCCATTCTTTTGAGCCAGTTTTATTTTATCAGATATGAAGTTAGTTCGAGTGAAATAAATACTTTGTACCTTTTCTGAAAAAAATGGATCAATCCTTAATAAATCAAAAGACTGAGTAATTGCTGTAATAGCAGGATAATTTTCATAATACGCAGCATATGCGTCAATGAAATGTATTACTGCTTCAATAGGCTTCATTTTTTTTGCTTCAATAGAATGCATAATGTCGGAATCATATTTTGAGAAATAGTCTAATACAGCAAGAACCAATAAATTTTTCGTTTTGAAATGCTTAAGGATAGCAGGCTCCGAAATGCCTACTATTTTTGCAACTTCCCTGATAGATAGTCCTTGAAAACCGAATCTTTCTATAACATCAACTGTTGCTAGTATAATACTCGACTTTCTATCCAGTAATGGATTATCCATTTTCTATCACCAACGTTAATTATCATTAACTAACTTACTATTATTATACTATGAAAGTTATAATATTGTCAAACTCCATTATGGTTATATATGGTTATATGAGCTGTTTTCGCTAATATATTGGTCCTGCTTAGCAAAATTGATAGGCTACCCTATTTAAAAGTAGCCTATCAAATACCTAATAATAAAAAAATAATATGTAAAATAAAATATAAATATGCCTATAGTTGATTCCACTGCATAAACTCTTTTTTTACAATAGATGTACCTTGACAACTTCACGCAATAACCATTATTAGGAAAATATCAAGGGTGTTTTGCTAATATTTACTAATTTGGGGTC
>Ga0255341_1004861_pt1 | contig 13750 bp, 5 predicted proteins | sample wastewater_treat_8_FD_192418 | JGI IMG/M metagenome (GOLD analysis project Ga0255341, IMG submission 192418) | Wastewater microbial communities from Lulu Island WWTP, Vancouver, Canada - plant12 | ecosystem: Engineered > WWTP > Wastewater > Unclassified | place: Canada: Vancouver, British...
GCATTGCATATATCTTGTATGGAACAACCGTTGTAGTTGTAGCAGCGCAATTCCAGGCAACCTTATCTAACAACCCATAGCTACCTATCTGAGCATTGGTATATAAAGCAGCAGAACGCTCATAACCAAAATAAATTCCAAAGGGCTGACGCTGAGTGGATGTCCCTGTTCCAATAATAGTATAACCTTGTTCTACAGTAGTAAAGCTGACAGGAGTAGCAGCTGTATCTCCAGCAGTATTATATGCTTTCACAGTCCAATAATATTGAATACCATTAAGCAAGGGGACAGTAGCAGTAAAAGTTAAACCGGTTACATTCGCAATCTCTGAAGTAGGAGGGTTAAAAGTATCGCAATAGACCTTATACCCTGTGGGAATACCACCGGTTGTAGGAGCTGTCCAAGTAAAGGTAGGTAAGGTACTTACTAAAATAGCTCCATTAGCAGGTGCTGTAAGAGTAGGAGTACCAGGTGCCTCAGGAGTAATTTCCGGACCAATAACCAGGTCAACATAATAGGAGGTATAGGATTGGCCACCTGTTCTTACACCAAGATAATAATTATTCCCGGTAAGAGAACTTAAGTCCACAACTTTATTATACCAGGTATAAGTTGCAGCATGAGTAATGCTGCTAAGCTGAGTCCAGGTAGTTCTATCCGGAGAATAGATAACTTCTATCGTACCACTTGTGCTGGAGCATAAGGTCCACAAACTCAAAGTGCTGGTACTGGTTATAGTGACTTTAGGTGTGGAAAGGATATATTTACTTGTATCAGAAGTATATTTATAAGCTGAAGCAACTCCCTGTTTATAATAACTTGTGGAGCGGCTCCAGGTACCTGGATTTGCCCAACCCGCTGGCGGAAATGATGTATTTTCAAAGCTCTCTGCCAGTTGCGTAGCAGTTGGCGTTTTGAAACTCCAGATAGCAGAAGCAGGAGAATCACCTATTTCATTTTTAGCAACTACTTTCCAGTAATAGGTAGTTCCAGCTGCTAAAGTTGGCGTATAGGTAGTGGCTGCTTGATTGCTGCTTACTAAAGGCGGATTGGTAGCAGTACCAAAATAGACATCATAAGCATTGGTATCTCCAGCTCCGCTTGTAGGAGTCCAAGATAGAATATCTCCAATCATAGCCCAGCCACCATTAGAAGGTGATATTAAAGTAGGTGCCAGAGGTGCTGATGAATTAGGGAAAACCAGTTGAATTCTATCAATACTGCCGGTTCTGGAAGAAGCAGTTGGAGGGGAAGCTGGATCCGGATTTACAGAATCACTATAATAATAAATTCCAGTATTAGTACCACTGGTAAAGGCACCCCAGCTCATTGATGCATAACCGGAAGTATTTTCATCTACGGCTATAATCAAATTATCAGTGTTATTATAATTGAATGGGGTTGTTAGTGGTATTTCCATCCAGTTATTAGCTAAAGGGACATAACTGCTAACATCTCCGGCAAAAACCTGAGTAAGGTTAGCTAATGGCACCCAGTCCGTAGTAGAGCTGAATGTTGTCTTAGTAGTATGCCCCATATAAATAACCCAATCCTTGCAATTGGTGATAGTGCCGGAAACATAGAAGAATCTTAGCTTAGTAATGTTGCCGGCTTTATTTATTTGGGTTTGAGTATATATTTGCTGTGTATAATTATAGCCATATAGTCCATAAATGGGCAGATAACTGGTAGTAGCTGTTCCTGTACCTATTTGAACAGTATCGGCAAAACTCACAGCACATATTGCTAACATAGTTAGCACTAATATAATTAGCGAATATTTCTTCATACTAAAAACTCCTTGTTTAGATGTTTTTCTTGAAGAGTTCTTTAATTAGTTAAACGATAGGCATTGCCTTGGTTTTAAAGCTTAGAGTTTGGGGTTTAATCAATGGCAGGTAAGGTAATGCCAGGTTTGATTTTGATGGTTTAAGCTCTGAAGGAAGAACGCGGCTTGTTTCTTTTGCACTGTTCTTTAGTAATAATGTGCGATGATTGTTACAAAAAGAGTGCAATAAGTTCATAAGATTGCGTTTTCCTGTTTTAAGCGCATTGGTTATTTCCGGAGAAGTAATTAAATTCCCGCTATGCTTGTATGGCTTTTGAGAAAAATTGCTATTGTTTTTTTGCCTTGCAGGGCACTTATTCTGATTGATAGTTCCTGAAGTGCCGTGGGATTTTAATCTGCTTTTCTGGAGGACTGATTTTGAAGGGTTAAAGAAAGTAAATAAAGAATTGGATAGACACCAAAGTGCATAGTTCTTCCCTTTTCGGCTTTTTACCGTTTTAGGGTTTTTCTGCTTTGGGTACATCCACAAATTCATCTAAACTCCTTTGCTACGGAAGAACGACACATTATCGTTCCTTGGTTGATAGTTCGTCACTACCTAAGCAGTTTTTATCTTTTAACTATCCTCTTGGTAGCGAGGACTTATATCTCTACCGGCTAAATACAACATAGAAATTTTGTATTCAACCATTTTTTTTCTTCGTCTTAAGACAATATAATCCAAATTTTCCGTCTGGCAAGTTGATAGTAAAATGGCTGTTTTTTATTAAGCCATTCTTCTTAACTTACCAGTTTTAGGATATTACTTCAACTTCAAGATGAGTTCATCATCCTATGAAACTATCATAATAGTTCCTGAATTTATGTCAAGTAAAAAAATAAGGTTTCGGGGAGTTTTGATGATGTTTTGACTCTAAACCGATTCTTTTGTGATTGCAACGGGATTTTGAGGCGGTGGAGTTTTGACTCTAAACCGATTCTTTTTGTGATTGCAACGAAATGCAGACGCAACAGGAAGATTTGTTCATTTTCTGATACTTATAAAGCTGAAGCTCGGTTTAGAGTTAAAACAAAAGAACCCCCCGAAGCCACAAATTCTGAACAATTCCTACCCCACATTTCTGGAGTGAAAAAATGCTTTCTTTCACGATGGCGGAATTTGAAGGAAAGCTGAAGCTCGGTTTAGAGTTAAAACAAAAATATCGCCCGAAGTCACAAATTCTGAACAATTCCTACCCCACATTTCTGGAGTGGCTGAATATATATTTTTTCCGTGACCGTGGAATTCGTGAGTTCGTTGTAGCTCGGTTGACGGTGTGCTTGCTTCTTGTTTTTCCGTGACCTTGGAATTCGTGAGTTTGTTCTAGCTCGGTTGTAAGTGTGCGGGGTTCTTGTTTTAACTCACAATTTTGAAGTGAAGAGACCAAATGTAGTTCGGTTGATAGTGTTTACAGTTTGTGGGTTGTGGTTTCCTTGATGGCAGTGGCAAAATTGTAAGTCAAAACAAGCATCGGGGTGGAGTTTTGACTCTAAACCGATTCTTCTGTGATTGCAACGAGATTATGAGGTAACAAGAAATGTTATTCACTGTCTTCTACTTTCAAAGCTGAAGCTCGGTTTAGAGTTAAAACAAAAGAACCCCCCGAAGCCACAAATTCTGAACAATTCCTCCCCCACATTTCTGGATTGAAAAAATGCTTTCTTTCACGATGGCGGAATTTGAAGGAAAGCTGAAGCTCGGTTTAGAGTTAAAACAAAAGTGCCTCCCGAAGTCACAAATTCTGAACAATTCCTACCCCACATTTCTGGAGCGGCTGAATATATATTTTTCCGTGACCGTGTAATTCGTGAGTTTGTTGTAGCTCGGTTGAAAGTGTGCTTGTTTCTTGTTTTAACTCACAATTTTGAAATGAGGAGACCAGTAATAATTTGGTTGCAAGTGTGTTCAAATTGAGGGTTGTGGTTTCCGTGATGGCTGTGGCAAAATTGTGAATCAAAACAAGCATCGGGTTGTGGTTTCCGTGATGGCAGTGGCAAAATTGTAAGTCAAAATTAAAAAGCCCCCGGTAGAAAACGGGGGCTGATAATTTGTATGCTGAAAACTTATATTTAGTTATAAGCTTTTTGCAGAAGGTTTATTTTTTTGTTCTTTCGGGAAGATCAATACTTACCGGGTTAGGATTTAACATATTGACAATATCAGGTTTCAGATTGGAATTACGGTAAGAAGAAACTGCTACTACTTTAAAGAATTTTTTATTAATTCCTGTTGTAGCGAAGGTATAGCTACGATTTGGTTCTTGAACGATAGCGGGGGTTTGTTCAGGGAAGTTATAAGGATCATCGGACATATAGATTCTATACGCTTGAGCGTTTGTTACCTGCTCCCAGCTTAGCTGAACTCCTGAAACGGTAGAAGTTATGGAAACAATAGGTACACCTACTACTACAGGTGTGGCAGAAGTAACAGCAAACATAGTAAGAGGGAATGCAGTTGCTGTATAGGCAGTAAGTCCGGACGCTGCAGGATCTTGAGGGTTGATAACAACCGAGTCGCTATACATATACCTTGTCCGATAATTCGTACCTCCCAGATTTTGAGTGTAGAAACTGGTTCCGCTCAGATAAGAGGTATCCATTGGACGGTTGGCTCTCACTGCCAGATTGTTACCTGTGTAAACAAACGGAGTATTGAAGGGAATGAATATCTCTGCGCGTCCGATGGGAATTGTTATCACAGCATCGGCAACTTGAACATAACCGGTAAAATCAAGGAAGGCATTTTGGACAGAGGATTCGCTTGTGTTCTTCATCCAGATTTTAATCGGTTTATCTTGTTGCACAACAGTAGAGGTAGAATAATAATAAATTCCAACAATGGTTCCAGCTGTCATTTGCATTTCCTGAGCCGAGTAAATTGTTTCCGAGATGCTGTTTTTGTAAAAATAATATACCGGGTAATAACCTGTTGAAGTTGTTGTTTGAGGATCACCGGCAACTGGGAAATATGTATCTTCGGGTAAAACAACTACTGTAATATTAGCTGATGTGTCATTTAGAGGTTGTGCATCCCCAGCAAGAATTACATTAGCATAAATACTGTATGTTCCAACTGAAGAAGGATTCCAGTTCAGCTGATAAACGGCAGTGGAATCGGAAGCAAGATTGGCACCGGTTACAGTATATGTAGCAAGAACAGTATCTGTAGTGCGCAATTGGACTTCAAAGTTATTCTGTGTAGTAAGACCCTTATTTTGAACAGTGACAGAATAAGTACCTTGATTACCAACTAATATTGAAGAAGAACCCGTTAGTTTGGTTACAGCCAAATCGTTATCAAATAATTGTTCTACCTGCATATTATCAATATATAAAGATCGGTATGTACCACCTAATCCATGCTTGAAACAGATATATTGATCGGTTCCAGAGTAATTATTTAGTTTGTAAGTATAGACCGTATGCGTTGCCGTAAGAGTTATGGAAGCAAACTGGGTAAAGACACCGGTTCCGTCAGCAGTTGAAGATGTTCCTACCAATAATACATAGCCAGCAGATGAACCCCGCGCGGAAAAACTCAATCGCACTTGATTCATAGGGATCATAACTTCGGGACTGATCAGTCGTAAGTCGGCAGCAGTATCTGAACTGTTAGTTAAATATACGGAATTGGGTGAACTTACCGGGTAGGTAGTGGTTGTTTGTACATAAGCATAAGTAGAGGTTGAATTTACATATCCTGTCCAGCCCAAAGGCAGATTGGGTGTAGTTACTCCATCAAAATTCTGAGTATAGGGTGGATAAATACGGGGATCAACACAGGTTCCACTAAGATTAATAAGGTATGAAGTTCTTTCAGTTCTGTTTTTTGAAGCTGGCTCACCATAAGTTATGGTAATTGTACCCGTGTGAACTTCCGAACCAGTAGTAACCACTGTAGGAGTATAAGCCACTTTGAAGGTAGTGGATTGATAACTATCAAGAGTATAGTCATCGGCATCCTGAGATAGAGAATAATAATTTCCATTAACTATAATGCTGTTGAGAGTTAAAGTTCCCCCACCAGTATTGGTAATTGTGAATTGTTTAGTGCTGGTTTGATTGATAACCGTTTGGGGATAAGTAACAGAACTTTCGCTGGGATAAATTGAGAATTCCGGCTCTGTAGGGAAAACACGAATCTTGATATCATCCAAACTGATATACCAGGGAGTTGAATTAATCCAGCCGTTAATACCAATGTAATAAGTTCCGGTGCTGGTAGGAGTAAAGGTTCCCGATAAGCGTTGGTAATCACCATTGATAATACCGGTTTGAGGGATTATGGGATTAGTCATTCCTGCAATTGAAGGAGCATCACCATAACTGACCATCATTTTTGCATTAGCAGCTATGTTCCCATCCTGACGAGCCCACAGCTCAATTTCATAAGTTGTAGCTGCTGTTAATTCTATCGGACGGAATAACCAGGCCTGTCCGCTGTAATGTAATGTGGCATTGAAAGAACCGGTTCTGGGAGTTCTATTATAGGTTGTCTGCGAAGAATTTGCTGTCCAGTAATATGAAGTATATTGAGGACCTGTAACCTGTGTCCAGTTTTTAATATTAGAAGAATTATCAGTATTACCGACTTCAAAGCCCTCAAAGAACGGTAGAGTAGAAATAGTTGGGTCTTCAATTACCGTTCCGGAAACCTGGATAGTAAGAACAGAACCGGGAGCAGGAGTAGGTTGATTTAAGGTGATAACTCCACTGTAAGCACCTAAATCCTCTGGAATAGAGAAGGTGTAAGCTAATTGCATTGAACTATTGGCAGGAATGGTATAAGGTTGAGTTCCGCCAAAAGTAAAATGCTCACCTGTGGCACTAAAAGTTAAAGATTGTGTCGGGCTAACATTTTGAACAGTTATCTCTCCCGTTTTTGTTCTACCGGCAAAAAGATTACCAAGTGCCAAAGTTGCAGGAGCAGAAATTTGCTTAATAGTAGTTAACTTTCTGGGTAAACAGTCGGAAAGATGAGTTCTCCCGCCATCGTTGTAAGGAATAATCTGCCACCAGTAACTCGTATTATAATTTAGCAAATAGCCCTCAGCATAAACATCGAAGTTAAGCTCTTCGGTTATAGACCAGAAGGCATTGTCCGTTGCCTCATCATCATCTTCTATCAGGTAATTCAAAGAATCACAGAGAACCCTTACATAATAACCAATTGCAGAACCTCCGGAAGTGGGAGAAGTCCAGGACAGAATAAGAGAAGCTGGATTAACAATTGCATTTGCCAAGGGGGCTACTAACGCTGCAGGACCGGGAGCTTCAGCTGGGATAAAGATTGTGGGTCCAATCACTTTATCCATATAGATAGTTCCGGAAGTCCCATTAGGAAGCCCCTGGAAAGCAATTCTATAATTACCATTGAGGGCAGCAGTTCCTGGAACGGTATATTGGGTGTAAGTGGTAGTAAGAGTGATAGGAGTTCCCAAAGCAGTATAATCAGTTCCGTCTATGCTTGTTCCGTAATATGCTTGCAGTTGCAAATTAGCAACAGTTGAACGCGCATAGAAAGTTACCGAACTACTTGTCGGAGAAAAGATTAGTTGAGGCGTTGCCAGATAGGAACTGGTATTAGTGGAAGTTAATACTAAACCAGTTGCTGCTACACCATCATAATTACTGGCAGTGGTTCTTAGCCAGGCATTTTGACCTTCACCTTGCCAGGCAACCCAACGCACAGGAGGAAAGACAATTTCCTCAAAACCTTCAGCAAGAGTCCCAGCAGTGTATATCTCTACATTGGCAAGAGTGGCAGTGTTATTAGTTAAATCATTATCAGCAGGTAATTCTGCAGTGAAGGTGAAGGTTCCGGCAGTATCAGGAGTCCAGTTATAAGTTAAATTCACAGAGGAAAGATGATTAAGATTGCCCACCGGAATTGTTCCGATGGTTGTTTCACCTTGTTTTATAGTAACATTTTTACCACTGGAATTGGTGCCATTGTTCTTTACCGTAATGTTAAAAGTAAATTCACTTTCCGTAAACTTATACAGAGGAGTTGCCGTAAGAGCAGTTACAGCCAATTCATCATAGGGTCTGGTTGCAACAGTAACATCATCTATATAAACATATTGGCTTACATTATCACTGGTATCCAGACGGAAGGAAATATACTGCCCGCTCCCGGAGTAGCTGGATAAATCAACTGTATAAACTGTATAAGTAGAAGTTAGGGGGATAGCAGCAACTTGGGTAAATGTAGAACTGGAGCTTAAACCATCTACCACACCAATATAAAGATTGCGGTCAGCTGTTCCTCTTGCCCAGAATCTTAAGTATAAATTATTTAGTGTAGTATTAAATACTGGACTAACTAAACTTATTAAGGCACCAGGATTACTGGCGGGATTATACATATAGATATTATTAGGTGTAGAATGAGGAGTAGAAGTAGAAACATATACAGTTGCAGAAGTGGAAGTAGAATTGATCACTGTCCACCAACCGGCTGCAGGATTGGTTTCAGCATCAAAATTCGTTGTATAGGGAATTGGGAAAGCAGTGTAAAAACTATAAGGACCTGCCCAGGCACTATTATTGCCTCCATCTTTGGCTCGCACATAATAAGCATAACCGGTAGCAGAGGTTAAGCCATTCAGTGTGTAGGGCTTGCTTATATTATTAAGTAAGGTTCCTGTTCCCAGAGCAAAACCAAGAGCACCCCATTCCAGATCAAAAGTGGCTAAACTACTTGTCCAGTTAAGCACTGTGGATGTTTCCGTAATATTAGTTGCAGTCAGGTTTGTAGGTTTGGCAACTAAATAAGCTTCCAAGCTCAAATTATCAATCGCGGCAGGTGGCTGAGTGCCCACAGAACCATCATTTTTCCAGGAAATAACTAAGCGTTTGGTGGTTCCGGCTAATGTGCCACTAATGGGAATAGCAATTCTTGTCCAATTGGTAGTAAGATTATACCAAGTATTGCCGATCTGTCCGGAACTTAATTCAGTTCCTGCTACAGGGGTTGTGGTAATATCCACAAGATATACTTTTACTCCGTCATAAGTAGATTCACCACCACATTTGAACATAAAGCTAAGCTCAAAATACTCTGCTCCAGTTGTGAATGTGACATCACGATATAAATGAACAACTGATGATGAGCTGATATTATAGGCATTGGAAACACCATTATCATTAGTGATATAAGCGGATTGGTTTCCCGCATAGTGAGTTGCTGTTCCTACATACCATTGATTGGTCTGCGTTCCATTCACGATAGTCCAATGATTGGGCCAAACCTCAAAGGTCTCCGTTAAAGGCAAAGTAGCTGGTGTTTGCGGAGTGGTAGCATTAGCGGTTAAGCCACTTGCAGAGAAAGCATAGTAAGTAGTTCGTTCTGCAGTAATGTAACTCCATACCTTATAATAATAAGTGGTTCCATCATTTAAACCTGTATGGCTGGTAAGGCCTGCAGCGGGACCCAAATAAAGAACAGTGCCTCCACCAGCTATTGAACCACCTACACTATAACCAGTGGATAAAGGAGTTCCAAATGTACTATTATAACTCCATGCAACCATAATATCGGCAGTAGCTGTTGCACTTAAATTTATTTGACTGGCACTATATGCAGTGGCTGTAAAAGCAGAAGGTGCAGCTGGAGCAGCAGGCAATGTTGTTTGAGTTCCGGCTAAAGGACTGGTCCGATTATATTTTGGAGCTCCCACACCATTGATGTTCATTGCAAAAATAGTGCAATAATATTGAGTATTGGGAGTAAGTCCGGTTGCCGTGAAACTTGTGGAGGGACCAAAACTTAAGACAATTTCATTATTACCCAAGTTTTGAGCAGGACTGTAATATGTTCCATCCACAGGGCTAAAAGTGAGCGTAGCAGATTGGTGACCAATTACCAAATATCCTTCAGCTGCAGGAGAACTGGCAGTAAAACTACCGGTTATGGAAGTGGAATAGGGAATCAGGACAAGATTTGTGGGCTGTGCTGTAGGTGTTTGACAATGCAATTCTTCCATAAAGTTGCCTTCGTGAGCTCCAATATCCGGGGTTGTAGCATTTCTAACAGTTCCATAGATATCGGTAGTTACATAATCAAGCGCCAAAGCCTTTCCTTCTACCGGAGTAGGAACTGTGGTTAAGATATTTAAGGGATTAGCAGTATCAAACTGAGGGTCTGTAGGACGGCTATTGGCATCCTGACTACTGGCAGTTGTCCATGCTTGCAGAGTGGCATAGTTGGTTGAAGAACCGCGCACTGGATAACCACCCAAGGAATTGGCAATATAGATAACATTGTGGTCGGAAGTTGAACCTGTAGCACCAATAGCTGTAGCACTATAGGAGTAAAGTGCTATATGATAAGGAGTGGAATGGCCGGCGGATACATTTGCCAGAATATTGTTTCTAACATAATGGGTACCGGCAGCTGAACTAAAGTATAAACAAGCACTGCTTAGATTAGCGGGTCCATCAATCTTTACAGAGTTATAGTCCACATAATAGGTAGTAGTGGAACTGGAGGAGAGGTAAATTCCATATAGATAGATGGAAGTAGTGGCGGTAGTATAGCCATGGCTTTGACCCCAGATCATATTATTATAAATCTTAAAGGTAGAGGTTCCGGTTGGGTAAACATACATTCCATAGTTGTAGTAAGATGAGGTTCCTGTATAGGCAATATTATATATCCTGTTACCACTGATCACATTATCAGTGCCTTTGCTATAGTAAATATACATTCCGTAAACAGAATAGGAATACCCCATATTACGAATAGTGTTACCGGAAACAGTTAAATTTTGTTGGTAATAAGTGTAAATACCATAGGCACCGGCAATATCCCCAGCTGTAGTTCCACCTATTGTGCAATTAAGGATTTTATTATTTTCATCCAGATAAGTTGAAGAGGATTGATATAAATAAAATCCGCGATAGGCATTTTCAATAACAATGTTTTGGTAAGTGTTATTAGAATTAGTGCCTCCAGCAGCAGTAGGAGTTACATTATAATATTGATAAATACCATAACAAGAAGAATTAGTCCGATCCAATATTATCTTACAGTTCTTAATAGTATTGTATTGAGCTCCGTCTGTTGCGCTAGCGGCTTTTATGGAATAACCATAATAGGATGTGCTACCGGTAGGACGGGTTACATCAATGCCATCAAAGGTAATATAATCACCACCTGAAATTTGGATGCCGGCAGTAGCGGTAGTTGGTTTGATAACTGGGTTTTCGCCAGTTCCGGCTTTCTGGAATATGATTGGATTAGAAGCAGTTCCTGTCGCTGTAATAATGGGAATGTTTTCTTCAAATACAGAACCAGCGGAAACATTAAATGTTACACCCCCTGAACCAACTCCACAAATATTTAGGGCATTTACGGCATCTGTAAAAGTAGCATAATTACCACCAATTCCTATTGTTTTTGTTCCTGTTAAAGGAGGGTCAGCTGTAGTGAAAGACCAGGTAGGGCAATCTAATGCTTCACCATAAGCATTATAAGGGGTTATTTTCCACCAGTATTCAGTGCTGTAAGCAAGATCTGGATCATAAGTAGTTACGGCTCCTAAATCCAATTGGTTGATGACCGTTGTAAACGGCGAGACAGTTCCCAAAGATAATTTGTATCCTGTAGGTGCACCACCTCCGGAAGACCAATTAAGTGTTTGTGTTAATAGAACATTAGTAGCACCGTTAAGTGGGCTTACAAGAGCAGCAGGATTAGGAGGATTGGTTATCGTATAAGGAGTGTAAGTTATCTGGATATTGGGACGATAAGAGCTTAAACTACCAGTTCCCGTAGGGGGTGTGCTGTCCTGATTCCAGTATTGATGAGTATTAGTAACCGAAGTATATTGGACACCGGGTCCTCCGGAACTTCCACCTGCGGAGCTACTTCCTGAACCTCCATAGTTTCTTTCTACCAAAACCAGTAATCCAAAACCATCATCAATTGCAAAATTGTTGGTGAGAGAAAATTGATTCCAACCTCCGGCAGGTGTAGCCCCATAGTTAGAATCATATACAAGAGTTGCTCCGCTGATCATATTTGCCCAAGTGTCCGCACTTGCAAAAGCAGTTGCAGAAGTTGTTTTTAAGTAGATTTTTGTGGGAACGATAGCAGTTGTAGCAATAGTGGAATACCAGGCAAGCGAAGAAATACTGAGATTCTGGCTTCCCAGGTCTGCATCTGTATAGAGAGCAGCACTGCGTTCATAACCGTAAAATGAACCGAGGGGATATCTCTGCACGCCTGTGCCTGTACCAATTGTAATGGTATCAGCAAAAACGAATGCTACAATCAGCATTGCACAACATATAGTTAAAAATTTCTTCATAATAAAAACTCCTTGTTTTAGATGTTTCTTTAAAGAGTTAGTTTATTGTTAAACGATAGGCATTACCTTTGCTTTACAGCTTAAGGTTTGAGTGTTGCATAATGGATAGTCAAGGTAAGCCATAACTAATTTTGAAGGTTGAAGAAAGAAGTGAAATGTAGCTTCTATCCTTTCCGATGTGGTTCTGTATAATGTGCGATGGTTATAACTAAAATACACCGGCAGGAAAACAGAAGGTTGCATTTCGTTTATATACGGGGATGATTTGTTAGCCACCGAGAACACTGAAGCCATTGAAGCCACCGAGAAATTGATTAGAATTGAAAAAGGAGCGATAAAGGACACAATAAAATTGACAAGATGAAGAAAAAGAAGGGGAGAGATACTTAAGAAAGGAAGTAGTAGTTCATTTGTTAGAAAACAAAAAAGGACAGTATTTGTCATTGGATAAACACTTGGGAAAGGAAGAATAGCTATTACATAAGAAACAGCAAAGAATAAAATTGCTGGCACTAACAATAATGCAGAAAAGTAATTACAATTTTCCTTTCTTTTACCACTCATTCCCCCAAAAGTGGTCCCCGTAAATTTTATTTGTCTCATAACACCCCTTCCTCGCTTGTTAGAGACCAAAGTTCACTTTTCTTACTTTGCCGAAATAACAACGATCTCAGCAAGACCATAACCACTAATAGTAAGAAATATTTTCTACACTTTAAACATAATAATCAGATTGAATATCTTGTCAAGTAAAAAATGAAAAAAATTAAGAATGGAGGTTTGAGAATGAATTAAGTCAGGAGTCGGCACTGGTGTAAGTTTCACGCAGATTACGCAGATTACGCAGATTTATTGTTTAGCCACCGAAGCCACCGAAACTAACAAAATTGATTTTTCTATTAGGTTATTTTATATTTTCCTTTTTCATTTTGCCGTCAGTTTCACGCAGATTACGCAGATTTATTGTTTAGCCACCGAAGCCACCGAAACTAACAAAATTGATTTTTCTATTAGGTTATTTTATATTTTCCTTTTTCATTTTGCCGTAAGTTCACGCATATTACGCAGATTTATTGTTTAGCCACCGAAGCCACCGAAACTAACGAAATTGATTTTTCTATTAGGTTATTTCGTATTTTCCTTTTTCATTTTGCCGTAAGTTCACGCAGATTACGCAGATTACGCAGATTTATTAGGACACGGATTTAACAGATTAGAACGGATAAACACGGATTATTTATTTTTTGTTCTATAATTTTATAGTATAACTTTCAGACCTCTTGACCTCTTGATCTATAGACCTATCGGCTTTTTCTCTTCTTTTCTCTTTTGTATAAGAAATATTAGTTGCTGCGCACTAAGCGAAAGCCCACATATTGATATCCCCGGTTCGGGTCTCCTTTTTCTCTCCACATAATGTTTAGATTTCTACCTTCTCCATTCATTACACTTCCACCCCGGATAACTTTTAAGGTTCCAGTTTCGGGACCTGTAGGATTGATAAAAGTAGGCAGGGAACGGATATAATTTACATCGTACCAATCCCAAACCCATTCTGCAACATTTCCTGTCATATCGTAAATGCCGAAATCGTTGGGTTTTTTGG
>Ga0255341_1004863_pt1 | contig 13749 bp, 10 predicted proteins | sample wastewater_treat_8_FD_192418 | JGI IMG/M metagenome (GOLD analysis project Ga0255341, IMG submission 192418) | Wastewater microbial communities from Lulu Island WWTP, Vancouver, Canada - plant12 | ecosystem: Engineered > WWTP > Wastewater > Unclassified | place: Canada: Vancouver, British...
CGAAGCCAATATGACCATCCGTGTCAGCGCCAGTGATAAAATGCAAGAAAACGCCGGTTAAAAAATGTAGGTTTGCAACGGAGAAAATGTAATATGGTACACTCGAAACCGTCTGAATGGAGAAAGACGGAAAGGGTGTCAAAATGGAAGGAGCAAACTGGATGGATATCCGAAGCGACCGGCAAAAAGGACTGAGCTATACAGAAATAGCGCGCAAATACCACATTGACCCGAGGACGGCCAAGAAATACTCCCAGAGCGAGACACGGCCGGTATACAGCTTGAGCACAGCGAAACCGTCGAAGCTGGATCCGTACAAGGAACAGATAACGGTATGGTTAGAGGAGGCGCCGTATTCGGCGGTTCGGATACTGGAGAAGATACGGGAACAGGGGTTCGAGGGCGGACACAGCATCGTGCGTGAATATGTACGCAACAAGAAAGAACAGCTGGATGAGAAGGCAACGGTGCGCTTTGAGACAATGCCGGGGCTGCAAGGTCAGATGGACTGGGCGTTTTTCGAGGATCACACCGTGCTGGAGGCCGGAAAGCTCAAAAAGCTGTACTGCTTCCTGTTCATACTTGGATACTCGCGGACGCGGTACATAGAGTTTGTGACCGACATGAGCACGAATACTCTGATCCGCTGCCATGCCAACGCGTTTCGGTATTTCGGCGGCTACCCTGAGGAGATACTGTACGACAACATGAAGCAGGTCGTCATCAAGCGGCTGCTGAAGCAGGAGGACAGTACCCTCAACCGGCAGTTCGAGGATTTTGCCGGGTTCTACGGGTTCAAGCCTGTGCTGTGCAGACCATACCGGGGTCAGACCAAGGGCAAGGTGGAGCGTACCGTACAGTTCGTGCGGGACAATTTCATGGTGGGCATCAAATACAGTTCACTGGACGACCTCAACGGTCAGGCCCTCGCCTGGTGCAACAAAGTCAACGGAAAAGTCCACGCCACAACAAATGAAATTCCCTTCGAGAGATTAAAAAGAGAGGGCCTTAACCCCCTCAAGCGTGAATATATCATTGATAAAATCAATCTGCGCCGGGTACAAAAAGACTGCCTCATCTCGTACGGCGGTAATCAGTATTCCGTGCCATCGGAATACGCCGGAAAAGATGTGGCAGTCGTCGCCCTGGACAATATGCTCGCCGCCTACCACGAAGGAAAGCAGATTGCCCTGCATCGGATATCCTATCAGAAAAAAGATATGGTCGTCAATGCTCATCACTACCGCAGGCTGACCGTCAAGCAGTCCTTCGATATCGAAAACACCCTGCTTGAGGGTGATAATGTCATTGACTTCCCAATCGTGCTGAGAGATTTAAGCAGGTATGACGAGGTGCTGTCATGACGGAACTGACGATGGAGCGTCTCAGGGAAAACCTTGAATGCCTTAAGATGAAAAACACACTGGAAATACTGGACAATTATCTTGAAAGAGCTGTAAAGGACGAGCTTAACATCGTGGAGGTCCTGGACCATATCTTTGCCGAGGAAGCGCTCAGCAAACGCAGACGCGCCTATGAAAAGCAGGTGCAAATGTCTGGCTTCCCCATCAAGAAAACACTGGAGGACTTCGACTTCAGTTTTCAGCCCTCCATCGACAAGCGCCAGATCGACGAGCTGGCCACCATGCGGTTCTTGGAAAACGGTGAGAATATCGTTTTTCTCGGCCCGCCTGGTGTGGGCAAGACCCACCTGGCTTCGGCTCTTGGCATGGCCGCCGCCAGGCACCGGTTTTCCACCTATTACATCAACTGCCACGCGCTGATTGAGCAGCTTAAAAAGGCCCATTTTGAAAACCGGTTACCCGACAAGCTGAAAACCCTGGGTAAATACAAACTGCTCATTATTGACGAAATCGGCTATCTCCCTATGGACATTCAGGGTGCGAATCTATTCTTTCAGCTGATTGCCAGGCGGTACGAGAAGGCTTCCACGGTCTTTACATCGAACAAGACCTTTTCTCAGTGGAACGAGGTGTTTGCGGATGTCACCATCGCCTCGGCCATCCTTGACCGTGTCCTGCATCATGCCACCGTCATCAACATCAAGGGTGAGAGTTATCGGCTCAAGGAACGAAAGGAATTTATGAAACAGAAGCAGCACGTCGTCAACACCCTGTTTGAACAGGGGTAATACTTCATTCTTTTGTCATTCACTCACCGCTGTTTTCCTGCATTTTTTAATCGGCGAAAATCTGCAAAATCATATTGGCGTTGACAAGAGCTTGCCGGAATCTATGCGGATGACGGCATTTCCGGGACGAACACAAAGAAGCGTGACGATTTTAACAGGATGATGGAAGACTGCAGAGCCGGAAAGATTGACAAGATCCTTGTAAAATCCATCAGCCGATTTGCGAGAAACACGGTCGACTGCCTCAAGTTCACAAGAGAACTGAAGGACCTTAACATTTCCGTTTACTTCGAGAAGGAAAATATCGACACGCTGGATGTTAAGGGCGAAGTGCTGCTGACCATAATGGCATCTCTTGCCCAGCAGGAATCAGAATCTCTTTCTTTAAACGTAAAGCTTGGAATCCAGTACAGAAACCAGAAAGGCAAAGTGCAGGTCAATCACAACCGTTTCCTCGGCTATACCAAGGACGAGAATGGAAAGCTTGTCATCGTTCCGGAAGAGGCAGAGATCGTAAGAAGGATCTACACGGAATACCTTGAAGGGAAAAGCCTTCTCACCATCCGCAGGGGTCTTGAAGCTGACGGCATCAGAAACGGAGCGGGAAACCTTCGCTGGCATGAATCGAATCTCAAGCAGATCCTTACCAACGAAAAGTACATCGGCGATGCGCTTCTTCAGAAAACCTACACGGTCAACACCCTGGAAAAGAAAAGAGCGGTCAATAACGGAAAGGTTCCGAAGTACTATGTGGAAGGAAGTCAGGAGCCGATCATTGACAAGATGGTCTACCTCAAAGTCCAGGCGGATATGGCAGAAAGGGCGAACCTTAACTCCGGCGGAAAGAAAAGAGTCTACAGCGGAAAGTACGCTCTTTCAAGCATCGTGTTCTGCGGTCATTGCGGAGACATTTACCGCAGGATCAAGTGGAACAACCGGGGATGCAAATCGACGGTATGGCGCTGCGTGAGCAGAGTTGAGAAAGGCGGTCCCGACTGCCCGGCAAGGACGATAAAAGAAGAAGACCTTCAGAGTGCGGTTGTTGCGGCGGTTAACGAAATCTATTCCTGCAAGGACAGGGTCATTCCGGCACTTACGGAAAACGTCCGCTCGGTTATCGATGGTGGGACGGCTGAGAAGATTGCCGAAATCGACAGACTGATCAAAGAAAAGCAGACTGAGCTTCTTGCCAACGAAAGAGATGCGGTCAAAGCCGATGAAATCGGAAACGACATCATCACGCTCCGGGAGGAAAAGCAGAAGCTTCTTACCGAGGGTGCTTTGGAGCAGGATAGGATCGAGCGCTTTGAGGATATGAAGAAATTCCTGGACGAGCAGAACGATTTTCTTTCCGAATACTCCGATGCCCTTACAAGAAGGCTGATTGAAAAGGTCACGGTTTACGACGAGAAAATGGCAGTCCTTTTCAGAAGCGGACTTGAGATTGAGATTGCAGCATAAACAAGCACGACGATACGGCAGTCACCTAAAGCAAAAAGGGTGGCTGCTTTTTTTCGTTTTGAGGTAGAAAAGTTCACATTTTGGGTGTATAATAAGTTGTACGATTTGTGAAACACGATTGTTCGGAGAAAAAGTATGGTTAAGAATAATATAGAACTGGACGTTAAAGTTAAGTGCATAGAGAACGAAACCACCCAGGCAAAAATAGCGGAAGATATCGGAATAACGAGATCATATGTCAATCGTGTTATTAAAAATCCGGATGGAGTGGTAAACAACACCTTTGTGAAGATGATGGAAGCCCTTGGGTATGATATAGAGCTTACCTATGTGAAGAGAGAAAGCCGGTAAGGGAGGTTCTACATGATTTTTATTAAAAATTCAGAGGACTTTGGCGGTGTAACCGGTGTAGGAATAAAAGGTTCCGGAGTCTTAAATGCGTGTGCAAGGCTTGCCAGCGGAGACGAATATTTAGTTCTTGTTCCTATTGGTACGGATGTATTTACCTGGTATTACGATGAACTTGATACCAGAATTGAGGAGGAACGTGCAAAGAAACGTGAGGATGCATCTTATGTCGGCATCAGCGCGGATGAATTTGAAGCTGAACTTAAAAAGCACGGACTTGAATTTGTGAAGATTAAATCATAATTTAACGGAGGATGACAGAATGATTTGGAACGCAAAAAACGGTACAGTTCCGATTGGCAGCACAGAAATATGTTATGCGTCATTCGGCTTTGGGAATAAAGTATTGATCCTCCTGCCCGGTTTATCCGACGGATTAGCTACGGTAGATGGAAAAGCTCTTTTGCTGGCTGCACCATATAAGTTGTTTTTCAAAGACTACACGTTGTTTATGTTCAGCAGAAAAAATAACCTGCCGGATAACTATTCAATTAGAGAAATGGCAGATGATCAAGCCGAGGCAATGAGAAAGCTTGGTATTGAAAAGGCATCTGTCTTAGGTGTATCTGAGGGTGGAATGATAGCGCAATATCTGGCAATCGATCACGCTGATTTGATAGAAAAGTTAGTGATAGCCGTTTCTGCACCGAATGCTAATGATACAGTACATTCTGTTGTCGAAGCATGGATAGGATTGGCAAAGCAAGAGAACCATAAGCAATTGATGATCGATACAGCAGAAAAAAGCTACTCCGAAGCGTATCTCAAAAAGTATCGTAAAATATATCCTGTAATCGGATGGATCGGAAAGCCGAAGAACTATCATAGATTCCTGATCAATGCGAATGCGATATTGCATTTCGATTGCTTTGATGATCTTAAAAAAATCACCTGTCCGACGCTCATTATCGGAGGAGGGGCTGATCAAATCGTCGGTCCGTCTGCCTCTTACGAAATGCATGAGCAAATTAGGGGCAGTGAACTTTATATGTATGAGAAATTCGGACATGCCGCATATGAGGAGGCAACTGATTTCAACAAGCGTGTATATGATTTTTTAGTCAGATAAATCCAAATTTGTTGCTCCAAATATAAAAATCCCCTTGCGTAAGGTATTGCTTGTTACGCAGCGTCATGTTGTAGAATCCATGGCGTAAGGAGGTGAAAGCTATGTCAAAATACACGACGGGAGAGCTTGCAAAGCTTTGCGGCGTCACAGTCCGAACGGTTCAGTATTACGATACCAGAGGCATCCTGATCCCCAGTGATCTGTCCGAAGGCGGAAGACGGCTTTACTCGGATGATGATCTGAAGCGCATGAAGGTCATCTGCTTCCTGCGGGAAATGGATCTGCCAATCGATGCAATTTCTCAGATATTGAATGAGGAGCATCCTGAAAAGGTAATTTCGCTGCTTATTGAACAGCAGGAGGCCGCGCTTTCGGAGGAGATTTCCGAGAAACAGGGAAAGCTGGAAAAACTACGTGAACTGAAGAACGGACTGAAAAGCAAAACGGAGTACTCTCTCGAATCCATCGGTGACATAGCCACAATTATGCAAGGCAAGAAAAAACTTAAGAAACTTCGCTTGACAATGGTCTTGACCGGAATCCCAGTTACAGCACTGCAGTGGTTCTCTATTATACTTTGGATCATCAAAGGCATATGGTGGCCGTTTGTTATCTGGGTGATTGTTGCCGCTGCGTGGGGAACCATCATCAGTAAGTATTATTTCAAAAATGTAAAATACATCTGCCCGGAATGCCATGAGGTATTCAAGCCAAGCATGAAGGAAGCTTTTTGGGCAAATCATACTCCCTCTACCCGCAAGCTGACCTGCACTAAATGCGGTCATAAAGGCTTCTGTGTGGAGATTTGGGGAGGTGACGAAAAATTACGGAGTTTGAGAACATTATCATTGGCAAAAGCGCCATTCCGTCGCTGATCATCACAGTCATTCTGATGATTGCGATTCCCGTCATTTTCTTTGTCTGTTGGCGAAAAAAGCAGAAACAGCAAACAAAAATCGGCTATCTCATTGCCGGTGCTGTCGGGTTTATCGTATCTGCCCGTGTGCTGGAATTGGGGGTACACTTGGTCTGTATCGTTGCGGATAATCCCGTTTCCCGATTCATCAACGGAAACACCGTCGCTTTTGTCCTTTATGGAATCATCATGGCTGGCGTTTTTGAGGAGTGTGGACGGTACATCGTTTTGAAGTACATCATGAAAAAGAACCGTACCCCTGAAAATGCAATTATGTACGGAATCGGTCACGGAGGAATCGAGATATTGGCAGTGCTCCTGCCTTCAATGATCCTGTATCTCGTCATCGCGGTGCTTTTCTCTTCAGGAAATATCGAAAATGCGCTCAGCACGTTGAATATCGCGGAGGATACTGCTGCCGCTGCGCTTCCGTCTGTTGAGGCCGCTGCCGCATTTGATTACGCAATGATGGCTATGAATGTACTTGAACGACTGTTTGCGATGCTTTTACATATCGGACTAACGGTTGTCGTATATTACGGTGTATGTAATGCAAATAAGGCTTGCCTGCCGATAGCAATTCTCCTGCATATGCTGATGGATACCTTCCCGGCATTGTACCAGAGAACCTTAGTGCCGCTGTGGTCGGTTGAGGTTTGGGCTGCTCTGTGGACTGCTATAATCGTCTTCATTGCCGTGAAGCTTTACAGAAAAATGAAAGTGTCGTCTTCTGCCGAGAGCGTTTAGTGAGTTAAATAAAAGTTCGCTCTCTCAAGCAACAAAGTTGCAAGTTTGGCTTATGATGGTTGATATGTTCCCACGAACAGACGATTTGTGGATATGTTTCCGCAAACAGAGAAAAATGTCAAAATCGGTAGATATGTTTCCTTATACCGATGACATCAATCTCATTGCTACGAGGCAGGTTGTCCGCCTGGGCGCCCAGCCTGACCTTGTACACGGTGTCCCTGAGCTTCATGAGGAAAATATCGTACAGGGCCAGGTTCCTGTCCCGGTCGATCCCGTCGCTCGCCTCCGCCTGCAGGTCCTTTTGCCGGTTCTCGCGCCTGTACTCCGCGGAGCGCTGCGCGAACTTCAAAACATCCCTGATGTATTTTTCCCAGGGATAGCCCACAACCAGCTGCATGGCAGGCGCATAAACGACGTTGTTGCCGGTCCGCCCGGTGATGCGCATCCTGAAGCCATCGATGTCAAACAGGGCATTCATCCTGATTTTGGAGAGGATCACCACAGGGTTCTTCAGGCCTTTTTCGCCTTCAAGCATTGCTTGCAGGGCTTCCTCATCCCGCACGGCGCCGGCCAGGTGCAAAGGCATGTCGATCAGGCTGCGCGCGCGGTCCTTTTTGCCCTCGTCATGCTCCACCAGCATAAAGTAGCTGCCCTTGACCTTGTTGTAACCCCCGTACTTTGCGCTGTCGCGGAAGCACTCCCTGGCCGTGCTTTGGGGCAGCTGCCACGCGCCCTTGCGCACCAGCTGGGTATCAAACAGCTGCCCGCCCTGCTCAAAGGGCATCCAGGTGACCAGGGCGTTGTACCGGCGCATCATGTCCTTCACACGGCAGATGCTTCCTCCTTCACCAGCCCTCCAGGCAGTCACGCTGCCGCGCCGGACATCATAGTCAAACAGCGTCCTCAGATTGTAGTGGCGGTCCGGTTCCGGCTGGGCAAAGAACTTCCTCGGGTCCTGCGTAAACTTGGTGTGGTAGACATTGCCGACCACCACGTTGAGGTAGGCGTCCCCCGCGTGGTGCAGGTCGTTGACCTCGCGGCACTTCAGCAGGTCCATCCTCTTGCGGAAGTCTGACACCAGGCCAGCCTTCACATACACGATGTCCGTCCGCGGCATCAGCCTGCCCAGGATCTCCGCGGCCGCCTTGGTGCTCTGCCGGGTCTCCACCAGCTGCCGGGCGACAAAGCCAAACAGCTCATCAGGCTGCAGCGGCGTGGAACGGGCCAGGCGCTCATACTTTTGCTTGCTGATCAGCCCCTTTTGCAGCAGCATCCGCCAGAAGGGCGCCTGGGACTGCCGGACACTTTGGCTGATGGGGTAGGCATCGCCCTTTTTCATGTTCTCCGTCCGGCGCACCAGCACCCTGTTGCTGAGGCTGTCATCCTTGACCTTGGACTGCGGGAAAATATGGTCGATATCGTATACCTGCTCATCAAACAAGCGATCCACATCAACCGGCTCCCCGGAATACATGCACCGGCCCATCTGCGTGTAGTAGAGGTAGAGCCGGTCGCGCCGCAACTCCCGCTCATCGCGGGCTTCCAGCGAGGCGGCCAGGTGCGCGGCCTCCTCGCCACAGGCCTTGTAAAGCTCGCCCAGGCGTTTCTTGCGCGATTTCTTGCGCTTCTTCTTTTCTTCACCACGGGCAACCTCAATAAACAGGCGCACGGGGTCATGCCCCATGATTTTTCTGATCTCCCGGGTCACCAGCAGGGCCTGCCAGATGGCCCGGCGTACCGCGGGGGACACATACAGGTCCTCAACCATCCGGTAGGAGAAGCCCTCCCCCTCCTCCAGCAGCCTGTTGTGCTGGGCAACCTGCCCGGCAAAGCCGTAATCCCGGCTCAGAAGCTGCATCAGGTTGTTGTTGGTATGCCACAACAGGTCCATGATGCTCAGCAGCTCTCCTGTCTGACTGTCAGGCGATTTGATGCCCGTCAAAAACGCGGCGGACAGGTTTCCCCACCCCCGGAAGCGGAGGGTTGACGCGCGCCTGAGCGTTTCCGCAGGCAGCACTTTCCCGAAGGCATTGGCAAGCCTGGCGTGCAGCATATTTCTGTCTTCCCCGAAGATGGTACTCAGGCGGATGATCTCTTCCGCGGTCTCTTCTGTATAGTGCGCTCCCAGCAATTTTTGCATGTCAAGAAGGGAAGCCATGCTGCTGTGAAAATCCTGGTCGATGCCGGAGACCCTGTCCCTGTCAACCGCCAGGCCCTTGCTGTTGAGAAAATCTACCAGGCTTTTGCGGGTCACCCTGCGCCGCTGTAAAAACAGCTGCGTGTAGATGTCCTGCTTGAGCGCGACAGGTATCGGGTCACCATCCAGCTTCAGGTTGTTCAGTTCGTTGAGCACGGTAAAGCGGCTGTAGAGCACCGAGTGCCTGGGCAGTACTCTCTGGTCCCTCAAGTAGGTGCAGCAGGATGTCATCCTGGTGATGAACTCAGCGGCGCTGGCCTCTTTATCCACCACGCGGTCAAAATTCCAGGGCAGGATCTTTTCCCGTGTGCGCCGGACGACCCAGGTATTCTCGGCCCTGGGGTCCCGGTTGTTCAGCGGCCCCACATAATATGGGATCCTGAAGGTCAGGATCTGGAGGATCTTGTCGGCCATCGTCAGGCCCTCCTCGTCCTTTTGGTTGAGGAAGGGATGGTAATTCCCCGCCTTTTGCAGGATGGCTTTGAGTTCAATATAGTGAAGCTGGTTGGGGATGATGCTGTTGGCCTTGGTCACCGCCCTGGGCATCAGCTGGCCGGTGGCCAAGCGCTCCTGCAACTCAATGATGTCCGGGTCATCCTCGGGAAGGCCCTTGAGCAGGCCAGCCACAAACTTGTGGAAATCGGCCTGGCTGCACCTGGCTGTCACGGGGATTTTTCTTCCGTTTTTTCTGGTCATCCCAATATACGACGCGTAATTGTTCTTCTCATCGGCACGGTGGAAGACACGCCCGTACTCCGCCGGCAGATAGTGCTTCACTACGCGTTTTAACAGCTTCAGGTCTCTGCGGTGTTCCTCATAGGCTGCGACCTTCGCGTCAGACAGGGTCCTTCCTCCGCCAACGATGCTTTCCAGGGCCGCCCAGTCGTGAATCGCCCTGATTTTGTCAAGATAGTAGAACTGTTCCCCAAGCAGCTCCTCCAGCTCCGGCTGCAGGGCCTCATACTCATCCGTGCCGAACGCGATCTTGATCTTTTCCTGCTCGACCGCTTCCTGCACATCAAACAGATCCGAGAGGTTGACTTTCCCGCCGGTCATGGCGCGGATAAATGCCCTGGCGCGCGGGGAATCCGCTTCCAGCAGCTCATACAGCTTCTTTTGCTTGACGCTCATCCGTAGCGACCTGTCGGTCAGCACCCCTGCAAACGAAGCCATGGAACCGCAGGGCAGGCTAAAGCCGAAGCAGTCCACGGCCTCGTCCGATATTTCGCTCAGGATCGCATCCAGGGCGGGCACCTCATCAAGCTTCCCGCCGAACAGAAAGTGGCCCCTATATTTGATGATATGATGGATTGCAAGGTACACCAGGCGGATGTCATGCGGGGAATCCGACGAGATCAGCGAACGCCTCAGGTGATAGATCGTCGGGTACAGACGGTGATACTTTTTGTCTGTCAGGACCGCATCACAAAACAGGTTGTTGGGCTGCGGGACTGTCTTGTCCTCCTCATGCAGCGCACCCTCCTGGAGGCGCATAAAGAAGCCCGGGTCAACCTTCTTGATTTCTTCGGTAAACAGCTCCTGCAGCAGCGCCAGCCGTTGCGCGCGCCTTTCCAGCCGTCTGCGCGAGACCCGGAACAGGCGTCTCTCCGCTGCCGTTTGCGCTTCCGGAAACAGCCGGACGCCCCACATGGTTTTCTTCCCAAATTTCATCAGCTGATAATCCGGGTTCGTTACAGCCCATCCCACAGATTCCGTTCCGATATCAAGCCCCAGATAATAATCGCCATATTCACGCCTGGACATTGACAAGCCCTCCTGTATGTGTTATGTTGCAGTTGTCTTAGTACCCTCTAAGACAACATCACAAGTTCAAATAAAGATTTATCCAAACCGTCCTTCGGGACTCCGCAGTGTGCGGATGAAGAACCCTTTGCCGGGTTCTTTTTTATTTTTGTATCATACCATAAATCATCAGGCGCAGGTATTATGATAATATCAATCCGACTTGGTATCAACGAAGTTCTTTGAAGTGATTTGAACGGCAGGCAGTGTGGTTACGATCATCACCTGCGCGCTTTGCGGCACTGCCGGCGTAAAGTATTTCATGCATCCAACCTTGCCGCTTATTATGGGCAGAGCGAGCAATCAAAAACTGCCGCATTGACGCGACTGTCAAGTAATGGATAAATTTTTTGCCTGCGGCCCCTTTTTGTCTTACAGGGTGATCCCCAGCCAGGCGAGCAGGTTGTTGTTGGCAAAAACCGCCACGGTCACCAGGGAAACAGTGGCCATCATCTTGATGAAGATGTCCAGGCAGGGGCCCACGGTGTCCTTGAGCGGGTCGCCCACGGTGTCGCCGATGATGGCGGCGTCATGGGCGGCGGAGTGCCTGTCATGGCCCTCAATGGCGCCGGTCTCGATGTATTTCTTGCCATTGTCCCAGGCGCCCCCGGCGTTGCCGGCGAAGATGGCGATCATGATGGCGCAGATGGTGGAGCCGATGATCAGGCCGCCCACAAAGTGCGGGCCCAGCAGAAAGCCGCAGGCCACCGGCACCAGGATGGCCAGCAAGGAGGGCATCTTCATCTCACCTATGGCGCCCTTGGAGGAGATCTCAATGCATGTCTTGTAATCGGGCTTGGCCTCACCGGAGAGCAGGCCGGGGATCTCCCGGAACTGACGGCGCACCTCGTCCACCATCTTGCGCGCGGCCTTGGCTACGGCCTCAATGAGAATGCCCGAGAACAGGAAGGGCAGCGCGCCGCCAATCACCGCGCCGGCCAGCGTCATGGGCTGGATGATGTTGAGGATCAGCGGGGTGTTGAAATCGTTGAAAGAATACAGGTAGGAGATCATCAGCGCCAGGGCTGCCAGGGCGCCCGAGCCGATCGCGAAGCCCTTGCCAATAGCCGCGGTGGTGTTGCCTACGGAGTCCAGCGTATCGGTGATGCGGCGCACTTCGGGGTCCAGACCGGTCATCTCTGCGATGCCGCCGGCGTTGTCGGCGATGGGACCGTAGGAGTCCACCGTCACAGTGGCCGACACAAAGGACAGCATGCCCATGGCCGCCATAGCAACGCCGTACATGCCCGCCGCGTAGTAAGAGAAGATGATGCCCATTCCCAGGATGATGCAGGGCGCCATGGTGGACTTCATGCCCAGCGCCAGACCCTGGGTGATGGTCAGCGCCGGGCCTTCAAGGGAAGCCTGCGCCAGGCGGCGGGTTGGCTCAAACTCCGCGGAGGTGTAAAACTCGGCCACCATGCCGATCAGCACACCCGACACCACGCCGATGGTGGAGGCGATCCAGGGGGATACAAAGCCAGCGCCAAAGCCCAGTGTTGCGCGCAGCAGGGCGGCGTCCTGGCCGCCAAACATCGCCCAGGAGACCACAAAGCCGGCCAGGATGGTGACGCCGGCGGCCACATAGGTGGAGGCGTTGAGGTCCTTGTGCGGGTCATCGGACAGCCTGGGACGCAACAGCAGCGAGGCGATGCCCGCCACACAAGCGATCAGGCCGATGGCCACAAAAATCATCGGGAAAGTGACCAGGCGATTGAGCAGCTCGGCCGTCATGCCGGTGCCCTCAGCCACGGATTTTGAGAACATGTGGTAGGCAAGAATGATGCCCGAGGCGATGGCGCCCACATAGCTTTCCAGCAGATCAGAGCCCAGCCCGGCGACATCGCCCACGTTGTCGCCTACGTTGTCGGCGATGGTGGCGGGGTTGCGCGGGTCGTCCTCGGGAATGTGGGCCTCGGTCTTGCCGACGAGGTCGGCGCCCATATCAGCCGCCTTGGTATAGATACCGCCGCCCACACGGTTGAACATGGCCACCATTGAGCAGCCCAGCGCGTAGCCGGACAGCGTCATTGTAAAGGGATTGATGGCCAGGCCCAGCAGGTTGATGTAGGATGCCTCGGTCTCAGCCGCCTGGCCCATGCGGATGCCGAAGACATAGTAGACAATGAACAGGCCCAGCAGCGCGAAGCCGCCCACGGACAGGCCCATCACCGAGCTGCCCCGGAAGGCCACCTTGACGGTCTCCCCGATGTTGCGGCTTTCCAGCGCGCGGTTGGTGACGCGCACATTGGAGTATGTGGCCGACTTCATGCCGATCAGCCCGGCCAGGCCGGACATAATGGAACCGATGACGAGCGCTACCGCGGCATGCCAGGTGGTCAGCACAGCCAGCACGGCCGACACCACCACCACGGTCAGGTAGAGTATCTTGTATTCATAATTGATGAAGGCATTGGCGCCTACGCGGATAGCCGCGGCAATCTCTTGCATCTGCTCACTGCCCTCGCTCAGGCGTTTCATGCTGAAGTAGTTGAACGCCGCGAAACACAACGCCAGGATGGCCGCAAAAAGGACCAGCAGAATGATCAAACTCATGATACTTCCTTTCACCGGCTGTGCCGGGGAGGTTTTTCCGCCAAACCGAGCAAGCAACCCGGCAAGCGTGTGCCTGCGCGCTTGAAAAGGCGCGCGGTTCCTGCTATATATTATCCGCGTACAGCGGCTACATCATGTCGGGCGGTATTTCTGCTCGTCTCACGCCTGGTGGCATGTTTTCACAAGCCTCCGCCAAGGCTTTGGGGATGGCTGTTGTTAAAATTCCACATATCCCCACTATTATCATATGATAATGCAAGCCGGGCAAAAAATCAATTATTATCCCCACTTTTACACTTCAAATTTATAACCGTGAATTCCCAAAGTAAGTTCCACAGTGTAAGAAGTGAGGAAATTACTGTAAGAAATTGGCGGAAATCAGTGTGAGAAAATGAATAAAAGGAAGGGAAACCGGGTATAGAGGAGGCGTTTTGCTG
>Ga0255341_1004874_pt1 | contig 13724 bp, 13 predicted proteins | sample wastewater_treat_8_FD_192418 | JGI IMG/M metagenome (GOLD analysis project Ga0255341, IMG submission 192418) | Wastewater microbial communities from Lulu Island WWTP, Vancouver, Canada - plant12 | ecosystem: Engineered > WWTP > Wastewater > Unclassified | place: Canada: Vancouver, British...
ACACTTAGTCACACATTAGGGAAAGGAGATGGAGTAATGGGGTTCATTCTGGGGATAGACGGCGGAGCCAGCAAGACCATGGCCGTCATAGGAGACCAAGAAGGCCATGTCCTTGGAATCGGCCTATCCGGCCCTTCCAATTACCAAATCACGGGGCTGGATATGGCAATGGAAAGCATATCTGACGCTGTAAAAATGGCGGCAGCTCACGGGGACATAGAATTACAGATGCTGGACTTCGCCGTTTTCGGGCTCGCAGGGGCAGATTTCCCCATAGACTTCGAAAACCTCACAAAGGGCATCCAGGATCTATACCCATGGCTTAAGTTTGAGATCGTAAATGATACCTGGGTCGGGTTTAGGTCTGGAACTGACGCAGACCATGGAGGTGTGGTCATAGCAGGAACCGGCGCTAACTTCGCTGCAAAAGCTCCCGACGGGCGAAAAATCACAGGCAGAGGAATGGGTTATGAATGGGGCGGTCAGGGCGGCGCAGGGAATCTCATAAGGGACGCCATGCATTTCGCATTCAGATCCCATGATGGAACGGGCCCAAAAACCATGCTTGAAGAAGCAGTTCTCTCAACTTTGGGATTTCAGTCCTATGACGATCTCTCCTTGTATATGTATCAAGTGCAAAGTGAATTCGCCCACATATACGTAAAAGCCGCGGAAATAGTACCTCAGGTATTTATGCTCGCCAGCCAAGGAGACCAGGTCTGCATACGCATCCTCATAGATCTAGGCATCTCCATGGGGGAAATCATAGGCATGATGATAAAAACCCTGGGCACTCAAGACCTCGAACAGGACATCGTCATGGCAGGAGGCCTTTTTGCAAAGGGCGAAAATCCTTTGCTGATTGACTCTCTTTCTGTTTCTTGTCACAGGTTTGTTCCCTTTGCCAGATTTAAGATCCCCGATATTGAACCGGCAGGCGGAGCCTATATTCTAGGCCTTGAGAAACTAGGCATCGACGCGAAGGGAAAAGTGCGCGAAAGGGCTATAAGAACCTTTTGCCAACTGGCGGACTCACTGCGATAAAAGAAGGGTCTACATGCCAAGATAACCTTTGGCCTGTAGACCCGTTTTATCAGAATTACCTTACTACCTTAACCCTGCTGGGTCTAAGTACCTTGTCGTCATACATGTACCCCTTTTGGAATTCCTCCACAATGGTACCGTGTTCCCCTCCACCGTCTTGGGCAAAAACGGCTTCATGGTAGTAGGGGTCGAAAGTCTTCCCCACAGAGCTTTCCATGGGTGTTACACCTTCTCGCGCAAGTAAGTCGATTATCTGCTTTTGGATCATCTCAATCCCTTTGAAAAAGGAAGCGAACTCACTGTCGCCGTTGTCCAGGTTCTTTTCAGCAGCTGCCATGAACCTATCGAAATTATCCAGAACCTCGAGAAGGGATAGTATGAGTTTTGCCTTCTCGCGAGACACCTTATCGTGAAAATCCCTATTTGTGCGTTTCCTGAAGTTGTCCATCTCGGCCCTAGCCCTCAGAAACTGATCCCAATAGGTTTCAGCTTTGGACTTCCACTCGTCTCTTTCTTGAATCAGCTTGTCGACATCAAGCTCGAGACCTTCCGAACAAATCTCTTCAGGAACTCCTTCGTCGCAGGGTACCTCCGAAGATGCCTTTTTCTCTTTGCGTTTTTTCGCCTTGTGAAGATCCTTGTCCTCATTGTTTAAGGGCATGGTATATCCTCCCATCTCGTCCATCCTGGTACCTTAAAACTCACCTTTCTTGTCCTTCTCGTTTTTCTCCCTGAATTCGGCATCGAAAACTTCTCCTTGCTTAGTATCTGTATCACCTGCGGTCTCGTTGCCGTCAGAGTTTGCTGCCTGTTCCTGTGCGCTAGCATGCCTGTAAACTTCTTCTGCCAACTTGGCGGCAGCATCTTGGAGATCCTCAGAGGCTCTCTTGATATCTTCTAGGTTATCCCCTGACAAAGCTTGCCTTGCCGCGGAAAGAGCATGCTCCACTCTGCCTTTATCTTCATCGGAGATCTTATCCTTAAGGTCGTCAAGGCTCTTCTCCACAGTGTACACCAGCTGATCAAGCTGGTTCCTAGCTTCAGTTTCTTCTCTCTTTCTCCGGTCTTCCTCGGCAAATCTTTGAGCTTCTTCGACCAGCCGATCGACTTCCTCTCTAGGAAGCTGAGTAGAGGCTTTTATCGTGATATTCTGAGCCTTTCCGGTACCAAGATCTTTAGCCGAAACATTCAGTATGCCGTTGGCATCTATGTCAAAGGAGACTTCGATCTGCGGGACACCCCTGGGCGCCGGCGCAATCCCCGTGAGATTGAACCTACCTAAAGTCCGGTTGTCTCTTGCCATCTGGCGTTCACCCTGAAGCACATGGATCTCAACCTGCGGCTGGAAATCCGCAGTTGTGGTGAATGTCTGGCTCTTTTTCACCGGTATAGTTGTGTTTCTTGGGATAATCGGCGTCATAATGCCCCCTACAGTCTCTACACCCAGAGTCAGAGGAGTTACGTCAAGTAGAACGATATCTTTTACCTCTCCCGAAAGAACACCCGCCTGAATAGCTGCGCCCATGGCAACTACTTCATCAGGGTTGACACCCCTGTGGGGCTCCTTGCCAGTAATGCTTCTGACCAATTCCTGAATCTTGGGCATACGCGTAGAGCCTCCGACTAGAATCACTTCATCAAGATCGGAAGCTTTGAGTTTCGCGTCGTCTAGGACCCTTTGAATAGGCCCTATGCACCGTTTGGTGAGATCGTCTGTGAGTTCTTCAAACTTGGCTCTTGTCAGACGAATCTCCAAGTGTAGTGGCTGGCCATCGCGGTCTGCAGTAATAAAGGGCAAGCTGATCGTCGTCTCAAATACCTGAGAAAGCTCGACTTTGGCCTTTTCTGCAGCCTCGATAAGACGCTGGAGAGATTGCTTATCGCGTCTCAGGTCTATGCCGTATTCGCGCTTGAATTCCTCGGCTACGTAGTTAACGATCCTCTGGTCGTAATCGTCTCCGCCAAGATGGGTATCTCCGGCGGTAGCCAGAACCTCTACAACACCGTCGCCTACTTCTAGCAGCGATACGTCAAAAGTTCCGCCACCTAGGTCAAATACGAGTATCTTCTCATTCTTCTTCTTGTCAATTCCATAAGCCAAAGAAGCTGCCGTTGGCTCATTGATTATTCTGAGCACTTCAAGTCCGGCTATACGCCCCGCGTCCTTTGTCGCTTGCCGCTGAGCATCATTGAAGTATGCAGGGACTGTGATGACCGCTTTAGTAATAGGCTCCCCAAGATACTTCTCTGCATCCTCTTTGAGTTTCCTAAGGACATCTGCAGAAGCCTCTTCAGGAGTCAGTTCTCTATCTAGAGCAGGTACATATATCCTCACTTCATCGTGGGCTCCCCGCCTAATCTTGTAAGGGATCCGCTCCCGCTCAAGCTCTACTTCGTCGTAGCGCCTTCCTATGAAACGTTTTATTGAAGTGATGGTGTTTTCGGGATTAAGTACAGCTTGGCGTTTTGCCAACTGACCTACCAACTTTTCACCTTTCTTTGTAAAAGCCACAACAGAAGGAGTAATCCTCGAACCCTCCGCGTTGATTATTACCGTGGGCTCGCCCCCTTCCATTACCGCAATTACTGAGTTAGTTGTACCAAGATCAATACCTACAGTTTTCGACATATTGAACACCTCCGCATCATTGAACTTCGAAACCTACTGCAATATTCATTGCTGACTAATCTAAAAAAACAGGACACTTCTGAAAACTCCACGTTCGCTCAGCGAACCCCCTTTCCCGTACGTCCCCTATCTTTGGCAGTATGTCCGGATCCATTTTCATCCTGCCTGTCTTCTTGAGAATTTGACCTCCCTAGCGCCTCCGTTTCACAGGAGTGGTTCTCCTGCGAATCGCTTTCTTCCATCGCCATGATCACCCGAATTCCCTGTGGATTGATCTTGCAATTCCTCCACAGGTATATTATCCGCGCAAGAAGCCTGAGATCGTCTTCAGAATAAAGGCGGATATTGGAATCCGTCCTAGCGGGAGTTATCAGGCCCTCGCTCTCAATTTGTCTCAGGAACTGCGGAGTCACGCTCAGGAGACGCGCAGCTACACCTATCGTATATACCGGTTCACTTGTACTGTGAAAATATGCCACGCGATCATCCCCCTATTAAGAAACTTCTTCTCCACTAATATGTTTCTTACTAATTATGAATAGCAATTATGCCTTGGGTAGTCAAGCTTTCTCGCAATAATCAAAAAGGGGGCTATAAACCTTGTTCGTCTCCGCAAAGAAAAAGCCGGGAGTAAGAACCCGGCTTCGAATAATCACACAGTGTGCCAAACCTCAAAGAACTCAGGCTCAAATTGTTAGAGTGAGCCTTGGTCTTCTCTGGAGCATAGATACTTTGCAACTAGCTCCTTTGCAGCAAGAGTTGGATCCGAACCGCCGTCTAGGAGTTGTTCCAATACCTTATCCAGCGTGCCATCGCCGGCTGCAGATGCCAAAACTCTATCTACTGTTTCGCGCCTCAAACTCTCTTCGAGCGATGCCTGATAGCTCCTGGCAATCCGCTTTTCAAGAAGGTTGTGCTCTTGGAGAAACTCAAGATGACGCTTTATCTGCTGAAACAACACATCTACTCCGACTCTTTCGGCTGCGATGGTCTTTACTACCGGAGGTCTCCACTTCCAGTCTTTATTTAGTTCCAGCATTGCTTCTATGACTGAAACCGTCCTGTCGGCGCCCGGGTGATCGGATTTATTGACGCAAAAGACATCGCCTATCTCCAAAATACCTGCTTTAATAGCCTGAATGTCATCGCCCATTCCAGGTGCCAAAACCACAACAACCGTGTGCGCGTACCGCATGATATCAACTTCAGACTGCCCGGTCCCAACGGTTTCAATCAAGATATAGTCAAACCCAAAGGCATCCATCAAAGTCACAACTTCACCCGTGTGTCTTGAGAGCCCTCCCAAATGACCGCGCGAAGCCAGACTTCTGAAAAAGACGCCTTCGTCAGTAGTACGAGAGCGCATCCTAACTCGGTCCCCCAATATTGCCCCTCCGGTAAAAGGCGAAGACGGGTCGACGGCAACAACTCCCACAGAGTTGCCTTCGTCACGTATGACCGAAACCAAGTTGTCTACCAGAGACGACTTGCCGACCCCCGGAGCACCGGTCAAACCAATGATCTTACTCTTTCCTCTATGTCTGAAAGCATGCTTAAGTATCTCCTGAGAACCCGAAGATTCGTCTTCAACCAAAGTGATCGCGCGTGCCAAGGCAACTCGGTTCTGACCCAGCAAGCCATGTATGATTTTATCTGTATCTACCATTTGAATGGATTCCCGCAAACATAACACCATCCTGACTAGATTTTCAGGCGAGCCCATGCCATTACCGCGTAATCTGCCTGAAATCTCGCCAAACCTACCTTCTGAGATTGGCTCTAGTGTATTCTACTATGTCCTCTGTGCTAGTCCCAGGTCCAAATACTGCATCAACCCCTGCTTTTTTCAAATCCTCAATGTCCTCGTCAGGGATAATCCCACCGGCAAGCACTAGCACATCGAGATCCTCTGTACCCTTCTCTTTTTTGAGACACTCTATTACTTTTGGAAGCAATGTTCCATGGGCTCCTGACAAAATAGAACAAGCCACGACGTCGACGTCCTCTTCTACCGCCATCTTAGCGATTTCTTCAGGAGTACGATGAAGCCCTGTGTAAATAACCTCCATTCCAGCGTCTCTATAAGCTCTGGCTATAACCTTGGCGCCACGGTCATGACCATCGAGACCCGGTTTTGCAACCAGGACCCTGATCTTCCTGTTCATCTGGCATCCTCCTCCCATATCACCAGTCGTTATCACAGCCGGGCAATTATGCCCAACCAAACCTCTCCGGTCCGTTTCTAAAGAAGCAGCGACAGCATTACACCAGCAGCTACCGCTGTCCCTATCACCCCTGCGACGTTGGGCCCCATAGCGTGCATAAGCAAGAAATTCTCCGGGTTTTCTTCTTGTCCCACCACCTGGCTAACTCTCGCAGCCATTGGAACAGCAGAAACGCCTGCAGACCCTATGAGCGGGTTGACTTTGCCACCGGTAACATAGTACATTAACTTGCCCAGAAGCACACCTCCCGCGGTACCGCCTGCAAAAGCCACTATACCAAGGGCTATGATTTTGATTGTATCCACGTTCAGAAACGATTCGGCGCTCATGGTAGCACCCACAGATGTAGCTAGAAAAATGATGACTATGTTCATAAGCTCATTCTGGGCAGTCCTAGACAATCTGTCGACGACTCCGCATTCTCTAAACAGATTACCTAGCATAAGCATACCTATTAGAGGCGCGATAGGTGGAAGAAGCAAGCTCACGACTACCGTCACCACTATGGGGAACACTATCTTTTCTGTCTGAGAGACCTCTCTGAGTTGGGTCATCACTGTAGTGCGTTCCTTTTTTGTGGTGAGCGCCCTCATAATCGGCGGCTGAATTAGAGGAACCAGAGCCATATAGGTATAAGCGGCAACTGCAATTGGCCCTAGAAGCTCAGGAGCGAGTTTCATTGCCGTAAAAATGGCTGTAGGGCCGTCAGCACCACCTATGATTCCAATAGCTGCTGACTGACTTATTGTAAAACCTAAGACCTTCGCGATAATCATGGCCAAGAAAACTCCGATTTGCGCTGCAGCACCCAGTAAGACAGTAGAAGGGTTAGCGAGCAACGGGCCAAAGTCTGTCATAGCTCCAACTCCCAGGAAAATTAAGGGAGGGAATATCTCGTTTTCAACTCCAAAACTAAGGTAATACAGCAATCCACCCGGCATGCCATCCGATGGCGGATTCACTATCGGAGCATTGGGCAGATTAGCCAAAATCGCCCCAAATGCTATGGGGATCAAAAGAAGAGGCTCGAACTTTTTCGCAATGGCCAGATAAAGGAGCAAAACGCCTATAAGGATCATTATCACGTTGCCCCATGTAAGCCCGATAAAACCTGTGGTTTCCCATAGTCTTTGGGTCAGTGCGCCTAAATCCATATGTTAGTACACCTTCCTCCAGTTTGAGCTGCCTATCTATCCAGTTTCACCAGGACATCTCCTGTTTGAACTGATGCCCCCTGGCTTACCGCGATCTCTGCTACAGTAGCATCATAAGGCGCCAATATCTCATTTTGCATTTTCATAGCCTCAAGGATAAGCAATACCTCACCTTTTTTCACGCTTGATCCAGGAGTAACCTTGATCTCTGTAACTATGCCTGGAATAGGAGCCGCGACCGTTCCATTTCCTCCAGCCGGTTGAGCTGACTGCTTCGGTTCAGGTCTTGACACTGAAACAGGGCTAACCTGAGGAGCTTTCTTCTGCGGAATATTAAGAGGAGCCGCAGGGCTCTTCTGGGGAGCCGACACCACAGGCGTTGACAATGCCTGAGCTCCTATTTCTTCTACTTCAACTTCAAAAACTTCGTCATCTATTCTGACTTTGAATTTTCGCACGTCTGGTCCTCCTTTGCTCATTAGACGAACAAAACTTTACTCGTTTATAGCCATCCATCTAGAAGTCTTCCCCCATGTGCCTGAATCAGGCACTCTCCTTACAAACACAGACACGTCGCTACGACCCATGTATGCGTAGACTGCAGCAAGGATAGCGGCCTTGCGCTTTGGGTCAAGCGTTTCGAAACTTTGTATTTCGGGCACACTTTCTTCAAAGTTAGAGCCAACATTCATTTCACTAACCCCGCCCGGCTCCTCATCTATTGACTTTTTCAGATTCTTGTTATTAGTTTGCTTTTCCGAACTAGACACAATCCTGTGAATGAGACTAATTATCACTGCAACTATAATAAGCACCAGAAATACAATCAGTATATTCACTACAGTCAGGGTCAGAGCACCTGCAAACGTATCTGGTATCATCTATATCCCTCCACGCACCCCATTGCAAACATGCAGCCGATTTCACAAAACAAATTGCCTATAGAGGTATATTCCCATGCTTTCTGGGAGCCTTCTCTACACGTTTGGTTGCCGTAAGTTCAAGAGCTCCTATGACTCTAGGACGAAGCTCCTGTGGATCAATTACGTCGTCTATGTAGCCGCGGCTAGCCGCTACGTAAGGATTGGCAAATACCTCTCTGAACTCACTTATCTTCTCCTCGCGTTTTGCAGCGGGATCCTCGGCTTCACCAATTTCTTTTCTAAACACAACATTTGCAGCACCATCCGGTCCCATGACCGCAATTTCAGCCTGAGGGAAAGCAAATACCATGTCAGCACCAAGATGCCTTGAACACATGGCGATGTAGGCACCGCCGTACGCCTTCCTTGTTATTACAGTCACCTTTGGAACACAAGCTTCTGAATAGGCGTACAGAAGTTTCGCACCGTGCCTAATGATCCCACCGTATTCCTGGTCTAGACCAGGAAGGTAGCCAGGGACGTCAACTAGAGTCACCAATGGGATATTGAATGCATCGCAAAACCGCACAAACCTCGCCGTCTTATCAGACGCGTCGATATCGAGACACCCTGCTTTTACGCTTGGCTGCGAAGCAACTACTCCAACAACACGGCCGGCTAATCTTGCAAATCCGGTAATGATATTGGTCGCAAAATACGGAGATACTTCAAAGAAAATGCCGTCGTCTACCATAGGGTAGATCACATCGTACATGTTGTAGCCCTTGTTTGGATCCACGGGGACCGCTTCGCGCAGACTTGGCTCACACCTTCCGGGATCATCTGTAGGTTCCACATAAGGGGGATCCTCTTGGTTGTTAGCGGGAAGGAATGACAGAAGCGTCTTTAGCATTTGGAAGCAGGTCTCTTCATCGGGTGCCATAAACTGCGCTACACCGCTTACCTGGTTGTGAACCAAGGCACCTCCAAGTTGTTCCGAAGACACTTCTTCGCCTGTAACGGCTTTTATTACTTGAGGACCGGTTATAAACATGTTTGATATACCCTCGACCATGAAAACAAAATCAGTGAGCGCAGGAGAATAGACCGCGCCACCTGCACACGGGCCCAGAATCAAAGAAATCTGTGGGATTACACCTGAGTACTTCACATTACGGTAGAAAATGTTCCCGTATCCCTTAAGTGCATCTACTCCTTCTTGAATCCTGGCTCCGCCTGAATCGTTCAAAAACACAAAAGGTATACCGACTTTGGCAGCAAGATCCATGCACTTGCATATTTTCTCTGCGTGCATCTCACCGAGCGAGCCCCCGATGACTGTGAAATCTTGAGCTGCTGCACAGACTGCTCTGCCATCAATGAGACCGTAGCCTGTCACTACTCCTTCTCCGGGTGCGTCTACTTCACTCATTCCAAACTCGGTTGCTCTGTGCTGCACAAAAGCATCGATCTCGACAAAAGTACCAGGGTCAAAAAGAGTGGATATTCGTTCCCTGGCAGTAAGTTTACCAGATTTGTGCTGCTTTTCGATTCTGCTGCTGCCGCCTCCCTGGTAAACTTTTTCACGGCGCCTTCTTAGTTCCTCGAGCTTCTTTTCGATTTGTGATAAAGAATCCGACAACCGGTTTCACCTCCAGAACTAACGCAAAAGATTATTTTGGACCAGCCAATACTCTGCCGTTAGCTTACTACAAACCATGGGTAGCATAACACAAAGGAATAAAAGACGGAAGTGATAGGGAGCAACATTATGCGGCCAAATAAGTTCGCTGGCAGCTTGCTGAATTTGCTAAATAGATCATTTGGACCTTTTCTAGGATCCAATTTTCTGTCACAACAACATGCAAAAAAGCGCGCAGAAGCCGTGCGCTCGCAGCCCCTATAGATAGAATGCGAGTTCCTGCAGATCAAGTGTAACGTCACTGTTTTGGACACGTACAGAATCAGGAACTCTAAGCCTTACAGGAGCAAAGTTCAAAAATCCCTTTATCCCGCAGGAAACCGCGAAACTCACAGTCTCTTGCGCACTTGACGCAGGAACCGTTATGACTCCTATCTTGATCTCCTCTTGACGCATGATTTCGGGAAGATCTCCAGTGTGGCGTATGCCAATGCCCTCTAAAGACGTGCCTATCTTTTTTTGATCGATATCAAACAGCCCAGTTACTACAAACCTGTAATCAGGAGTGATCTTTCGTCTCGATGTAAGGTACCTGGTAAGCGCAGTCCCGAGCTCGCCTACGCCAAATATGGCAATCGACATCTCCCTATCTGCCCCAAGAATGGAGATAAGCTCGTCCCTGAGCACGATGACCGGATAGCCGACACCCTGCTTTCCGAATTCGCCGAACATGGCAAGATCTTTTCTAACTTGAGCGCTGTTGACTGCAGCTAGATCTGCAATCCTTGCCGACGATATGTAATCATCAGGTCCTGCATCAAGTTCATTCAGAATACGGAGGTATGTTACTAACCTGCGAATAACCACATCCGGAATCTTGTTTTTTGGCAATTCGGCACCTCCTACCGTCTCTTCTTACTATGCCGGAAGAAAACTTTTCAGCCTCCGGCTATATTTGCCTTCGAGCATGAATCTTTTCTGTGTATGAGATGATTTTTCCTGCTAACAAGCCAACGAAGATGCCTGTCGGTATCGCAAAAAGAAGCAAGTATGGTAAGTAAAACATGACGCCTGTATGTTTGAAAAGTACTGTAGCTACCAAAAGTTGCCCCACGTTATGCGATACCGCTCCGGCTACGCTTATTCCTACAGGCGAAAAACTCCCTTTTCCCAGCCTGTGCACTGCGTACATAACAATAGTTGATAGTACTGCTCCAGCAGTGCTCAGATAGTAGCCAACGTTCAGAAAGGTCCCTGATATCAAGCTGCCAAGCAAGGTCCGTGAAAGACTAACAGCTATTGCATCTGCAAAGCCTGAGGTCATTACCGCGTAGAGAGCCACTATGTTGGCTAGCCCTAGTTTGGCGCCGGGGAACACATACGGAATAGGGATCATGGCTTCGACTACGTGAAGTACAGTAGCCAAAGCTACCATTATGGCTATGTAGGTCAACCGGTAGACTCCGCTTCTCTTCACTGTCTTTTGCTCCACCATTGCCTGAGCATTTCTGTAAGAGTCTCTTTGTTGTTCGACTTGAGATCTCGCAGCACAATCTCTTCTAGGTAGTCAAGGGCGTCTCCAACAACAGGGCTCGGCCTTATGTTCAAGATCTTTATGATCTCATTGCCGTCGAGCGCTAGGCGCAGGGTTTCGATCTCTTGAATCTGATCTTCGCCCACAGACTCTATTCCTGATGCAAGAAACACACATCCCTTAGCTATGCCGCTCTGCCCCATCCCGCGCCATACCGCCTGTTTTACCTCAAGGAGCTGCTCAAGACGGCTTCGCCCCCAATGGTAGACTATGCGTTTTACGACATACTGCGGATCGTCCCACGTGAACAGGTCTTTTTCGGCAAAGTACGCATTCCTCATCGGAAAAGTCTCCTGCCGCACCAGCCCTTGGGGATCGGCGTTCGCCGCGAGCCATTTCACGTCCTCAGCCAGACATCTGGCCAGGTTGAACCTATCTTTGAACTCCTCTACTGCATCGTCGATTTCTTCCAAGGATGAGTCCATGTGGCTATAGCCAAATAAAACTCCTAATCTTATCCCGAGATCAGCCGGGCATGCTGAAAGCGCTATGCCGATTTCTTCTGCATGACCGTTGATTTCAGGCAAGACAATCGTGCTCAATCCGTATTGATATAGATCGGTCATCCCCTGGTACACAGAGGGCGACAAAAAAAGATACGTGAGTTCAACAAAGAGCCGTTCTCCTGATACTTGCCCAAGCAGTTCCTTGGACTCCAGTATCGCCTCAATCACCTCGGGATGGAGGTTAAAACCTATGGTGTCTTTGAACCTTATGGCTCTCAAGATCCTGAGTGGATCTTCTTGGAACCTTACAAATGGATCACCTACAGAGTTGAGGACCCTTAGGCATAGGTCTTTGTAACCATCAAATGGGTCGAAAATCTCCCCAGAGAACGGATCCCATGCCATGGCGTTGACCGTAAAATCTCGGCGTTCTAGGTCTTTCTCAATTGAAACTCCAAAATGCACCTTGCTTGGGTGGCGTCTATCCTGGTAATCGGCCTCACCCCTTAGAGACACCACATCTACCATACCGACAGATACCCTTCCGAATTGAATGCCAATGGTAAGAGCATTAGGAAAAATGTCAAGAACTTCCTCAGGTCGGAGGTCAACTGCTATGTCCCAGTCAGAAGGGGTCTTCCCAAGCAGAACATCTCTTATGGACCCCCCTACTATATAGGGTTCGCCCCCTGATTCTTTGAGTTTCTGCGCTATTTTTACCACTTCAGGCGGTATTTTACTTGTATCGATGAATTTCTTCATAATTGGGCTCATGTTCTTCTTAGAGATACCTGCAAACTAGCAGAATAATCCAGGGCTTGCAGTATCAAAAAGATGAAGCCGTCACCTCCGAATCATATGACTGTACCGTACAGAAGCCGCATCCTAAGAAGGTACCTTTTTAGCCTTCTTACTTACTAAAAGATAATACACGAGTAAGCTCAGAACTAAAAGAGCGAGAGAAAGCCATTGTGCAGAAGACAGACCTAGTAGGTTCTTTTCGCTGTCTCTGAAAAACTCAAGGCAGAACCTTATAACCGAATAACCTGAGACATACGCCAGAGTAACGACTCCTCGGGTCTCGGTTTTTTCAGATAGCCTCATAAGAACTACAAACAGCGCAAAGTTCGCTGCGCTCTCATAGAGCTGATAAGGATGCCGTAGCCCCGGCGCATACCTGGTGAGTACCCCCCAGCTGCCGTCAGTAGGTATTCCGTAGCAACACCCGTTCAAAAAGCAGCCAATCCTGCCAAACCCCTGACCTAAGGCTACAGACGGTACTATTATGTCAAGGAGGGTTCCAGGCCGTATTTTCTTTGCCATCGAATATGCTAAAGCTCCAATAAGACCGCCGAAAAGGACCCCATGTATTGCAAGCCCACCACCTCTAAGATCAAGAATCGATATTAGCGTGGTGTAACTCTCTTTATTCAGGACGACGTGAAATAGCCTTCCTCCAACGATGCCACAGACAATTATCAAAAGGAAAAAAGTAAAGAAGTCATCGGGATTGAGTCCTTTCCGCTCCATTTTCTTAGATGCGATAATAAGGCCCAACACGAGACCAATACCTATCATAAAACCATAGGAGTAAAGCTCAACCCCTCCAATAGTAAAAAGAACCGGATGCACCCGAATCACCCCTAGGAATAATATCACAATGAAACCTATTGAAGGAGATAAAGCAAAAGGAACGACTCTTGAGGCAATTTTCTGTAGTTCTGGTTCCAACAAAGCCTCGTAATCGTCCCTTTGATTTTCGGATTCCCTAAGCAGAAACCTCGGGTTCAGGCATTTTCGCCAGTATTTCGTCTGCGTCTAGCCTATCCGTTACCACCTCGTCTGATACAATCCTACCATCTCTAAGAGATATTATCCTCTCAGCGTGACGAGCTATGTCAGGGTCATGTGTTACTAGTACAAAGGTAATTCCCTTTTTGTGAAGTTCCTGGAATACTGCCATTATCTCCTCACCCGAACGAGAATCGAGGTTCCCTGTAGGTTCGTCGGCAAGGATTAGTTTTGGATCGCCGACAATAGCCCTAGCTACCGCAACCCGCTGCTGCTCGCCTCCAGATAGTTCGTTGGATTTGTGATGGGCTCGATGTGAGAGACCTACGACCTCCA
>Ga0255341_1004883_pt1 | contig 13706 bp, 6 predicted proteins | sample wastewater_treat_8_FD_192418 | JGI IMG/M metagenome (GOLD analysis project Ga0255341, IMG submission 192418) | Wastewater microbial communities from Lulu Island WWTP, Vancouver, Canada - plant12 | ecosystem: Engineered > WWTP > Wastewater > Unclassified | place: Canada: Vancouver, British...
ACCCCGATGAAATGCTCGGCCATGACCCGTGCCATGTCCGATAATTCGATCCGGCCTCCAGATCTGGCGGCCAGGCCGCGGTCCAGGAGGACGGGGAGCACAGGCTCAAGCGCCCCTACCATGCTTGAGCAGATGTGGTCGAGGTCTCTTTCGTTTCCGCGGCATACAACAGCGTTGGCAACATACTCCTCAGAGCTTGCCTCGAGATCATGCTCGGGCGCTACCTCCTCCATCTCTCCTTTCAGGAGGCGTATCGCGACCTCCTCTTCGGTATGGGAAGAACCACGGGCATAGCTTGCCCCTGGCTCGGCAAGGATTACCACTTTCCCAAGATCATGATAATCCGGTCTCCCTGCCCGTCCTGCCATCTGGCTGAACTCCTGGACCGAAAGCCAGGATATTCCCATGGCAAGAGAATCGAAGATGACCTGGGAGGCGGGAAAATCCACGCCGGCACCCAGTGCCGCGGTAGTGACCACGGCTTTCATCTTGCCTGACAAAAAGAGCATCTCGGCAGATCGCCGCTCCTGGGAGGTAAGGCCGGCATGATAAACTCCGTAGCGTGGACCGAGTGCCTCGGCAATCACGTGGCAGCGTGCCCGTGAATGGGTAAAGATAATGGTCTGCCCATGAAACCCTTTGGAGGAGACATGGCGGAACTCCTCCTCGCAGAGCCGCCTGATGGTCGGGATCTTCTGCTTGTGCTCGAGAAAGAGGAGGTATCGCTCGAGGGCAACCGGCCGTTCATCGTACCTTACAAGGGTTGCCCCGAGTTTCCCGGCGAGAACTTTTGGGAGACCGATGGTTGCACTCAAATAAAGGAACTGGGCCTTTGGGGCAAGGTACTTGAGGCGGGCGATGAGCCCGTCAAGGCGGTGGCCGCGATCGCTGTCTTCGAGCATCTGGACTTCATCGACGACCACCGTTCCCACCTTGCTGAGTTTCTTCCCGGACCGGATCAGGTGATCGATCCCCTCGTAGGTGGCAACGATAATCGGCGCCCCGGTGTTCCGGTCTCCTGTCGGGCGGTTCTCGGGCAGGTTGATCCTGCTCCTGCCGATCAGGATTCCAACCCCGGCAATGCCACCGTAGCGCTCTAAGAAACGCTGGTATTTCTGTACAGCGAGGGCTACCAGCGGGACCAGGAAGATCATCTGTCCCCGCCCTTCTAGGAGGTTCTTGAGACCCGCCATCTCACCGATGAAGGTCTTCCCGCTTGCGGTTGCCGATACGACCAGGAGATCCTTTCCAAACAACAGGCCGGCATCCACCGCCAGCTGCTGGGCAGGCATGAGCGTTTCTACTCCTGAAACATCGGTGAAATTCCTGGGAAGCGGGAGCTCCTCGAGTCGTGCGGTCTTCTGGACCGGGTGCGCTTCAAGCCGGTCAAACAGGGTCTGGGACATCCGGATGTTCTCAGGCTGGATACTCGCCAGCACCTTGTCCACGTCCTGGTATTTCTGGATCAGGGCCTCCATGTGAGACATCGCCTGCCGGCCGACACGCCCCATATGGGCCAGTTCGCGGCGGAGTTCCCGCTTTGCGCAATCCGGACAGATCGATTCGGACTCCCTGTACCTCACCGCTGTTGCGGGGTCCAGGGGAGTGATACGTTCTTCGAGAAGGCAAACCCTGCACAGGTCAACTGCAGCAAACGGTATCTGGAAATCGGAGAGGAATGCCTCGGCAACCTCATCGTGCCTGGTGAGATACACGTCTGATTTCCGGAGCGATGCGATAAAATCGCGGGTGGGGGTGTTCCGGAACTGGCTCCGGCTCCCCCACCGGAGCCTGTAATGGACCGGCCTGACCCCTTTTGGTGTTTTGGCAAAATCTGCAAACCCGGTTCCCCGCACATGCTGGTTTTCGAGAAAAAGGATCTTGTAATTTCCTTTCTGGGGATGAATAATAATTCTCATGTGCCCGCAAGATCATGGATCTGGTAGGATAGCCCGGCTCCTTCAAGCCGCTTGAGGAAGTCGGTGAATTCCTCATCAACGATGAGGATTGCGCATTCGATGCCGTGGAAAGCCGCCTCGATCACCCCTTCACGGGACCCAAAAAACATGTCCGGGATGCGGCCTGCCTCCTGAAGGGCGATGTATGCCTCGAGGCCAACTGCTGCAACCATTCCGGCCCGTGACGCCACCTCCCGCACCAGATCGGGACTGACATTTCGTGATCCCCCCCGCTGTATTCTCGGGACCTTGCAGACATGGATCGTCCCTTCGGTATGATCGATGATTCCTGCCAGCCGGGCGACACCGACGTCTTCTCCTTTGCGGGAATCCCTGATGACTGTTCCAGTCGCACTCCGTGGTTCCCGCGATGCAAAGAGCCACCCGTCCTTCATGTACAACCCGACCTTTTCTCCTTCACGCAGGTCTTCGGCGGCAATAGCGGTCCAGGTCGAGACCTGCTGTATGATATCTTTCCTGATATGCCGGGCATAGCTCTCGAGTGCTTCGGCGTGGTTCAGTACCCATTCGATGCCTTCCCGTGTCACTCCGTACCTGCCACGCCCGTGGGCAGCGACCATCCCGTCATCCACCAGTTCGCGGATGTACTCTGACACCGCCTGGGGTGTGACTCCCAGTTTATCGGCGATCTCCTGCTGGCGGATAGATGGCTGGTGCTCGGCGATCTCCACGAGTATCTGAAACCGCGTTACCTCGCGTTTGCTTCGGAGAATCAGATAAAGTGGATCGTTACTGGCTTCGGTCAAGCAGCACCAGCCCCTGTCCTTTCACATCCAGGTGGGGGATCCGCTTTGCGAGGCCTTTGATGAAAACCGGGCTGACGCCAAATTTGCGTGCCATGTCATTGATCGACGTGTTGCCGTTGGAGAGTTCGTCTTCGATCTTTTCGACCATCTGCCTGAGGTGCTCTTCGTTTGAACTCGCAATATAGAGAAGGTCGGAGAGATCTGAGAAATGACACTGGAAGTTGGCCCTGAATTTATTGTAGGTTGCACGAAATTCCCTGACTGGTCGTTTCCCTGGTTCCGGCATCCGCCACTGTTCTTCTATCAGGTTGCCCTTTTTCAGGATGGTTATGCAGTGGCCCACTCCGGCACCGTTCAGCTGTTCAGACAATTCTTCTTCGGTCATCCAGGAACGGTTGAGAAGATCGTAGACCTGTTTGTAGCAGCTGTTGTTGAACGTGATCAAGAGAGGGACTAATTCCACCGGATCATTAACTATCCTGATATGACCAGTCATTAGTAAAACCCTATTAATATATGCCGTAATAGATCAATAAGGTTTTGTAGAGACCAGATGCGCCGTAGCGGCATGATAATCGTCCGTGGAATTGTCCAGGGCGTCGGTTTTCGTCCATTTGTTTACAGGAAGGCAAGAGAATACGGCATCACCGGATGGGTCAAGAACCTCGGGAGCGAGGTCGAGATCTGCGCTGAGGGAGACCGTTTCGAGGATTTTCTCCATGAAGTATCCCGCGGACCGCCGCTATCCTGCATCGACAGCGTCGAGGTGCTCCCGCCTCATGAACCCTGTGGCCGGGGCTTTTCCATCCTCCCGAGCAGCAGTGGTGCCCTTTCGGGGATGATTCCCCCCGATATCGCCACCTGTGCCGGGTGCATTGCCGACATCATGGACCCTGGCGGCAGGTATGAAGGGTACTGGGCAACCTCCTGTGTCGATTGCGGACCGCGGTACAGTATCATATCCGGGCTCCCTTATGACCGGGAGCGGACGTCCATGGAACGGTTCCCCCCCTGCCCGGCATGCAGCGGGGAATACCACGATCCATCCTGCAGGAGGCACCATGCACAGACTATTGCCTGCTCCGATTGCGGTCCCCGGCTGCGCCTCTTTGACCAGGCCGGAAATGATGTGGCGTGCGGCAATGTCATCAGGGAAACTGCCATGCTCCTTGATACCGGATCAATCGTTGCTATCCGGGGCATCGGAGGCTTCCACATGGCCTGTATCGAAGAGTCTGCCAGGGAACTGAAGAGCAGGATTGGGCGATCAGAACAGCCATTAGCGGTCATGGTCAGGCACGACAGTATCGACCGGATCGCAAAAATCTCTGCTGCAGAACGCCTGATACTGGAGGGCCAGGAGCGGCCGATCGTGGTACTCGGGAAATGGGATTTGTCAGCCCACCAGGATATCAGCAGCCTCCATACCATTGGCTGCATGCTCCCGTACACCGGGCTCCATCACCTCCTCTTCTCATACCTGGAGCACCCGTTGCTCATCATGACCAGCGCCAATATGCCGGGATATCCTATGATCACCGACATCGACCAGGCCATGGCAAAACTGAACCGCGATGTCAATTTCTTTCTCACCCATGACCGCCGAATCGTCAACCGGTGCGATGATTCGGTTGTCAGGGACGGATACATAATCAGGCTTTCCCGGGGGATGGCCCCAAAACGGATCGGAATCGACCTCGGGCCATCCGCAATCCTTGCTGTCGGCCCTGAGCTGAATTCCAATGTCACTTTCTACCAAAACGGGTTCTGCACCATCTCTCCCCATGTCGGAAACGTCAGGAACCCGCGAACTTTCGAATACCTGAAAGAGACCATCACGAACCTGGGACGGCTGCTCGGTGCACAGCCGGAGATCATCGCCCATGATGCACACCCCCAGTTCCTCTCTACCCGGTACGCCCGGGAGCTGGCCGAAGGAGCCGGCGCAAGACTTGTTCCCGTCCAGCACCACCGGGCCCATATCGCCGCTTCCACGGTGAAGCCCTGTATCGGGATCACCATCGACGGTGTAGGATACGGCGATGACGGTACGGTGTGGGGCGGGGAGGTGTTTGCCGGACAGGTCCCTGATCTCGAACGGGTAGCACACCTGGAAGTGGTCCCGATGCCCGGGGGGGATCTGGCGACAACCTACCCGGAACGGATGCTCTACGGCATCCTCCCCGAGACGGGTGTACGGGAGATCCTCGCGTCCCGGGGATGGACCGATGTCGAGCTCGACATTCTCAGGATCCAGCTTGCACAGGGCCTGAACGTGGCAAAGACCAGCAGCACGGGACGGGTCCTCGATGCAGCTTCCGCACTCCTGGGGGTATGCCGGGAAAAGACCTATGACGGAGAGCCGGCAATGAAACTCGAATCTGCTGCGGTACCTGGCAAGCTCCAGGCATGGGACCTTGCCTATGCCCGGGACGGATCCTGTGAGATACTTTCGACAAGGACCCTCTGCCGGCGTGCCCTTATAGAATACCAGTTATTACGCAAGCAGGGGTCCCGCAGGATTGCAGATATTGCAGCATCGTTCCAGTACAACCTCGCACGGGGAATTGCCGGCCTTGCGATCCATGCTGCCCGTGACCGTGACCTTGGCCTTGTAGTCCTCTCCGGAGGAGTTGCCTACAACCGTTCAATCAGGGAGACCATTGCCGGCCAGGTCAGGGCCGCCGGACTGGAATTCCTGATCAATGCCGATCTCCCGCTCGGAGATGGATGTATCTCCTTTGGGCAGTGTGTATACGCGGGACTTCTGGACAAATGAATGGATTTTTTTCCAAAAAATCGTTTTAAAAAAAATGGATTAGAAGAGCGCTGAAACAATACCCCTGATGTCCGGGACCATTACGACCACCTCTGTCGCGACTTCTCCTGCAATTACGTTGAAGGAACGAACATCGTCTACATACCCGGCACGACTAACCTTCAGCACATGGGAGCCCGGGGTCAACTGACCGAAGAAGCCCGGAGTAACCCCACGGTAAGTATCATCGATAGCGACAGAACACATAAAGGGATCCGCATATACGAACAGGCTCCCGGTTACCGGCCCGGGATACGGTGGAATCCAGGTTGGAAATGTCGTGGGAGCAGATGTTGGGGGCTGGGGTGGGATGGTCGTGGTTGGTGGCGGTGGTGTTGGTTGCGTCGTCGGTGGAATCGTGGGACTGCCTATCGGCTCAAGGACGATTTTAGGAACGATCGTGGGTCTTGCAGGGTTTATGGTCACCGGGATACTTACCTGCTTATAGCCGGCCTTGAACAGGGTTACATTACGTATCCCGGCCTGAACATTGCTTATCACTTCACCGGAAATGCCTCTTTCCTTCCCGTCAATGAAGACTGTTGCGGTGGGATCGGAAATTACCATCAACCCCCCTGTCCCGCCCTGAGTTGTTGTTGGTATGGGAGTAGGAGTCGGGGTGAGCGTCGGAGTAGGAGTCGGGATGGGTTCGAGGACTGCTTCAACCTCAGTGGTATCACCGGCAGTCACGTTGAACGTTTCTTCCCATGTCTGGTAACCACTCTTTTCCAGTCTCACGATATACTCCCCGGGTTCGAGATTATAAACGAGGAGGGGTGTTGAGGATACCTGCAGGGCGTCATTGAGGTAAACGCTGGCACCCTGAGGTGTTGAGTTGATATCCAGGTTCCCGGCCGTCGGGAGCGCAATGAGGGTCTGGTTCACAAATACCGTCTGGTTGGGCAGGACTGCAATCGCGGTTTCAAATGGCTTGTACCCCTCCTTTTCGATACGGACCATCTTCAGTCCCGGCTCAACATCGGTGACCAGGACTTGCGTCATTCCCGAAAGGTTTCCGTCAAGGTACACGGATGCACCGCGGGGTACGGAATCCACGTCAACCGAACCGGTCGTTGGAGGAGGCTCCGCGGTCAGCGCAGCGATCACCGTGGTAATCCCTCCAGCGGTTACCGTGATCTCTTTCTCATACGGCAGATATCCGGTCTTCTCGATCCGGACAATGTGCGGGCCGGGTGTGACATCAAGAATTACCGCCGGGGTTGTGCCTTCGGGTTCATCGTCAAGGTATACGTTGGCTCCCAGCGGATTCGATTCTACCGTGACTGAGCCGGTGGTGGGCGGGGCCAGGGTTAGTTCTGCGTAAACCGTGGTTGTCTCGTCTGCAAATACGATGACTGGTTCTTCCCAGGCAGCATACCCGGTCTTTTCCAGGCGGAGAGTGTGGATGCCGCTGCTTACGTTGGGAATTGTCCGGGGCGTTGTCTGCTTGAAGACTCCGTCCAGTGTGATGTTTGCACCTGTCGGATTTGACTCGACTTCTATGGTTCCGTTAACGATAACGGGTGGGACCGGTTCAAGATCAGCGGCAACGTAGGTGGTCTTTCCGGCTGTCACCTCGATTGGAGAGCTGAAAGGTACATACCCGGCCAATTCCACCCGGACGGTATGGATCCCCTGGGCAACACCCGTGATTTGCAACGGGGTAACCCCTTTTAAGACCGTATCAAGTCTGACTTCGGCACCCGGTGGAATGGAAGTGACATTCACCGTCCCCGTTGTCGGGGGCTCTGGGATCGCCGTCAGGCCGACATTAACCACCGTGGTTCCACCTGCAGCCACGCTGATCGTGTCTTCCCAGGGGGAATAACCCGTTTTTTCTACCCGCACGGTATGGAGTTCTGCTGAAATACCTGGTATGGTCAGGTTCGTCAACCCTTTATACGTTCCATCAACCCGGACATCTGCCCCATCGGGGTTTGACTGGATCACCATGGTCCCTGTTGTAGGGACCGGGGGTATCGCTGTCAGGGAAATTGTAACAGGATTTGTTATCCCTGCAATAACCGTGACCAGGTTTTCTGAAGGGTAATACCCGGATTTCTCGGCTTTTAAAGTATGGTCGCCGGCAGTGACGTTTGGAATCGTCACGGGGCTGGCCCCTTTATAAATTCCATCAAGCCAGATCCCAGCTCCGGAAGGATTCGTCTCGACATGAAGGGTCCCGTTTGTATCCTGGGGCGGGGTGCTGCCGATGGTGATAGTCCCGTTCTGTACCTGTGCAGCAATTGACGTGCCGTTAGCTGCTGATATTTTATCGAGGATTATATTCAGCCCGGTTATTCCATTGTTGTCACCCCGGATATTCAGGGTTGCCAGCTCCAGATTGGACAGCGGGCTGCTGTTAATCTCAAATTTCATCACCTTGATAATAACGGTATCCCCTGTCACTGAAACAGCTTTATCGGGGCCTAAAACGATGACTCCGCCGATCTCACTGAGTTCTGCCCAGTGAGGGGTCGTCACCCCGATGATTTCTGCCTTTGATGGATCGCCCAGCGATACCGTTATCTTAAATCCCGAAATCCCATTTAGGAGAGAATCGGCGGTAATAACAAAATCTCGTGTTGTTCCCGTTACAGGGATCGTTCCACTCTCAGCAATGAGTGTTGTGGCCGTTGCCGTGCTCACCAGAGCACAAAGTAGGATGATAACCAGAGAGAATGTGGTTTTCCGATTGACTTTCATAGGCACCTCCATTTTTTCCCTGAAAAATCAAAAAATATTTTTACTCCCCCTCACACTTCCTGGAAGAGGAGGATTACATCGTTAAAGTCGATGTAGGTGTTTCCATTGTAATCAAAGAATGGAATAAACTGGTTGTCCTCGATCCAGTCCATGTTCTGGAAATAGGTCGTGACATCATTGAAATCGAGACCTCCATTTCCGTTCACATCCCAGTATTTCTGGTCACCGTATGGATCATTCGGATGGTTCACATTTCCCGGGAACGGCAGGAGGCGGACCACTGCAATCGTGGCCGGCACACTGTTCGTATCAACCGGCCCGGACACCCCATCGCCATCCAGCCTGTTTACTACGACCTTGAAATCAATCGTGCTGTTAAACGTCGAGATGTTTCCTTTCAGGTTAAATGTGCCCAGAAGTATGTTCGTGTCTCCCGGTTTCACGCCATTACCAAGGTCCAGGGCTTTTACCCTGACAGAGTAATTCGGGAGCGTGCCGACAGACGTGTTTGCAGCCCACGGGGGGAATACGACAGGTATCACGATATCTCCATGGGCAGAGTCGCCCCAGAGAACCGTGAGATCGTAGCCGCTGATACCGTCTGGTGCTTCCTCAAGGTAGAGCCCGAGAGGGGTCGTATCATTTGTGGGCACGATAATTGCTCCGCCTGGAAGGACAATGGTTGTCCCGGCTGCAAAACTCAGGTTCGGCACTCCGGCCTTGATGAACTTGTTTTGCGTCTCGCTATCGCAGCCGCAGAAATTGCATGCCGTAAGCTTCACATTATAGGCGCCCTTTGTGCTGTACGTATGCTCGGGGTTCTGTTCGGTCGATGTCCCCTGTCCTGAACCAAATGACCATGACCAGTTGCTCGGCCTGCCGGTTGAGTTGTCAAAGAAGTTCACATGGAGCGGTATGAGGCCGCTTGTGGGAATGGCATAAAACGATGCATTGGGTTTGTCCCTGATATCGATGTAATATTCTTTGGCTGTAGTATTGTTACAGCATGTATTCTCATAGGTCAGGGTGACTGTGAAGTTGTCTGTCCCATTCATTTTTGTGTAAGTGTGGGTCACGTTCACTTCACTGAAATTTGTGAGATTATAAGTCCCGTCTCCGAAGGACCAGTTCCAGACCTTGGCTGGACCTTTCTTCACCCCGCCCGATGTGTTTGTTACATTAAACTGGATCGTGGTGTTATTCAAGTTCAGGCACCCGGTGGTAATATTGGCTGTGAAATCCGCATACGGCTGGGGGCAGACCTTAATGAAATCGGTCTTGGAGGTTGTGCTACACCCATCAATATTGCAGGCGGTCAGATTGACCGTGAAATTGACCACTGCATTCGGTTTCGTATTCACGTAGGTATGGTTCGGATTCTGCTCTGTCGAATTCGTGCCGTCACCAAACTCCCAGAACCATGATGTCGGGGTGTTAGTAGAGGTGTCGTTGAAGTAAACCTTTAGCGGAGTGCACCCAACGACCGGATCTGCCGTGAAGTTTGCCACCGGTGGCAGCTTCACGATCTTTGTTACAAAGGCATCGTTGAACCTGACTGCCGAGAACCCTGCGAGGTATGGCTGGAAGGCATTCTTGATCGGGAAATTGATGGATTCCGTGTAACCGGTTACCGTGATGTTCAATCCATCGTCGGTGATGGCAATTGCACACCCTTCATCATAGTACGTTCCACCGAGGTAGGTGGAGAATAGCAGTCCGGTACCAGTCTGGTTTAACTGCGTAATGAATGCGTCCGGAACAAGGTATCCCAGTCCTTTGGTCGCCTGTGTCGGATTTTTTGTCGGGAAGTTTTCAGAGTTTGTATACCCTGTCACGAAGGCCGTACCATTCGCATCGACTGCAATTCCGTAAGCCTTCTCATCGTAGAGGCCGCCAAGATAGGTTGAGTAGTTTAAGGCCGAGAGTGTCGGTTCCATCTTGGTGACGAATGCATCCCACTGACCGCCTCCAAACGTTTTCTGGAACGCCTGGTTCAATGGCCGGATTGGAAACAGGCTGACGGGCGATACCGGGGATTCGGTATATCCGGTGACGTAGGGATACAGGTTGCTGTCAATAGCTATTGCCATTCCGACATCGTTTCCGGATCCGCCAAGGTAGGTCGAGGCATCTATTGTGAGATCCCAATTAAGCCTTGTAACGAAGGCGTCCATTTCTCCTGCGTTGGCATTACGAAATGCAGAGCCTGACGTGGGGAAATTCAACGACTTTGTTGAACCGGTAACCCAGATATCGGGATTCCCTGACGCCTTTTCAACTGCTACACCATAGGCGTAATCATTCTTGCTGCCCCCCAGGTATCTGCCATCATACGTGACTCCATCATTCCAAATTTTTAGAACGAAACCGTCCGTCCCGCCAACAGGTCCATCGGTGAATCCCCAACTGGTTGTTAAATTATCCGATGAGGTATATCCAACAACAACGACGTCATTGTACGTATAATCATCAAATGCTATTGCAGTCCCAACATCGGTTTTATTTCCGTAAAGCATCCGTGACCAGATGAGATCATCACCATTTGCATTCAGCCGGGTGACGATTGCATCAGTATTGCCACCATAGGGATCAACCGGACTGGTAGGATAATTCCAGGACTTTGTTGAACCGGTGAATGTCACAATTCCCGAATCATTGGCAACCACCATCCCTCCTGCGAGATCATCGGAATATCCGCCGATATAAGTTGAATAAATGGGAATATAGGGCTGGTCGGGACCGAACTTTGCAACGAAGATATCCCAGCTCCCGTTCAAATGCTCCTGGTAGATGTGGCCATTTGAGAGCGGGAATTGCGTCGATTGGGTCGATCCGACAACATACACATTGCCCTCGTCGTCCAGTCCTATTCCCGCACCTTTATCGTCTTGGGCACCACCCAGGTAGGTCGAGAAATCATACTGGGGATCAATAATAAGTGGAAGCGCATTATCGTATGCACACACTCCGAAGGTGACAAACCCATCATTACCGATGATGTACGAGCATGAAATATCAGCCTGTTCTCCATCGACAACCTGGTAGCAGACCGGCGGGCTTTCAACGAAAGTTCCTGCGCCGGTGGTAACGAGCAGGGCGCCGTTCTCATCGAGGGCTATTTCTTCCTGTCCGACATACTTCATCACAATTGCCGAAAGGTCAGCACCAGGCTCCACGATAAACTCCTTCTTCAGGATACCGGGTCCGCCACGGTATAACAGGCTTATTCCATCATAAAGACCGTCATACCGGACTGATCCATACATCGGGACATTGGTCACCCATGCATCCTCATACCCGATGAGGAAGTTGGCTTTGCCCGCGAGTTCATCCTCCGGTGTGACTATCACCGATGAGCTGCTGTCCATGTACGAGATGGTAAGGACTGAAAACGGTTCGGCTGTACTGATAACCTCTCCGTCATGGGTCAGGTATAGCGTGTAGCCCGCTGCATCGGCAAAGTAGAGAACCTGTTCATCTGTCTGTCCATCATTCTGGATGAAGGAGATCGGGACAGTTGTGGAAAACACCTGTGCGGCCCCTCCAACACCGCATAAGAGAATAACGCTCAGTACGAGCATCAATACAAATGGTTTCACCTTGATTTGCATACCTCATCACTCCATGGAAAACAGATACCCAAGCTTTGTGCCGTAGAGGCCCGTTGCCCCGGATTCCCGGAGCGTACCCCGTCAGTAACTACGGCCCTGAGAATGTACGATCGTTTACACGCTCCTGCCGGCATGAAACTGAGGCTCTGTACCGATCAGATATTTAAATTATCCCTGATCGTATGACTATATAAATATTTTCTGCATTTTTACGGTTGATTCAGCCGTGGGTTATTGCGCAGAATATTTTTTATTCTTTTTATGTAACTATTCAGGACACCCTATGAGCTGCCGTCGGCATGAAGGGTGTTCCTTCGAACACCCCTCTCAGATCTGGTAACACAGGACGGCCATGTTTCTTGACCGTCGATATGAATCCTCTGACCCTGCAAAAGTTCATGGCACCTTCTTCACTCCGGAATGTCCCGGAGATCTTCTGTTTCACCTTCATCATCCGGAGATCCCGTTCGGCCTGATTATTGGTGAAAGGTATGGTGAAATCCTTCATGAATCGCAGGATCTCCTGCTGGTAGGTGCGACAGCGATCCAGGAGATTTTTCGCCCTCGGCTGCTTTTTTCTGCCACGTTTCCCCTGTGTCTCGGGAACTCCAGAGGCCTTCGTTTCCTCCTCTCCTTCGTCAAGGATCTTGCGATACCGCTCTTCAAAGTCAACAAGTCTTTCCGGTGCCAGAACGACCGTATCCTCTTGTTTTGCGACATCCACAGCTTTTTTGATCTCGATCAGGAGGTGCCTCAGGGCTTCGCTCCACCGATGCCTATAGTTCTCCGAGATCCCCTGGAGTTCACGCATGAGATGTGCGTTACAGATCGCATGACTGCTGGGGTACTTGAAGTATGTCGCCCAGAAGTCATGGATCATCGTCCCTCGAAACGCGGGCAGGATCCTCATGTCATCCGTTGCCTGTGCTCCTCGCTTCTGGTGGTATCCATAGCAAGTGAGCAGATCGGTACAGGCAACATGCAACCAACGCCGGGTGCCACTCACCCGCATGCCGGTTTCATCGACATGGAGAACCTGTGCATCTTTCAGGAGTTCCCGGGTGTGCTCTTCTGCTTCTGTCAGGTTCCGGGAGCACTCCTCCACGGCTGCAACCACGGTTGCCGGACTCAACGAGTGTCCAAAGAGGTCAAAGACCATCTCCGAGGCTCGCTCATATGGAAGCAGCTGATAGACACAGAAGTAGGTCAGGAGCGTCTTCAGGTTTATTCCGTACTGCACGGGCTGCGTTACCTCAGGGGGAAATTCCGCCTGGTGGAAACACTTGCAGCGGGGACACCATTTGCGCTCCACGCGATGTTCAGTCACGTAAAACCGGAGGGGAGGAAGATCGAAAACCTGGCGACAATCCACAGTGGACGGTTCGACGTTCTCTAAGGATAGCCCGCACCGAGGACAGGTGGAAAGCGTATGGACGGCAATCTCATCCGGATTCAGAACAGGGTGAAGGGTGGAGCCTTTGTGCTCTTTCTGGCCACCCGGAGGACGCTCGCCTTTCTTTCGGGGTGTCTGGGGTCGCCGAAAACCGTCTGTTGAGGGAGGACGACTGCTGTTCCGGCTATTCTGGTTCACCTGAGCCTCGAGCTCGGCAATTCGAGCCTTTAAGTGAGCATTCTCATCACGGAGTTCGGTGATGGTGTGCTGTTGTTCTGTAATGATGCGCTTGAGATCATCGATGATTGCAAGAAAAACCGGGATATCCTCCACGGTGTACTGAGGAAGAGGTCGATTCTCAACACCTGTTCCGGGGTAAGGGATATCAGCAGTCACTAAATTTTATTTGGTTGTCATTATAAAAAGATCTTTCGGTTGGGGCTGAATAGTTAC
>Ga0255341_1004889_pt1 | contig 13687 bp, 13 predicted proteins | sample wastewater_treat_8_FD_192418 | JGI IMG/M metagenome (GOLD analysis project Ga0255341, IMG submission 192418) | Wastewater microbial communities from Lulu Island WWTP, Vancouver, Canada - plant12 | ecosystem: Engineered > WWTP > Wastewater > Unclassified | place: Canada: Vancouver, British...
CCTGCATCTGCCTTCTGGCCGATCGAAATGAAACGTTTATATTCTTCAATAGCTTTAATGAAATCTTTTTTCAGGTAATAACTTTCTGCGATATAAAAACGGCTTTCGGATATGAGTTCCTGGTTACGGCTTAACAGCTGAAAACGGTTAAATTCAAAAATCGCCTCGTCATATTTCCCCTGACGGAAAAGACATGCCGCGAGATAAAAATTGCCGCGTTCCTGATATGAGTCTTTTCTTTCTATAACTTTACGGAATAAAAGCTCAGCAGAGCCGAAATTTCCGCTTTTGTATGCTTCAAGACCCTGCTGAAAATAAACATCACTCGTTTGTGCGTTCAGCAAAGAGGTGGCAGCAAACATGCAAAAAATTGCAGAAATAAGCCGGATTTCACATTTTTTCAGGAGCATTAACACCAACCAGAGAAAGTCCGTTTCTGATTACAATTCTTACACAATCACATACTGTAAGCAATGAGTTTCTTCTTGCTTCATCATCAACAAGAACTCTGTTTTCCGCATAAAATCTATGAAAGAGCTGAGCAAGTTTCAATAGAAAAACTCCTATTCTATGCGGTTCAAGTGAATTCGCGGCATCCTTTATTTCTTCCGGATACTTAGAAAGAGCTTTCAATAGAGCAACTGTTTCAGGCGATTCAAAAACCGATGTATCAGAAACACCCTTAATATAAGGTAAATTTCTCGAATCGGCTTCTCTAAAAATTGAACAAATTCTGGCATGCGCATACTGCAGATAAAATACCGGATTCTCGGAAGATTCTTTTTTTGCCAGAACAAGGTCGAAATCGAGATGGCTGTCCATTGAACGCATTACAAAGAAATAACGCGCAACATCAGTTCCGATTTCTTCTATTAAGTCAGCCATCGTAGAAAACTGACCGAGACGTTTGGACATCTTGACCAGTTCGCCGTTGGCGATAAGATTTACCTGCTGTGCTATAAGAACCCTGAAAGCGGATTCCTTATGCCCGAGAGCTTTTACTGCGCCTGAAAGACGGGCAATATAACCATGATGATCCGGTCCCCAGATATCGATGACTTTTGAATATCCTCTTTTAAACTTGTTTCTGTGATATGCGATATCAGCAAGAAGATATGTCGGTCTTCCGTCATCTCTCATTACAACGCGGTCTTTGTCATCGCCGAAATCCGTTGACCTGAAGAAAGTTTTACCTTCTTCTTCATAAAGAACACCGTGATCCTTCAAATCGGTAAATGTATTTTCTACAGAACCGTCCTCATGAAGAGTTCTTTCACTGAACCACTGCTTATAATTGACCTTGAAGCGGCTCATGACCTCTTTCTGACCTGAAACATTGTATTCAATGGCTTTTTTGGCAAAAAAATCTACAAGCTCAGAGTGGTCGGTAATGGAGTCAGCTTCGGACTTAAATTTATCATTTATAAAAGAAGCTATATCTTTGATATATTCGCCGCGATATCCTTCTTCAGGAAATTCGTTTTCAATGCCGTTTAATGTGCGGTAACGCGACAGAACGGATTCACCGAGCAGTCTAACCTGATTACCGTAATCGTTGATGTAAAATTCGCGGTCTACGATATCGCCTGCAGCTGTAATCAGATTGGCAAGTGTATCTCCCACTGCCGCCGCTCGCGCGGAAACGATGTTCAAAGGTCCTGTCGGATTTGCTGAAACAAATTCAATATTAACGCGTTCAGGATTGTTTTTTTTGATTATGCCGAAAGAATCAGCAAGAGAAATGATTTCAGAAGATACTTCATTAAGCACTTTTTTGGAAATATATAAATTAAGAAAACCAGGTCTGACAACATCGACTTTTTCAAAAAAATCATTTTTTGATACATATTCGGCAATTACAGAAGCGACATCCATGGGATTTTTCTTGAGCAGCTTCGCCGATTCAAGCGCAAAAGGCGTTGAATAATCACCGAATTTTTCATCCTTCGGATATTCAATCTTAACCTCGGAAACCTTCGGAATATCTATACGTTTATCATCAATAGCCTTATTAATGGATTCAACGACAATAGACTCTATTTTTTCTTTTATAATTAACAATGGTATTCTCCTGTTTATTTACCCAAAAAACTGATTTTAGAAGTTATTTAAACCGGTCTTATGAAACAATTCAACAAACCTTACATTGTTAGAAACCAAAATCTGTAAAAGTTTCTAAAAATGACCGTAAATTCAAAAATTCTATACTCATAGAAACTTGAATTTTGTACGAATTTGTCAATAAAAAATAGGTTTGATTTGAAAATGGAGATTGTTATAAAATCCACATTTTGTTAATTTATAATATCATTGTAAATTGCAGGAAAATCGGATTTAATCCAATTTTTGAAAGTATCACAATTAAGAATTCCTAATGTTTCTTTACTCATTCTTCCAATTCTCTATTATTAAACCGTTTATTTTTTTGAAATGCTTTTCGTTGTTCGTTACAAGTGTTAAATTCATTGTCAATGCCGTGGAAGCAATTAGTAGATCAAAATCATCAATAATATTCCCTGTTTTCTGCGATTTTGTTTTTAAGTCACTAAAAGTTTCAATAATTGCTTTATCAATATTAATTATTGGAAACAATTCTTTTATTCTGTATACAACAGCCAGATTTTTTTCAATATTGAGTGATTTTTTTGCTCCGAATAATAATTCACCGTATGTAATTACAGAAATAGATTTCGGGATATTCTCATTTTTGATAAAATTATTCTGAACAGTTTTGTCAGATTTTATGCTATAGATTATAATATTTGTATCAATCAAAAATGACATTTTCCGAATTGAATCTTTTAGACGATTTTCTTGATTTTCTGATTGAAGTTATTATTTCATCAGCATTTCTATTGTCATCCCATGAATCTGAAAGCGATATAAATTCACGCGTTGGATTACTTGAAAAAACGTGAGGATTTGAGAGATATTTTTCAATTATTGAAATGACTTCTTGACTGATTGATCTGTTTTCACTTTTCGCAATAGATTTTAGCGAAGAATATAACCTGTCATCAAGGTCTCTAACCTGTAAAATTGCCATAAATCTACCTCAAAAGGTAAGTTAATTACGTTTCATGAAAAGTCAATCATTATTCATGAATATAAGTAATCAACATCAATGTACCCGCCCGCATATACAACTGCCTTCAAGAATATTTGAACTGAAGTAAAGATTCACTGATTCATAAACAGAAATCGAATTCCCCTCATAATTATTTAATCATAAAGTATTCAATTCAATTTTCTCATCATCAGAAAATATGATATTATTATAATTGTATTTTGTCGCTTAGAAATCATAATGGAGCTATATATCATGAAAAGAATCCCTTCGCCCCTCTCTCCTTTATTAAAGGAGAGAGGCCGTGAGAGAGGATTTTAAACTATTCGTCTATAAAGATTGATTCTGCTTCTATGAGTTTTTCGTACTCTTCAAGGCGTGCGCCTTTCAAACAAAGATCAATAATTTTTTTACCCAGAGGAAGAAGCTCAGGACTGTCTTTGTAGAGTGAAAGCTCTTTTGCAAAGAAATCTGTAAGCTGTTTTGCTCCGGCATCATAAGCATCAAGTCCGATTTCAGGCTGGTTTTCAACTTTCAAAAGCGACTTTTTGATTTCCTGATTTTCAATCATCAGTCTGTTCAATGAATAACCGAGAAGAGGACATCTTGATTCACTAAGTTCTTCTCTCATGAATTTAACTCCGCCGCGGCGCGCAAGATATTCCCTCATAATCCACTGCGGATTAAAGCTGACTTTCCATGAACCGATATGCTGATTAGGACAGAGAACATAGCTGACCTTTGTACAGGAAACTATCTGCTCAAGAAGAAGATTTGCCTGTTTCACGCGTTTGCCGGTAGCAAACGGCCAGTACGAACCTACACCTTCAGAACTCATGCCTTCAGAGTCCATGATGCTTGGATTAGCGAATCCTCTCGGAGAAACAAGTCTCCAAAGCCACGCTAGAGCCGGCGGAAGGATGTGAAACATTCCCATTATTCCATAGCTCGGATTTTCTTTTGTGTTCGGCGGATTGCGCACACCGAAGCTTCTAACATGTACTGATACCGGCTTGTTTATTACATTAGGTACATTTCTTCTCGGAACGATGAATCTCGGATTAGGGCACGGCTTGCCCGGAGAATCTTCAGTGTGTTCCCAAAGAAGCGCTGTGCTGTTAGGAGACGCATCAATATTAAGAAACAGAAGAGGCTCCTGCGGATGAATTGAAAGTGATTCAATATCAGGGTCAGTACCGTAATTTTTTATGTGATCGACGCGGATAAACCAGCCGGCTTCACCGTCATAAACTCCGAGTTGGCCTTCAGTTTTCTGAAGCGACGGATGACAAACTGCCATATCGTCCGCAACAGGTCTCAGATCACATCCGCGCGGAAGTGTCAGAAACATGGAGTCGCCAGATACAACATTTTTACCGAGAAGAATTCGTCCGTCATGTCCTCTGTGAATATGCTCGTGCATTTCGCTTTTTCCGCCGCCGCTCGCTCCTTCATGCATGAAGTTGATTTTGTTGCCGTAAGGAGTCACAACCTGAACAACGGAAGCGTGAGCTGTAATCCATCCTTCTTTTTCACCGAAATCGATGAGGGCTGAATATACACCCTTCTTAGCACTCGGTCCGGGATAAAGATTGTAGCTGTAGATTTCATGAAGATTTTCAGATCTTTCGTGAACGACGATCTGCTTGCCTTCAAAATAAAGATGTCTGAAAGGAGGCGCTGTATAAAGAACGCATTTAGGAACAGTTCCGTCAGGTACTGAGGAAGTTTCAACTATACCCTGAAGTATTCCGAGACCGAGACAGAAGAATCCAGCGTTTGCTGGGGCGATTGCGATTCCGTAGATATCGATATCGATTTGTCCGGCTTTGAAAAGAAATACAGCAAGTTCCTGATCTTTCATCCAGTCAAAAGTTTCTTTTTTTAGTCCGTCAAAACTCTTTCCGAATTTTTTTTCATAAGTCATTTTATCGGTTGGAAGAGAATCACCGATAAGCATGCTGTTCGGATCGCGTCTTCTCATGTACGGTTCGATGTAGTTTACAGCAATTCCGTTTTTGACGCGGCTTACAACGGCTTCGGCTATTTCGCCCTTGCCTGCTATATTATATGACACTGTCTGTGTGCCGTTTTTTTCGTCTTTAAGTGAAAGTTTGCTTAGATCGTTAAGATTATCCGCAATAATTACTTTTTTGCATCCCTTCAGAAGATCAGCCGCATGTGCGGGGAGTTTGATTTTCTGAAGAAGCTCATTGAGTTCCATTTTTTTCTCCTGAATAATAGATTAACTGACTTGCAGTTTGTGACCATACGAAATTATAGCTCGTTTCTGGCAATACAATTTATTTCAGGACGAAGTAGAGATTGAAAATTTTTTATTTATGAAACAAATCAATGTGAATTTGAAATTTCTTTTTTATTTTAATTATCAATTTCAATTTATTTAACTACTAAATATTTTAATAATTATTATTCCCGAGTGTCGGAGTACAATCAAAGACTTCGTCTTTGGAATCTCTTTCGTTTTGCCCGAGAATCGGGTGTATTTCAAAGGGCGTTCCACGCCCTTTATCTGGTAGCTGCGTGGTGTCACGCAATTACATCAAAAGGGACAGGGCTTCAGTCGCCAGCCCTGTCCCTTTTGAAATCCCTACCCGCTCGTTGTCGCGCAGAACTCGCCGAACCGCTTCCAGCGGATTCGGCTCAGACAGAACCCCTGCGCTCCGATCAGAGATAAATTTGCCTTCGGCAAATTATGTTTTTTGTTTTCTCCCAATCATCTCTTTCTGAAGTGCTTAGCGCACTTTTACGCGTAATTATTTCCTCCTCATGATATCTCAAGTTGCAATCAACTCAACTCTATTCATTTATTTCAAAAGTATACTTTGCCTAGAAATAAACGAACAACAGATTTAAAATATTTTATCACTTAACAATTCTGAATATTTTCAGAAAACAGTCTTTGCCCCTAGTCGTTAATCCGCTGATAATTCTATTCGAGTTTTTCAAGTAAACGTTTTGTTGTTGATCCCATTGTTTAGCATTAATGTAATCTGAATTTACTATATAAGAACTAAGCCAAATGAAAACGGATATGTTGAAAACGATAATAAGCATTGATAATACTTTTGTAATTTTTTTAAAAGATAATTTTCTTAAAATGAAACCTGATGCTATCAATATAAATGAAACGGATACGGAATAAAACAGAGTCCAGAAGATTTTATAATCATACCATCCGATCTTTGACCATCCGCCGACCCTTGAAAATGATTCACCAGTTTGATGCGGATAAAACAGAGGTATCCCCTTCCATACACCCGGAGGCTGAGGCAGATCGGCTATTAGATGAGATAACCCCGATAATAATATCAACGAAAATAAGAATATGACAAAATAATTAAGATTTGATATTTCTCTTTTATAAAACAAACGCTTTAAAAAAACTAAAACAACTACTAGAAATGATATCAGAGCCGACAATGCAAACACAAATATAACTGAATGAGTTATTCCTCTATGACCGGCATAAACATCAGTTGAAATATAATTTCCGAAGAATGAATCTGCATCAGGAATAATCGCAAAAATACCTGAAATAAATATTATAAACAAATACGGCAGATACTTTTTCTTAAAAAAAGTCTGAACTGCATAAAAAATATTTCCGATCGAAACACCTATAACTAAATGCTCTGGGGGCGTCATTTTTTCTCCAAAAATGTTTCAATAATTTCATCTCCGCTTCGCGGATGGAAAAGGAGATGAGGATGGGGAATATTATATTTATTAAATCAATAAGCTTCACCTAAAACTTGTAACTCCGATATGCATGTATCGTCATACATTGATCCGGGATAAACACTTTCAATATATAATGTTATCTCAATCGGTTTACCCGGACATCCATCCATATAAACATCACCAATCGGCAAAACATGATATCCCGGTTTATCTTCTAAGGTATATCTAAAAAAATAAGTCACCGGAAATCTTTTCGTATAAGATTGTTCACTTGTCCCGCAAGGATTATACTTTCTCATTACAATTGATTTTAAACGATTATTTTTCTTGAAGAGATCATAATTTTTACCATGTCCTGAATATATGATTAAATAATGAGGAAAAAATATTTTATTAAAATTACTTGAAATCTTCACCCATTCTTTGAATCCAAAATCTTTTGCACCTTCTACCCAAATGGTTTTTAAATCTCCATCCATCATATTAGATTCCATATAATTGCTATTACCAGTAGAAAGATGAGATGAAGCTGTTATTTTTACATTTTTATTACTATAAATGAATAGATTATTATCTTTTTTCATTTTTTGAATAAATTCATCAAATTGTTTTTGTTCATAGAATTTACAAGAATAATCATAAATATTATCTGTCATTATAGTTTTCTTGTTTTCGGTAATATCTTTAAGCTCATCAAATGTTATTTGTTTATTCTCAGCTTCAACAAAAACCGAGACCAAAGAAATACAAATAGTGAAATACAATATCTTTCTCATAAAGACCACCTTTAGTTTTCAGGGATATAATTCAATAATCCAGTTGAATTGAAATATATTAAAATATAGTCTATTAAATACTCATTTTTCAATTAAATCATATTCAGGACTAATCGAAATATATCTTCTTTCATATTCATACTTACAGCCGTCAGTTAAAGGGCACTTTTTACTTTTTCCCTTGATTTTATCATAGTAATACAAAGAAGCTGCATCCTCATCATCTGAGAGAAAATATAATAAATTCTTACTTCCTGAAATAACATACGAACTAATATCTGAATAATTATCACAAATTGTACCTACGTTATCAATAACAGTATTCAATTTTCCACTATTTAAATTTAGTTCAATAATTTTATGACCTTGGCCAAAACCCGCAGAAAAATAAACATAATTCCCATCATATGATACAATTGGTCTTTCATCACATTGATATGAGTTAAATGAAGTTATTCTATTTACTGTTTTTCCTAATACTTTATAAAAACTAAATTTCCCATACTCATCATATACAAAAATAAGATATCCTTTATTAATCGGCATTAACTCTAAAGGAACACTGCCGGATATAAACATATTAAATTTATCTATCAATTCTCCACTATACTTGTTTATATTGACTTCATAAGTGTTATCATTTATTTTATCGAATTTGTACTTACAAATAACAGAATCATTATCAAAAAAAACATTTTTTGAATCAATTTTAATAAAAATATTTCGTTTGTAACAATATTTGACTATTTTAGATTTATTTTTATCACAAAAATCTATTAATAATTCTGGTTTATTTTTGCTCCACTCAATCTTGTTTACATTTCCATTAATCAAAATATTTTTCTTATAAATTCCATTCTCATAAAAAAACAAACATGATTTATTATCTTTAGAATTATACCTTACATCGCAAAATATTTCACCTGCGATTATATTTTCAGTAATAATTAAAAATAGTAATATAATATATCTCATTTTCAACTCCACGTACAATATTCATCCGATATTACATTCTAAGTGCTTGGCGCACTTTAAATTTCAACTATCATTAAAATATTACTTTTTTTTCAATAAATTTATTGATAGAAAGCCCTCTCCCTTATTTCTCTTTCCGTTGGCTTCGCCAATTTCCAAATACATTTTGGGAGAGGGCGCGAGTTTCCGCACGGAGGCGGAAACATTGCCCGAGAGATGGTCGAAGACCATAGCGGGACAACGCAAGCGTTATCTCGGAGTTTATGGCGTAAAGCCAAATTTAAGTCATTACCGAAGCAGACACACGTAGAGCACACGATGTGCACCAGTTTGGCGCGCCCAAGGATGGGTTACGCGCCAAAAAGTCTGCTGAGAAAAAAATATTCTATTGATATTAACGATATATTCCCGCTCAGCATACGCGTAATTCTTTCTTCCTCATGATATATCAACTTTTTATCAACTCTGCTCTATTCACTCATCTTTTCTCGCGCTGGCGCGCGATGGAGATTTTTGATTTCAGGCGACAATGCCGTCATTCATTTCATCTCCACTTCGCGGATGGAAGAGGAGATGTGGAAGGGGAAAACCATCATTGTTCATACAGACGATATTTTATTCTATCAAATCATTAATTTCTTTCACAAGTGAATGCATAATTGATCATTTTTTTGGTATCGGAACAAGAATTACATTCGGATCATCAAGACGCATTTGCTTTGTAGATTCAGGATCAGTCTTGTCTACATATTTATATTCTCCGTGATAAACTCCTTTATTAGTTTCAATTATATAGGAAATAGTATTATTCATTGCATAAAGATCATCTTTCCTTAAATAATATCGTATTTCAAGATTCATTTGATTTTTTTTATCTGTATACATTTCACCAGACAATAGTTTATACTCAGAAGTGTTACCTATTTTCTCATTCACTTCAACACTATAAATAGTTATTGGTTTCTTAAAATGAAATATTATTGTATCATATCTAATTAATCCGAAATTTTTACTTTGATAATATTTGATACTTTTTTCTATAATTGGTCCGCTCTGCGAACAAGATACATTAATAATAAAAACAAATATTAGCAAAAATATTTTATATTTCCCTAATCTCATGGTTTTCCTCCTGAAAATCTATCAATTTCATATGATTTCATACCAGAGTTTTTCAGAACGGTTGCTCTTTCTATTGCTTCCGCCTTATATTTTTCCATATCGGATCCATTCATTTCCATTCCTTTTTTAAAACCATTTTTAACATCTTCTTCATATATAGTTTTCATTTTCTCATAATTCAAAACCGACCTGACAAAATCACCAACATATTTCGCCTGCCCTTCAACTTCATTTATATCTGACAATTTCTTGATCGGATTAGAAGTATTTTTTTTATATTCATACGGATCTGAGAATCCGGATTTATGTAATGCAAACTCTGCAAGTACTTTTATTTTCTTTGAAGGATCTTCCTTATATTGCATTTTGTGAAACACCTCATGGCATAATGCAGTGATAGAATATATTTCTCCTTTTTTATTATTTATATCCTGTATAATCAAAGAATTACCAAATGGAGGCGAGAATCCCACTCCGTCATCAGAAGGGTTACCTCTATATTGCACTTTCAATTTTTTTAAGTCTATATTTTTTCCATTAATACCTTCTCCGATGAATCTTTTTACTGTCGCAATTTCTTTTTCCGACATTTGCCCATTTCTCATTTCCTCAAAATTATCCGGCAAAGTACCTGCGCCACCTTTTGTTATATTTATTTGATGGCGTTCAGTTATTTGGCCTACAGAAGCTAATGCTTGAGCCTCTGCATCTTTTTGCGAATGCCCGCTCGGATCCTTATACCGCACAGGATTATTCTTCACATAACTAAATCTATTCCATCCCTGCGTGCTATACTCACCGTCGATTACATTATCCGCGGTGATAAATCTTCCTATCTCCGCTTCGTAATACCTGGCGTTATAGAAATAATATCCGGTCTCCGGATCCAGCTCCTGCGAGTTGAACTTCGGCCTGTTTGTCTTGTCGCCCTCCTGAATCCACGTTTCACCGTACGGCTTATATTCTGTTCTCGTTACCGCGTCGCCCTTGTCATTCAGCACTACATTTACCGAATCGACCTGGTCAGTCAGAAAATATCTGCATTCGCCGTTCGGCATTGCAGCTGCGATTCGTACACCATTTAAATAAATATGGCTTACCGCGTATGTCTTATCAAGCTCCTTATCCGTAGATATTTCAAGTTTCTGTTACTTTCTTTTTTTCGACAAAAAGAAAGTATCGCTATTCGAGCGCTGATCCATCCGTGAGCGCTCGAACTTGCGTACATCCGTGTACGTTCGGAAAAGCCGCAGGGGATATCCCCAGTCCCCTTAATTTCTTTTTCTATCACTCTTCTTTATTCTAAGTGCTTAGCGCACTTTCGTGATTTTTGAAATCATGCATTTTATAATTTCATTACGCGTTTGTTCGCTGCGCTTAGCATACGCGTAATTCTTTCTCCTTCATGATGTCTCAACTTTCAATCAACTCAGCTCTATTCATTCATCTTTTTCTCGCGCTGGCGCGCAATGGTGTTTTTTGATTTCAGTCGAAAATGCCGGCACTCATCTCATCTCCGCTTCGCGGATGGAAAAGGAGATGAGGAAGGGGAATACTTTCACTGTACAGTTATAACAATCTTACCATATTTTATTACACCTTAAAGAACAAATGAAGCATTTCCCGCAAAATTTGAACCAACAACCAATATACAATATTCTTTTCCTTTTAATAACTTTTTTGCTTTAATAATCTCGCGGAATCCTTCTGGAATATTACCATAAGTCAATTCTGTTATTTTTTTTGGTTCGTCATTCACTATCCGCCAAACAGGCTCGCGGTCTTCATTTGTTACTTCAATATAATCAACATTTAATTCTTCAAGTTCATGTGAATAAAATTGAAATGAAACTACTCCGTTAGCTGAAACTGTATTTATGTTGATATAATATTTCCTACATCCAATTAACATAATTATCAACAGCATTATTATAAATAAATTTTTATTGGCCATATTTGATTTTTCCTGATTGAGTTTCATTTATTTTTCCCTATTAATAATATTTTATAATATCATTTTTTCAAAATTTATCACAATCATATGATTTATTATCATGAATTATTTGGTTCATTACAGCATTTCGCTACGCTCAGCATACGCGTAATTCTTTCTTCCTCATGATATCTCAACTTGCAATCAACTCTGCTTTATTCACTCATCTTTTTCTCGCACTGACGCGCGATGGAGATTTTTGATTTCAGTCGACAATGCCGGCATTCATCTCATCTCCGCTTTGAAGATTAAAGAGGAGATGTGGAAGCGATATAGCGGCACGAGACGCACCCGTGCCGCTATTTGCATTATTTAAAACTCTCAGTTTCAATTTCAGATATGCAAGTATCGTTGTACTTGCTACCCTTATAAATTTCGGTTATAATAAGTTTACCGAAGTAAAAATATGAATGAGATTCTGCTTTTACTTGCGGTTTAGGTTTTTCAATAACGATATCAAATTGCTGTTCAACCATCTCATCTTCAAAATCTAATTTCATTGACATATTTAGGACAGGCTTATTGCGCAAGCGCATTTTATCCTGACCATATAACACATCACATTCATATATTTCCAACTTCGCTGATTTTAATCTATTGTTTGCATAATACAGATTCTTATTTGTAAATAATCCATTTTTTATCATGAGAGTAGATTTCTTGGGGAAATCAAATTCGCCTTCATTATCAATATTTATCCAAAAACATACATATTCTCCAACACCACCACTTTCAGTACTAACAACCCAGGCAGTATTATCTTTACCATCAATTGTTTTATCAGATGAATATTTGTTTTTTTCATATTTACCATCTACGAGAAAAGAACTCGCTGGCCGTTCTGATTTTTCACGTATTTTAAAAAAGATTGATGAATAATCAGTTGAATCCGCTGCCGAAAGAAATCCAAAAACAAATACCATAAGAATATATTTTTTCATACAAATTACCTCCTTTCTATTGTTCCAGTCCAGCCTCTGCCATAACCAATTTCCCATTGTTTACACTGCTCATATGTATAATGAACATATTTTCCATCTTTATCCCCTCCCCAATAACCTTTCTTTCGATCTCCTGCAGGGTCATGCAGTATAAAACCCTTTTCATCATATCCTACAATATCCATTATATGTCCTGGAGCAGTAGTATAACCACCTGCGATAACCGGTTTACCTTCATCTATTTTTTCCTTAATCATTTTCTTCCACGTCTCAGCATTCTCACTACTAAAATTTTTCTGATATTTGTCTCCATATCCATATTTTTCCAACAATTTATTCGTATTCTCTGTAATATCTTTTGTTAATTTTGGTCCTCCTCGTCCTTCTTCTTTCATTTTATCATAAAGCTCATCAGGATAAAGTTTATTCGGATTATGTTGAGCAATCCCCATATATTTAAAGAGCATTGCTTCACCAGTTACACTGCAAGTATTTCTCCAAGTCTTCCCCTGATCATTTGTTTTATTATCACCCTGGTACATATAATCCATTGCTATAACTTTTCCGCCTTTGATATTATACAATCCTTTCGCGTTAGCCGGTAGACTTTTACAATCCTCAACATAATGAGTTTTACTATACTCTTCCAGATTTCTCTGTTTCTGACTTTCTGTTGCCTGCAGCAAAGCCTGATTATAATATTCTGATGCCTCAACATGTCCTGTCGGGTCCTTATACTTGATCGGATTATTTCTAACATATGAATACCGATTCCAACTCTGTGTACTATATTCTTCCGGAATAATATTATCTGCCATAACAAATCTTCCTATCTCCGCTTCATAATATCTCGCGTTATAGAAATAATATCCGGTCTCCGGATCAAGTTCCTGCGAGTTGAATTTTGGTCTGTTTGTTTTGTCGCCCTCCTGTACCCACGTTTCGCCATACGGCTTGTACTCTGTTCTCGTTACCGCGTCACCTTTATCGACATTCAAAGGGACGAGGAGCTCAGTCGCCGCTCCTCATCCCTTTGAGATCCCACTCCTGGCTTTTGTCGGGCGAATTCCTCGTACCGGCTTTGCCGGTTACTGCGGTCGCCCGAGTT
>Ga0255341_1004907_pt1 | contig 13629 bp, 10 predicted proteins | sample wastewater_treat_8_FD_192418 | JGI IMG/M metagenome (GOLD analysis project Ga0255341, IMG submission 192418) | Wastewater microbial communities from Lulu Island WWTP, Vancouver, Canada - plant12 | ecosystem: Engineered > WWTP > Wastewater > Unclassified | place: Canada: Vancouver, British...
GTAATTTCTGACCCCAAATTAGTAAATATTAGCAAAACACCCTTGATATTTTCCTAATAATGGTTATTGCGTGAAGTTGTCAAGGTACATCTATTGTAAAAAAAGAGTTTATGCAGTGGAATCAAAGATTATATTTTCCTAAGATAATATTACTATATTTTCATTTGCCATACAATTAATAAAATTGTCATAATAGCTATGTTTTTAGGGCATTTTACTCATGAGGAGATCTCAATGGAAATATGCAAATTTCCAAGAGAATTTAATACAGAATATAAATATAATATAGAATTTAATTTGATATAGAATTTAATTTGATATAGAATCTATATTAAATACGATTAATCTTTTACATTTATCTATCGCAAAATTCCGTTAAAGCGTTCGTTATTTTGCTCTGCTAAATGTAAGATTAATAACGTATTTAATATAATTTATTATATTATTATAGAATTTAATATTGTTTACTTTGATTTGTCTTTCATAATCTTATATAATAATTAATAAAAATTATCACAAAATGTAAGGAGTTAAGCAATGAGAAAGGTTAGAGTTATTTTTATTCCAATTTGTATTATTTTATTGTTTTCAGCAAAATTGATTTATGCCGAAGAACAGGTTTCTCCAACACCAACATCAAGTTTTATGTCAACATCAAGTAATACGCCAACATCAAGTGACACACTAACATCAAGTGGTACATCAATTCCTGTTAATACACCAACGCCCCTTGATACTCCAACTAGTGTACCAACCGTAGATATTCAGACCATATCAATACCTGGTATAACTGATAACCCTTTATATAAAGATCTTTTGACTAAAAAGGATTATAAAGACAAATTAACTGAAGAAGAAAACAAATTATGTAAAGATATTAGGGAGCAAGAAGAAAAAAACCAAAAATTAGCTTTAAGCATCATCAATAAGTCAAAGTCGTACAATGAGCCGTTCAGGAAGATTATTGACGATATCAAGGCGATATTAAATCCTGTAAAACAGCAGAAAATCCTTGATCTCACAAAGGCTTCTCAAAGCAGTGGTGCAGATTCAACTGATACGGTAAATTTGAATAAAAGGCTGGAGCTTTACAGCTATCAAATTGCCGGGTTGAATAATGCAATAAAAGGGATGCGTGAGTCGATGAAATATATTAGCATTGAAAATGCTGCCTACAATCAGAAGTTAAAAGCTGTGCAGAAAAATATAGATACCATCAATACCAATATAGCTCAATTGTATAATGCGATTGTTGAATATAAAACGACTAAGGAAATTGAGTGGGGGAACTTTTGTATATATATGAATAACAAGGATCTGGCTTCGGCACTAAAAACATATGAGAATGTCACTGTGCTAAAAGAGCGTATTGTAAATAACTATAAAGAAATCTTAAGTCTTAAGGATAAAATTGAAGATTTGTTATTAACAGTATAATATTAAGGATCCTTTAATACAAAAAACACAATATTTAATTGTAAGGAGTTAAAAGTAAATGAATAAAAAGATTTTTAGATTGATTAGTATGATTATTATAGTGGTTTCTATGCTTTCAAATATAGTTTGTGCAGACCAAAGCACAGATCTTACGCAGTTGTTGAAAGAGTTTCAGGATGAGGACAACCCTATTGACAGTTCTATTGTTACAGGTAATATCAATATAATTGGAGACAATATGGATACTTTGGACAATGCATTAATGACAATTTTTATGGAGCCTGCTGTCAGCGATAATTATGACAAAATATGCCCTCTTTTTGAAAAGAGCAATATTACTGGAATTAAAATGTTTGTTGATGGACAGTTGATTGAATTTTCAAAGTATGAGAACGTTAATCCTGCAATTATTGACGGAAGGGTACTTGTACCGCTGCGTGCCATAGCTGAAAGTTTAGGAGCTACAGTTGATTGGATTCAGGAGGAGAAATTGATCAAAATTAAACTATATGATAATACTGTAGAATTGGTACTTGATTCAAAAACTGCTTTAAAAAGCGGCAGTAAAATAAATCTGGATGTACCTGCAAAGGTAATTAACGGTAGGACTTTAGTGCCTGTTAGGTTTATAAGTGAATCATTTTCCAAAACTGTTGAATGGCATCCGTATAATGAAAAGTTAAGTGTACTTGCAATAATTTAGGACATTTGATATACACAAATGAGGAGGTTATGTAATGAAAAAAGTTGTTTTGAATCTATTACTAATGATATCAATAATAATTATGGGTTCGCAGGTATTTGCTGCAGAGCTGGCTTATGACTACGAGCCAAACAATTCGCCTGATACTGCATATGAAGTTTATGATAATTCCGAAGTGATATCTACAATATCAAACAAAAATGATGTTGATTATTATAAATTTTATATTAACGGATCCGCAGAAACCGTTATATCATTAATATCTCCACAGGGTTTGGATTATGATATTAAGCTGTATAATGAGAATTATAAGGAGATTGCCAGTTCCAAGCTGCCAATGGGGAATATGGATACAATAAGTAAGAATTCACTTCCTGCTGGAATATATTCCATTAAGGTTTATAGCTTTAAGAAGACATATTCTGATAGTCCATATAATCTGTCAATTAAAATCAATGATTCCAAAGCTCCCAATAAGCCTTATGCAGGTGTTTCCGAGGCTAATAATGCAAATACAACAATGGCCAATGCTTTGGAGGTAAATAAAAATGCATTATTCAAGGCAAAAGTGAGCAGCATAAATGAGAGCAGATACTATAAATTCATACTTGACAATGTATCTAATGTTGATATTTCAATGATACCGCCTAAAGGCACCGATTTAGATATTAAGCTGTATAACTGGTATGGATTGGAAGTAGGAAGTTCAACAAATAAAGACGGTTCAGAAGCTATCAGCAAAAGAAGCCTATATCCTGGTACATATTACTTGAAAGTTTATGGACATAATTATTCTTTTTCTTCTGATGCTTTTCAGATAAGTTTAAAATCAGAGAAATCTGCCTTAAAACCTAATAATAATTCAGGAGCTGACAGCAAAGAAATTGTCGATGACTCATCAATTATAAAGGAAGCTGCTCCCATAAGTCAAACTTCAAAAAATGTGCCTAAAGCCTTACTACTATATGTTGGCCTGGACTTACCACCCTTTACTGATGAAGATTTGAAGAAAATGCTTATAGATGATCCTATTAATACAAAGGAGTTTTTTATAGTTGATAACGGTTCACAATACAATACATATATGAATTCTTACGGAGAAATATTGGATATTGTTACGCCGGCAAAAATTGATGCACTGACAAAAGACAAAGTTGATTCTACAGGAGTATTGGATTCTATTAAGGAAGACTATAAAAAACTTTATAAAAGAATAAACAGGAATAATTCCCTGGATTATTTCTCCAACGAAGTATTTGACCTGGCTGTGAAGCTTATAAAAACCGATCCTGATGTAAAAATAACTATAGCTATTCCGGGGACAGAATTCCATGCTCTTAGCGAGGAATTCATTGAGCCGGTTAAAAATATACTTATTAAGGGTATAAAAGAAAGATTGGATAAAATAAATCCTGATTATTGGAAGAATAACATAAGAGGTTATTATTTTTCAACAGAGGGTATACCTTACTATTACACATGGTTTAATCCTAACAAGACCATTGACTTTAGTAATCCTATTGTTAAGACTATGCTAAGTTTTTCAAATGAAATTCACCAGGTTTACAATAAGGAATTTATATGGATACCTTATTACGGTTCTTCCTTAAAAGTGCAGGAGTATTATAATAAAGATCAGGCTGTTCGGATAGGATATATTGCAAACAGAACAAACATCTTCGATTATATAATAATTCAGCCGTCATACTATTTTAAAGCAGATCAAAAAAATATACCGGTTGTCCAGAATTCATCAAAAAGCAATATGGTTTTGGATATTAATAATGATATTGTCGGAGGAATAAAAAGTTCCAAAACTCTGGTGGGTGCTGAGATGGAAATAGATGCCCGGTATAATACAATGGCAGGTAATGTCTATAAAGACTATAAAGATAGATATTCGGAATATGTTAAGGCGTTTTCTGCTTTAGATAAAGAAACACCTATTGCCTTTTATGCAGGTACAAGAGATGAATTTTTAACTGATGAAGTGTATCAAGCTGTAAAAAGTTTTTTTGCAAGTATAAAGAGATAATTTTGCAGTAAAAAGATCAAGTGAATTTTATTGTCTGTAATGTTAAAAATATAATTTGCAGGAAGAAACTCCGCTATTGTGTATTAAGAGGAGTTTTTTTCTTTGGGAAATATGCAATATGCGAACTGATGTTTGCAATTTTTGATACATCTGATATAATATATTTGTTTTTATTTTTGCTGTAAATGATGAGGTGAGCGAAATGATAAGAGATAACATTTTCATAAAGGGTGCAAGAGAACATAATTTAAAGAATATAGATGTTGTTATTCCCAGGGACAAGTTTGTTGTTATAACCGGTATAAGCGGTTCGGGTAAGTCATCCCTGGCCTTTGATACAATATATGCCGAGGGGCAGAGACGATATGTTGAGTCCTTATCTGCATATGCAAGACAGTTTCTTGGGCAGATGGAAAAGCCCGACATTGATTATATTGACGGGCTATCTCCTGCCATATCCATAGATCAGAAAACTACCAGCAGGAATCCCCGTTCAACTGTAGGTACCGTTACTGAAATACACGATTATTTAAGGCTTTTATATGCCAGGATTGGTGTGCCTCACTGCCCTCAATGCGGTAAGGAAATTGCCCAGCAGACAGTTGACCAAATGGTGGATCATATTATGAGTTTCCAGGAGGGAACCAAAGTCCAGCTTTTAGCACCTGTGGTAAGAGGAAGAAAAGGAGAGTACCACAAGCTTATTGAAGATGCCAGGAAAAGCGGCTTTGTCAGGGTAAGAATTGACGGAGAGGTAATGGATATAAATGATGAAATAAAAATGGACAAGAACAAAAAGCATACTATAGAAATAGTTGTTGACAGGCTTGTTATAAGACCGGATATTCAAAAAAGGTTGTCGGAGTCTATAGAAACGGTACTTAATCTGGCAGGAGGAATTTTACTTGTTGATGTAATCGGAAAGGAAGAGATGCTGTTTAGTCAAAATTTTTCATGCAGTGATTGCGGAATAAGTATTGAGGAACTTGAGCCAAGGATGTTTTCATTCAATACCCCATATGGTGCTTGTCCTGAATGCAGCGGCTTAGGTACTATTCTTAAGATTGATCCTGGACTTGTCATCACTGATCGGTCAAAATCATTGGCAGATGGTGCTATTAGTGTGGGCGGATGGAATGTGGAGAATGAGGACGGTTATTCAAGAATGTATATAGATGCTTTGGCAAAGCATTACAAGTTCAGTGTTGACACTCCCATATGCGATCTCCCCGACCGTATTGTTGATTTGATACTGTATGGAACAAAAGGAGAAAAAATTAAGATAGAATATGCAAGAGAATATGGAAGCGGTTCTTTTATGGCCGCTTTTGAAGGCATAATAAGAAGTATGGAAAGGCGTTATAAGGAGACTCAGTCGGAAAGCATGAAGCAATACTATGAAAATTTTATGAGCAATAATCACTGTCATGTGTGTAAAGGGGCCAGACTCAAAAAAGAAGCATTGGCTGTTACTGTTGGAGGCAAAAATATTGATGAAATCAGTAGAATGGCTATTTCCGATGCCAAGAAGTTTTTTAATGAGTTGGAGTTATCTGAGAAACATAAGATTATATCGAAACAAATATTAAAAGAGATAAATGCAAGGATCGGCTTTTTGGTTGATGTAGGGCTTGATTATCTTACATTGTCCAGGTCGGCAGGAACTCTTTCAGGTGGTGAGGCACAGAGAATAAGACTTGCTACTCAGATAGGAGCGGGCTTAATGGGAGTATTGTATATTCTCGATGAGCCAAGTATAGGACTCCACCAGAGAGACAATGACAAGCTTCTAAAGACATTAAAAAGGCTTAAGGACATGGGCAATACTCTTATTGTAGTTGAGCATGATGAAGACACAATGTATGCAGCAGATCATATAATAGACATTGGTCCGGGTGCAGGTGTTCATGGTGGGAATATCGTTGCACAAGGCTCTGTTGAGGAGATTAAGAAGGTCAATGGCTCTTTAACCGGAATGTATTTGAGCGGAAGAAAAAAAGTTGAAGTGCCAAATAAGAGGAGACCATTAAATGGAAAGTATGTGGAAATTATCGGTGCGAGGGAAAATAACTTAAAAAATATAAATGTTAAGTTTCCCCTTGGGGTATTCACCTGTGTAACAGGAGTTTCCGGATCGGGGAAAAGTTCCCTTATAAATGAAATACTATATAAAAAATGTGCTTCTGAGCTTAACAGGGCTAAGGTGAAGCCTGGAGAACATGATTTTGTTAATGGACTTGAACACTTAGAGAAGGTCATAGATATCGATCAGTCACCAATTGGTAGGACTCCAAGATCAAACCCTGCAACATATACGGGCGTTTTTGATATTATAAGAGAGGTTTTTAGTGAGACCACCGAAGCAAAAATGAGAGGCTATAAGGTTGGACGCTTCAGCTTCAACACAAAAGGGGGAAGGTGTGAAGCATGCAGTGGTGATGGTATTATAAAGATTGAGATGCACTTTTTGCCGGATGTATATGTTCCCTGTGAAGTGTGCAAAGGAAAGCGTTATAATAGGGAAACCCTTGATGTAAGGTACAAGGGAAAAAATATTGCTGATGTGTTGGACATGACAGTAGAAGATGCACTTGAATTTTTTAAAAATATTCCCAGAATTAACAAGAAAATTCAGACTTTGTATGAGGTTGGGTTAGGATATATTAAATTGGGACAGCCGTCCACAACCCTTTCAGGAGGAGAGGCACAGAGGATTAAACTGGCTACCGAGTTATCCAAAAGAAGTAACGGAAGTACTATGTATATTCTGGATGAGCCTACAACAGGACTTCATATTGCCGATGTCCACAAGCTTATTGATATGCTTCAAAAGCTTGTAGATCTAGGAAACACTGTTGTAGTTATTGAACACAATCTGGATGTAATAAAGACTGCCGATCATATAATTGATCTTGGTCCGGAAGGGGGATATAGAGGCGGTTATATAGTGGGTGAGGGTACTCCGGAGGACATTGTAAGAATTGAAGAATCTTACACAGGTCAATTTCTTTCAAAAGTGCTTGGGATATAAAAGCTATCATTAGTTTTTCATTCAGAATAAAAAAGAACAAAGTTTGATACTTTATTCTTGAACGTTTAATGGGCGGGGCTGTTAACAGATTATACTGTCAAAATAACCCCGCCCTCATAACTACTTAATGCTTCCTATTACAGTTGCTGCTGCTGCTTTTAAATCCTCCAGGGACAGATCACCGTTGAAATCATAAACGGTATAATATAACCCGTCTTGTACCCACTTTATCGTATGTAAAATTGAGATATCGGGTTTTTGTGACCTGTCTTCAGTATCATTTTTAATAGGATACCTTATACCTGGGTATTCGGCGTATGTTGCGGCTATTTCCCATATGGAAAAGCTCTTTTTATTATCTCCTGCAATACGCTCATTTTTCATATTCAATGCAAAAGGTGTGTCAAAGCCTGATATTTCAAGGACAATCTGTGATTTTGCTTTACTGTAAAATACCGATACTGTTTCTTTGAACTTATCGGGAGATTTTTCAGTTACATTATCTTTTAAAGATACCATTGTAAATGAATCTGATTTTGGGTCATAGCTTCCGAACGCTTGGTGATCAAATATGTACCCTCCTTCGAGAGATTTGGGTATATTTGATATAACATCATCGCCGATTATCTTTTTTACATTTCCTTCATTAACAGCAGAGTTACTGCTGTATCCTTTTTCTGTTTTATCATAAGGTACTTTAACTGCTATATATTTTCCATCTTTCCCTTTTATGACATCATAGACCATGGATTTGATTGTATCAATTCCTTTTTCGCCAATAGCTCTGACTGGTTGGATAAATGTAAAGGATACCGACAGAACAAGGACCATACAGCAGCATGCTGTTGCTATTTTTCCAAATGGTGTTGCATGAATATTTTTAATTTTGCTCATATTAATTTTATACCTACCTTTCTGTGAACTTAATCTACTTATTGCCTTATGTGTCAAAGTATTATCCAATTTGACAATATCTTCACCTTCAGTTAAAGCTTTTCTTACTAAATAATCAAATTCTTTTCCGTCATTCATTAGTTGTACACTCCTTTCCGGTATAGCCGGTATAACCGGACCTGTGGATATATTCATCTGAAAGATCTTTTTTTAGTTCTTTTTGAAGTACCTTCTTTGCATAATGTAGCCTGGACTTTACTGTACCCTGAAAGCAACCTAAAACCTTGGCAATTTCGCGGATTGTCAAATTGTTGTAGTAATACAATACTACAGTGGAACGCATTGAAGGCTTAAGACGGTTGACAGCTTCTCGGATAACATTGTTTATTTGGTGAGATTCAACCTTTTCATAAACATCCTCTTCACTTTTTAGATCTGTTAAATTTTCAGCTTCGAAGCTTAATATTGGCTTTTTCCTTTCCTTGGATACTATATGCCAGCATGTTCTTACAAGTATACTGTTGAACCACACCTGAAACAATTCCGGCTTTTTTAGTTTTCTAATATTACGGAAACATTGGAAGAAAACTTCTTGAACAATATCTTCTGCAATATCCATTCGTCCTGCCAGCAAATAGGCTGTCCATAAAGCCTTTTTGCCTGCAGCCCTGTACAACTCATCATAAGCACTTAAGTCTTCCTGTTGACAGCGTTTTATTATATCGGGATCGATCATTCCTTTGTCTCCTTTCTCTAAAAGGTGCACCTTTCATATATATAAGTGTATTGCATATTTGAATTTGTTCAAAATATTTTACAAATAAAAATTAAAATATTTTGCAACAAAAAACTTTAAATGTCAATAATAATTTATAATTATTAGTTTGTTAAATTTATGTTAAGTTTTGTTGTATTGCTAATGTTAAATGATATATAATCGACACAACAGATTTAATTCATACGGAAGAAGGTAATATTATGTTTAGGGTTTCTCGAAGAGAAGAGATCTTTTTTGATTATTTTGTCGCAACAGCTGAGAACGCATGCAAAAGTGCGGAATTACTTGAAGAATTAATGAATAATTATGTTAATGTTCAGGACAAGGTAAAAGCCATTGAGGAGACTGAACATGAAGGCGACAAGCAGGTTCATAAAATTCTTAAGCAGCTTAACAGATCATTTATTACACCAATTGACAGAGAAGATATCAATTTGATTGCAAAGGAACTTGACAATATCACAGACAGCATAGAGTCCACTGCTCACAGGTTTAATATGTTTAATGTGCAGTCCATACCTGAGGATGCCAAGAAACTTGCCAAATTGATTACTACATCTACAAAAGAAGTAAAAGAACTTATGATCGAACTTAAAAACATGAAAAAAAGCAAAAAAATATCTGAGAAAATTATTGAGATTAACAGACTGGAAAATGAAGCAGATTTTATATTCAGGTCAGCTGTTACCAAGTTGTTTTTAATAGAAAAGGATTGCTTAGAAGTTATAAAATGGAAGGAAATATACGATTATCTTGAAAACACCCTTGATGTTTGTGAGGATGTGGCAAATATTGTTGAAGGGGTTGTTATGAAACATGCTTAGTATGGTTATTACAATAATAATTCTTGCATTAAGCTTTGACTTCATAAATGGTTTTCATGATACAGCAACCTCTGTTGCAACATCAATATCTACAAGAGCTTTAGCACCAAAGACAGCAATTCTCATGGCAGCAGTCTTAAATACTGCAGGGGCATTAACCAGCAGTAAAGTTGCACAAACCGTATCTCAAGGTATATTCAAAGATGAAATGATAAAAGATGCCGGGGGCGATAAGGGAATAATGTTTGTAATCATAGCGTCTCTAGCATCGGCTATAGTATGGAATCTTGTAACATGGTACTTTGGAATTCCAAGCAGTTCATCCCATGCATTGTTTGGGGGTATGATAGGATCATCAGTTGCATATTTAGGCACAATGGATGTGCTGCAGGCAGAGGGGATTTTTTACAAAGTTTTGATACCTCTCTTTACATCACCTGTTATAGGTTTGGTTCTAGGATTTTTGGTAATGAAATTTCTCTATTTTGCATTAAGAAGACTAACACCTCATTTGGTAAATACTTTATTCTCCAAGCTTCAAATTGTTTCGGCAGCTTTTATGGCTTTTGCCCATGGGGGAAATGATGCCCAAAAATCAATGGGTATAATAACAATAGCTCTTATTGCAGCAGATATGAATGGTGGAAGCACAGATGTTAACATTTTTGTTATTTTTGGATGTGCTTTAGCAATGGGATTTGGCACGTCAATCGGAGGTTGGAAGATTATAAAAACGATGGGAGTCAATATGATTAAACTTTCGCCTATAAACGGATTTGCTGCCCAGACTGGAGCCGCTGTCGTTATTGAAGCTATGACCCGAATAGGTGCTCCTGTCAGTACTACACATATTATTTCAACATCAATTATGGGAGTTGGAGCTACAAAGAGACTGAAGGCTGTAAGATGGACACTGGCAAAAAGTATTGTTGGTGCATGGATATTGACTATACCGACAACTGCTGTATTAGGTGCAGTTATTATTATGGCATTTAAGCTTGTGCTGGGAATATAGTATACTTATAGTTATAATGAAAAAGGACCTATGTAATCAAAAAAGATAGAATTATAGATATTAACATAGGTTTTTTTATATTTATTATATTAAATACGATTAATCTTTTACATTTATCTTCTGCTAAATGTAAGATTAATAACGTATTTAATATAGGTTAAATTGTTTAATTAATCATATGTAAATATAGTTAATTATATATATTAGACCTGAAGCAAATTGTATGGTATACTAATCATAATATATTATTAAGGAATGTTGAAATATAACTTTCATAAATAATATTTCCATATATTTCAATAATTCTGAATTAATTAACACATATTCAAGTATATATGAGCACGTTTATGTTGTGTTTTCGCTGCAGTAGATAGGAGATGGTTAAAATGATGATGTGTTCAATTTGTAAGGAAAATTTCGCTGTTGTCTACATGACCAGGTTTATGGATGGTAAGCAGGTTCAAGAAGGTCTTTGTCTGACATGTGCAAAAAAGCAGGGTGTACAGCCAATAAACCAATTGTTGGATCAAACAGGAATGACTGAGGAAGATATTGATAATTTAAATAAACAGGTAGGAAACCTTTTTGAGAACATGGAATTTACCGATTTGAATTCTATCCATGACTCGCAGGAAAAGTCTACGGGACAATCAAATCCCTTTTTCAACTTTATAAACAAGGCTTTCAGCAAGAATGAGGATGGAGCAGACGGTGGTAAAGAGCGTACAAAAGAGCCATTTGAAGATAAGGAAAGTAAAAACAATACCAAAACAAAGACTCAGGAAAAGAAAAATCTTAAGAAAAAGAAATATTTAGACTTATATGGAACAAATTTGACTGAGCTTGCAAAAGAAAGCAAGCTGGACAGAGTAATCGGAAGATATCGAGAGATTGACAGGGTGGTACAGATCCTTAACAGAAGGACTAAAAATAACCCTGTACTAATTGGAGAGCCTGGAGTAGGAAAGACAGCTATTGCAGAAGGTTTGGCTGTCAGGATTGCAGAAAAGCAGGTTCCGGCAAAGCTATTTAATGTCGAGGTGTATCTCCTTGACTTAACAGGAATTGTAGCGGGTACTCAGTTCAGAGGTCAGTTTGAAAGTCGTATGAAGGGTATTCTTGATGAGGTTAAATCATTAGGAAACATTATTCTTGTTATTGATGAGCTTCATAATATAATGGGTGCAGGGGAAGCAGAAGGAGCCATGAATGCTGCCAATATATTAAAGCCTGCATTAGCAAGAGGCGAGATTCAGGTAATAGGAGCTACAACCTTAAAAGAATACAGGAAGCATATAGAAAAGGATTCTGCTTTGGAAAGAAGATTCCAGCCTGTTATTGTAGAAGAACCTTCTATTGAGGAGACAATTGAGATATTAAAAGGTATAAGAAATTATTATGAAGATTACCATATGGTAAAGATATCCGATGAAGTTTTAGAAACAGCAGCCAAATTATCGGAAAGGTATATAACCGAAAGATTTTTACCAGACAAGGCTATTGATGTAATTGATGAAGCCGGATCAAGGGCAAACCTTAAAAATGTGGGTTTGGTTGAGCTTACAGCTCTTAGAGAAGAATTGAAAAAAGTTCAGGAAGAAAAGGAAAATGCCGTGTCTGCGGATTCCATAGAAGATTACCAGAAGGCGGCTGATCTAAAGGTAAGAGAGTGCAAATTACTGGAGAATATTAGGAAAATAAAGGAAAAGAACAAGGATGTTGAGATTACAGTAGATGATATTGCATATGTTATTGAGGCTTGGACAAAGATTCCTGTTCAGAAGCTTACAGAAATAGAAACAGAGAGGCTTTTAAATTTGGACGAAAGGCTTCATAGCAGGGTGATAGGACAAAACCAAGCTGTAAGCAGTATAGCAAAAACTATAAGAAGGACTAGAGCTGGATTTAAGAAGAAAAAGAAACCTGCTTCCTTTATTTTCATAGGTCCTACAGGTGTAGGCAAAACAGAGTTGGTAAGGACCCTTGCAGTTGAATTATTTGGAAGTGAGGAAGCTCTCATAAGGCTTGATATGTCTGAGTATATGGAAAAGCATACAGTTTCAAAGTTGATCGGAGCACCTCCAGGGTATATAGGATATGATGATGCAGGACAGCTTACTGAAAAGATCAGAAGAAAGCCATATTCAGTTATACTTTTGGATGAAATAGAAAAGGCTCACCCGGATGTTTTCAATATGCTTCTACAGGTGCTTGAGGATGGAAGACTTACAGACAGTCACGGGAAAGTGATTAGCTTTGAAAACACTGTAATAATAATGACATCTAATGCCGGGACAAATATGAAATCAAATGGAATTGGTTTTTCCAATGAAGGTTATAAGGCACTGGAAACATCAGTGAGAAGTGTGTTGAAAGAAACCTTCAGGCCTGAGTTTTTGAACAGGGTGGATGAAATTATAGTATTTACAGAGCTCAGTAAGGATGAACTCAAGAAAATAATAGATTTGATGCTTATGGAAGTTGAAGAAGATGTAAAAGCTAATAATATGACAATTACTGTCAGTGATGAAGCTAAAGACTTCATCCTGGAAAAAGGCTATGATGTTAAATACGGTGCAAGGCCTCTAAGAAGGACAATACAAAAATATATTGAAGACGAACTGGCGGAAGCATTCTTAAAAGGTGCTTTTAAAGAGGGAAGCAGAATATGTGTTGATGTGGAGCAAGGTGAAATTAAGCTTAGAAATTGCTAAGTTTTTGGTATAAAATATTAATAGAAATGCATAAAAGGGACAGATTGGTGATTGCCAGTTTGTCCCTTTTATACTTTGTTATGTTAAATGTCACTATTTGGTTGGTATATATCAATATTAATAGTTATTAATCTTTTAATTAAAATGTATTATTTTTTACATAAACCTAATATAAACTTAACAAAAGTAGTATATAAT
>Ga0255341_1004908_pt1 | contig 13625 bp, 11 predicted proteins | sample wastewater_treat_8_FD_192418 | JGI IMG/M metagenome (GOLD analysis project Ga0255341, IMG submission 192418) | Wastewater microbial communities from Lulu Island WWTP, Vancouver, Canada - plant12 | ecosystem: Engineered > WWTP > Wastewater > Unclassified | place: Canada: Vancouver, British...
TCAAGAAGCTTGCTGCTATTTTTATTAATAATTTTATTATAACCATTTCCGTTGTCTACAATTTTCCACTGCTGGTTTGCACCGCCAGTGCTTGTATACTGGATTACAGAACCTCCATTATCCTTGGACTCATCGCTTACATCCAAAACCTTTCCACTATTAACATTGACGAATTTTTTGTAGGTACCGTCTATGTCAACCATATACCACTTCTGGGACTCACTCCCATTATCGGTTTTTTGAATTATTTTAGCCCCATTTGCAGTAGATCCGTCCATTACATCCAAAACCTTACCGCTATTTTCATTAACGATCTTATAACATGGTGCATTCCCCATGTCTTCACGAATAATACCCTCTGCAGCATCAATCTTAATTGAATCGTAATAGTTTAGCTCAAGCTTTGTATCTGATATAAAATTAAGGGGAAGCCAAACATATTGAGAATCGTTAACCTTACCGCCCCATGCACCTGCCCATCTGTCCCCGGTGTATAGATAAGTAGTTCCTGCTGTTCCCTGAACAGGTATAATAAATGCAGGCTGAGAATTATATGTAGTGTTGTTTCCAAGGTTAATGAGCTCCGACCAGCCGCTGCTAAGGCTTTTTGAATATGAATACTTTCCCTGGTTAGGTTTCCATCCTGTACATCCTGATGTAATAAGATAATAATATCCATTTCTTTTTATAATGCATGGAGCCTCTCTTTGTGACCCGGCAAACAACTTGGCCTTAAGAGATGCTACATTTTTATAGTCCGGAGTCAATTCATAAAGCATCAAATCCATATTCTCATTTGCACTTGAAATAAAATATCCTTTACCGTCAGTATCAACAAAAACATTGCAATCCCTAGACATGTATCCGTTTATGCCATGGTCAACCACCCCTGTATTAGCTAGAGGCCTAAAGCTTCCCTGATATGTATAGTTTCCGTCAGGAGTTTTACAATATGCCACAGCAGCTCTTGCCTCTCCATAGTGAACTCCGTTCTCCCAGTGCATCCACATTACAAACTCCTTTGTCGACGCATTGTACATTACCTTTGGCCTTTCAATATTACATTTGTTTAATTCAGCAGCAGAGCTGGGCTTTAGAACCTCTCCCCTATACTCCCAATTCATAAGGTCTGTTGAACGATAACAGCGGACACCTAAAAATAGATTTGAGCTATCCCTGTATTCGCCATACCAGTAATAATAGCCTCCATATTGTATTAATCCACCGCCATGTGCATGAATAATATTACCTGAAGTGTCTTTAAACTGTGTCCCGTTTTTCAATGACCCTACAGCAGCCAAAACGCTGTTGCCAGGCATAATGCCGGATACTGACATTATGAACACCATTATAAAAACAATAATACTCTTTCTCTTCAAAATATCATCTCCTTACAAAACTTTTCATACTGGTTATATAATTATTCTATCATCTTTAAAATAAATTTATCTGGCAAAATCTTTACATAATTCGTTAATTTATAAATTGATTTATAAATTAAACTATATTAAATACGTTATTAATCTTACATTTAGCAGAGCAAAATAACGAACACTTTACCGGAATTTTGCGTTAGATAAATGTAAAAGATTAATCGTATTAATATATAAAAAAAAGGCTGTAATCAGCCCTTTTTATAATCAGCTATCCTTACGCATATCAACCAAAAAATCACTGTTCATTTCTACTTCCTCAAAAGTAGCCATATTATTTATAATTTCTGTAGCAGCTTCTATTACATTAAATGCAATAGGGCAGCCTGAGCCCTCTCCAAGCCTCATTTCCAGAGCTAAAAACGGTTTTAAGCCTATGTATTCCATAACGTGCTTAAACCCCGGTTCCTCCGATATGTGAGAGGGAATCATATAATTTTTTACCCTCGGATTTATCTTATAAGCTATTAATGCTGCAACAGCCGATATAAAGCCGTCTATTACTACAGGAACCTTATAATATGCTCCTCCTAAAAAGCAGCCTGCCATACCTGCTATATCAAGTCCTCCTACCTTTGCCAAAACATCTATAGCATCGTTTTTATCAGGCTTGTTTAACTCCAATGCTTTTAAAATGGTCACCTTCTTAGCCTCATATCCTTCATCAGTCATTCCCGCACCCCTGCCTACTGCCTTATCAGGTGTCAGACCAGTAAATGCCATAAGTACAGCACTGCTTGTAGAGGTGTTTCCTATTCCCATTTCTCCTGTTCCTATTAGATTATACCCATCTTTTACAAGCTCACCTACAATTTCAATCCCTGTATTTATTGCCAAAACTGCTTCATCCCTTGTCATGGCAGGTCCTTTCGCCATGTTGAATGTTCCCGGTTTTATTTTTTTATTAATAAGACCAGAATACTCTATATTTCCATTTATTCCAATATCTACAACCCTAATATCTGAATTTGCATGCTTAGCAAGAACACTTAATCCCGAAAGTCCCTTTATAATATTTATTGTCTGCATTACAGTTATAAATTGAGGACAGGTACTTACTCCCTCTTCGCATACACCATTATCTGCAGACATTACTACAACACACTTTTTCTCTATTTTACTATTTACCCTGCCAAAAATACCTGCAAGCGTTATAGCTATTTCCTCTAAAACACCCAAACTGCCAATTGGCTTTATAAGCTTGTCAAGCCTTTTAGAGGCTTCCTCCATAGCAGATTTGTCAATAGGCTCTATGCATTCTACAATTTTGTTCAGCATGTGATGATTCCACCTTTCCATATATGTCAATCCCATTAGAAACTTTAAGTCAATGAGATTCTATCACTCATGCCGGGCTTTGTCAAAATATTACTGCCTTCTATTTTTTACCCTCAACCATTTTATATAAAAATTCCCTTTTGTAAACAACATTTTTATATTCAATCCCTTTCCATTCACTATTAAAATCTAAAAGATTCACACCATCAGACTTAACCCGAAATTCCACACCTGATAATTTCAATAGAGTTGGAGAGAAATCAAGCATGGATACTATTCTACTCTTCTCAGTATATTTCATGCCATCAGGAGTTATTATAAAAAGAGGAACAAACTCAAAATACTTGCCATCATAGTCAAAGGATGCCTGCATGTATTCTCTGTCCCGTATACTGGGTGTATGGTCTCCATATATTAAGATGTATGTGTTTTTAAATTTGTTCTTAATCCTTGTTACGAAGTCTTCCAGTACTTTATCTACATAGGACATGGAATTAAAATAATTTTTTATGTTTACATTTTCAACTTCTTCAAAGGCATTGTTTTCATAATATTTGCCCGCATTTGTAAATGGCCCGTGGCTTGTCATTGTAATTATATAGGATATGAAGGGGCTATTCATCTTTGACATGTGTAAAAAAGCATAATTTAAAACATCCTTGTCAGGTGCTCCCCATCCAACATCTTTAAGTCCCATGTCATCCATATCCACCAGCCTTTCAAAACCCATCTTGGGAAAGGTTATGTTCCTGTTAAAAAAGCTGCCTTTGTTTCCGTGAAATCCAATGGCAGAATAATTATTCTTCCTTAGTATCTTAATAAAAGAGTTGGGATAATTATAATTGGAAAGCTTCTGTGCGGCGTATCCTTCAAGAGGTTCTATACTGTTGATTACTGAGAACTCAATATCCGATGTTCCACCGCCCATGTGCTCACTTAGTACATATGGATAATAAACCGAGCTATCTTTTAGAGAGTTTAGGAAAGGTGTTATACTGTATCCATTGTACTTCTTATCAATAATATTAGAGTCCATAGCTTCCACCTGGATTAAAACAAAATTGGGCTTATCTTTACCATTTTCCTTACCGATTTGAATCTCTCCATATTTGAGCTTATCAATAATTGCTTTCTCGTTTCTGTTAAAATAAATACCCAGAGCATTATTGGCTACTGTACCGTATCGTTCTACTATAGGCTTTTCCCCATTATATTTGCTTTTCACAAGATGAACCAACGACCACTCATTATAATAACTTTTTACCTCAATTCCTCCAAGCAATACCAGCGAAAAACATGTTACAATTACTGTAAGAAATCTCTTGCTTTTTCTAAAATCAATTATTTTGTGAAAATTCCTGTAGACAAGAATAAAACCCGGCAGATCAATTAATATTATCAGCATCTTTAAGTTAATGGGTGCTGCGTTCTGATTTGCCGCAGTAAAGCCTTCGTTAAAAAGCATTATAAACTGCATTATATGAAGATAGCTGTGAAAAAACATATAATATGAAATATTGATTAATATATAGATTGATTGTAATAAATACATTAGTAAAAAAAGAACTCTGGACTTTAGAATAAAAAATACATTTATTATAATTATTAATAACAAAAATGTATATAATATCTTAAACTGTGCAATACCTGCTACTTTATTATCTGTCAATATCAAATTGAATATTGAAATCTTAAGTGTATTTAGTAATATAAAAAGCGACAGTATGGTAAATAATACCAGCTGCCTTTTATCCCTAAATATAGTCACAAATGCATTGATCTGCTCGACCCAAAATCGTTTCATTATACTTCACCTGTATCTTTTCAATATATAAATTCGCGGCATCAAAAAATAGCGAACCATAAAACATTTCGCCATTTCTCTTAATATTTTCATATAATATATATTTTATTTTTAAAAGGAATTTATACATATAAAGAACAATTTACAGTATAATTAACTTACAAATTACTTTAATTCACTTCGATCAGCTTGAACAACCTCCAGAGCATCCTTTAGAATACTCTCAACCTTATTAAGGATACTGTCTGCATATTCTCTTGTGCCTTGCCTTATCTCCTTTGCATTCTTTTGAGCATTAGAAATAATCTCATTGGCTTGATCATAGGCTTGCTTTGTAATTTCATGCTCATCAATCAATTCAGAAATCTTGCCTTCCGCTTCCTTAACAACATTATCAGCTTCCTTCTGGGCTTCCAAAAGTATCCTTTGCCTTTCTTCCTTTACCCATTTGGCTTGCTTTAAATCATCCGGCAGCTTAAGCCTCATTTCTTTAATAATCTCCAATATCTCCTCCCTATCTACAAGACATCTTCCACTAAACGGCACACTAACACTCTTTTCAATTATATCTTCCAAAGTTTCCAAAATAGATAGGATTTCCATTGTATTCCTCCCAATCACTTCATGATTTTTTTAATTACTTCCTCTCTTATACACTCCGGTACAAGACCTTCAATATTCCCGTTGTGTCTGGCTAACTCTTTAACTGCACTGGAGCTTAAGAAAAAATAGTTTATATTGGTCATCATAAAAAGCGTTTCAATACCGGGATCCAAGTTTTTATTTAATAACGCCATCTGTAACTCATATTCAAAATCAGATACAGCCCTTAACCCTTTAATAATTGAACTCGCATTCTTTTCTCTGACAAAATTAATCAGCAATCCATCAAAAGACTCAACAACAACATTTTCTCTGTCCTTTAATACTTTTTCCAAGAGCCCTACCCTTTCCTCCAGTGTGAAAGCCGGATTTTTCCTGGAATTGACAAGTACTGCTACAATCAACTTATCGCATAACTTTGCTGCCCTATCTATTATATCCAGGTGACCATTTGTCACCGGATCAAAACTTCCGGGATATACACAAATTTTCAAATTACCAACCGCCTTATCTTCAGCATTCCTTTTTATAAAAGGACAAAATAGTCTTTCCATACTTTTGACTTCTAAAAAGCTTAATTTGTCCAACTTGATCAGGAACTTTGTCCATTTCTTCATGTTCTGCAACTACTAAACCATTGTCTATAATTATATCACTATTTGCCAGATAATTTAAAGTTTCTTCAACAAAATTTTTTCTATAGGGAGGGTCCATAAAAATCAAGTCGAATTTTCTGCCCAAATCAGATAACTTCATAATAGCAGTTCTAACATCACAGTTAATTATTTGGGATCTTTCTATAAGCTTTGTATGTACAAGATTATCTCTTATTATGCCGCTACATTCACGGGATTGATCCACAAATACCGCTTCCTTCGCCCCCCTGCTCAATGCTTCTATTCCAAGGCTTCCTGTCCCTGCATAAATATCAAGCACCAAAGCATCTTCCAAATACCCTGCCATAATGTTAAATAATGATTCCTTGACCCTGTCTGTAGTGGGTCTTGTGGAATTTCCTTCTTTTGTTTTCAACTTATGCCCTTTAGCAGAGCCAGATATTACCCTTAAAATAAGTATTCCTCCAAATTATAACGCATAAGAATGGTATAAATAACCCTTTTTATATTAAATACGTATTAATCTTACATTTAGCAGAGCAAATTACGAACGCTTTACCGGAATTTTGCGATAGATAAATGTAAAAGATTAATCGCATATAATATAGATTAATCTTATTTAATTTATATTGTTATTTTATATTATGATTTCTAATTGTCAACCCCAATATACGCACTATGATACATTATTCGATTATAAAAAGCTAAGTCCTTCTAATTTTCCTGAAAATTTTTCTTTTACAGCCATTTTTATTCTTATATTTTCGTCACTTACAAGTTTAGGATCCTCATTAATCAGGTTAACTGCCGCTTCCTGTGCTATTTTGAGTATCTCCATATCCTTGTACAGGTTTGCAATTCTAAGCTCCGGCAGCCCATGCTGCCTAGTACCGAAAAACTCTCCGGGTCCCCGCAGCTCCAGGTCCTTTTCAGAAATGACAAACCCATCATTGGTTTTTTCCATAACCTTCATTCTTTCCTTAGCTACCGGGCCTTTGCCCTCATTAAAAAGGATACAGAAGGATTCCTTATCACCTCTCCCCACTCGTCCTCTTAATTGGTGGAGCTGTGATAATCCAAACCTTTCGGAATTTTCCACAACCATCACTGTGGCATTAGGCACATTAACACCCACCTCAATTACAGTAGTTGAAACCAATATATCCAGATTCCCCTTAACAAAGCTATCCATAACGGCTTCCTTGTCTTTTGGCTTCATTTTACCGTGAACAAGACCCACCCTAAGGTCCTTAAAATCATTTCGGGCAATATTCTCTGCAAGCTCACTTGCGGCCCTGGCACTTATTTCTTCAGATTCTTCAACAAGAGGACATACCATATATACCTGTCTTCCTTCTTTAACCTTTTTTCTTATAAAATCATATATCCTTTGCCGCATCCTGTTGTCTACCGCATATGTTTTAACAGGCTTTCTTCCTGGAGGAAGCTCATTAATTATGGATATATCCAGATCTCCGTATAATATGAGAGCAAGTGTTCTTGGGATGGGTGTTGCAGTCATGACAAGAACATCAGGATCGTTTCCTTTTTTAGACAGCACAGCCCTTTGCCTGACTCCAAACCTGTGCTGCTCGTCTGTAATTACAAGGCCTAGAGATTTAAACTCCACCTTGTCCTCTAAAAGTGCATGAGTGCCGATGAGAATATGAATTTCACCATTTTTCAATTTCTCAATGATTTCCCTTTTTTCCTTTGCAGTCTTGCTTCCCGTTAGCAATGCAACATTTACATCAAACCCTTTAAACAGACTAGACAAGGTTAAATAATGCTGCCCTGCCAAAATCTCTGTCGGAACCATCAATGCACCCTGATATCCGCTTAAAACCGCCTTATAAAGTGTAAGTGCAGCAACTACGGTTTTACCAGACCCTACATCTCCTTGAACAAGCCTGTTCATCACCTTATTGCTTTCCATGTCCCTCTTAATCTCATTAAAAACGTTTTCCTGGGCACCGGTAAGTGAAAATGGCAAAGCCTTAATAAAAGCATCCATTCTGTTATCATCTTTTATAAAGTTAATACCTGTGTGTTCTTTTGTCAAGGCAGTTTTCAAGCTCAAGAGCCCTATCTGCATAAAGAAAAGCTCTTCAAACACAAGCCTGTATCTGGCATTTTTAAAATCCTCAAAGCTTATTGGAAAATGTATGTTGGAATAAGCATAATTTATTTCTGGAAGCTTATAGCGTTCCTTTATTGACACAGGCAGTGATTCTTCAATATTGCTGCCTACAGCATCCATAGCACTTCTTACAGCAGCTCGAATAACATTCTGTGACAAATCCATAGTAGACGGATAAACAGGTACAATCCTGCACATATTTTTTTCTTCGCCCGCCTTCTCATATATGGGGTTCTGAATTTCTAGAGTATTGAACTTTCTTGCAATCTTTCCAAAGAAAACATATTTTTCTCCAGGCTTAAATACATTCCCAATATAGGGCTGATTAAACCATGATGCAGTAATAGAGCCTGTTTCATCCTTTATAACAAGTTTGCTTATTGTAAGGCCTCTTTTAGGCCTATGTTCGGTAACCCTGGATGATATTTGGCCCTCAAAGGCACATTTTTCATCATCCTGAAGCTCATTTATCTTTTTTATATTATTCCGATCTTCATACTCACGAGGAAAATAAGAAACCAACTCTCCAATATTAAAAATACCCAGTCTGTGAAACAGCTTTTCCCTAACTGCTCCAATGCCCTTTAAATAACTTAATGGCTTTTTCATAATCTCTTCTATATTAAAATTTGGGGTATTTGCTTCCATATAAAGAATTCTCCATCCATTAATAAAAATCAATAATATTTTATCATATATTTGCTGCTGCCTAAATTATAAATTAGATTTGCATAATTATTGAGTTTTACATAAACTTTTCAGTAAAATTTAAAATTTGTAAAAATCACTTGCAGTACCTATATATTTTGTGTTAGAATTATATTTGCTTTGGGTAAAGCAAACAAATATTAATATAAATATTTCTCCAGACTAAAGGAGGTGTAGATATAATGGCAAAGTGTGAAGTTTGCAGCAAAGACGTTCTCTTTGGGTTGAGGGTGAGCCACTCAAACAGAAAGACTAACAGGAGTTGGAAACCAAACATCAGAAAAGTAAAAATTGTTGATAAAGGTACAACCAAATCAATATATATTTGTTCAAGATGCTTGCGTTCAAACAAAGTAACAAGAGCTGTATAAAATTGGATAATCCTTTTTAATGTAATAATTTATCTAAATTTAGAATTAATTTTGGACCTATAAAAAATAAAAAAGCATTAAGCTTTTTTATTTTTTATTAATTTTAACCCATCCTTAGTACTTTTTTAAGTATATTCCCTACTATCTTAGGCATTTTTACTACTAAAATCTTCATAATAACCACTCCCGGCATTATTATATTACTAATATATTCAATAACAGAATTTTAGTGAATATTTTGATATATAGTATTGAGAATAATATTTTTGCAGCCGGAATATATATGGTATATGTTTTGCAAAAGATATTCTTATTTTTTGAAATGCCATTAGAAATGGTTAATAAACAACAATTTTGAAGCTGGAGTGATTTACTTGTATGTTATATTCATTAAGAACTACAAAAAAAAGATTTCCAGAACGTGCATATTAATATGTACATGGTTTGCTTTATTTATTTTGGTTAATATCATATTAAGTAGAAACATAAACTATATATTAACTATAAATAATTGCTTGTCTTTTTCATGTCCTGCCGACTTTTCAGTTGAGAATGTATTCATAAATGAAATAAATAAAGATGGAACAATAGAAACAGGACTGCCGTTTATTAAGCCACGAACCGAGGTCTTTAAAAATTTCATATCTGAGAAGGGTAAATTCGGGTTTGACTATCCATCCATTTTCACAATAGACGAACGGGAGTTTTCCGGAAGTGACTTACTCTACCATGTAGAATTAAAATCTGAGGAATCAAATGGCTTTGTACAAGTATGGAATCTACCCTATTCTCTGTCGGAATTTCTCAATAAAGCCAAATCCTCGTCACAGCTAAATTATCAGTACTTCAGCTCAAAACCTATTAAGGTAAACAATATTGACGGTTATGCATGGGACTATTCAATACTGGATAAAAACGGAAAACAGATAAAATCAAATGAGGTTTTCCTTCAGAAAGAAAACAGACTTTACAGGATAAGCTATTTCCTTCCTGAAGAATCGTGGAATAACTATCAGAAAAAGCTGTTTTATGATATTGTAGACTCATTAAAGATTTATTAGTTGATCTTGAATTCTTTTAAGACGGCTCCCAAGATATTTCAATGGCATCACCGGGTTTAATTTCATCTGTAAAGGCAGCCTTTTCACCGTTTAACTTGAATACTGCATTCCCTTTACCTTTTGACAGATCAAAATCTATGTGATTAAACACGTCAATAAAAATATATTGGGGCTTGTTTCCCTTAAGTATAGTGCTCTTGCCGTTAATTGTAACACAGAAAGATTTGTTGTCTATTTCCTCAATAGCCTCACTAACCTCGCCAGTATTAATAATTGGATCGTTTATAGCATCCATACTGTCATTTAGCACATTTACATTTAAATCAGGTCTGTCATCAGTTCTAAGCTCAATCTGAACTTCATCACCTTCTAATAGTATATAAGATTCATTTTCTTCATTTCCGTTTACAACAATCCTGGATTTTTCCAAATCAAAGCCATACATCTCCAAAAGATCATTGACACTTGTTATATCCCTAACAAGTATTGAATCACCTTCAGATATGTTTATATAATCCTCTGCCTCATTTCCATTTACATAAATCTGAGTTCCTGCATAAATAAGTTTTCCATTAAATTTAATACTTCTTTTAGGGGTTACTTTCACATATTCAGAGAGCTTGGTCTCAGCATCCCTGCCATGTACAGACGGCTCAACCCTTATTTCGTCCTGAGGCTTTAAAACTGTATCAAGGCTTGCAGTTTCACCATTTACAAAAATTCTAGCTGCCTGTCCATGCTCACCCTTTATAAACTTTTCTTCACCGTTGAGTGTAAATCTTATGCTTTTACCCGATCTCCCTATAAGAGAATTCGGGTCAAAACCTACAAACACCAATGAGTCTAAAACTGTTAGCTTCTTTGAATTGAAAAGTCTAATTTTTTTACCGTTCAGCATAACACTTAAAAAATCATGTCCCCTCTGGTTAAGTGCTGTAACAGCTATTCCAATAGGAGTAATTGCTTCAGGTCCCGAAAGCTTTTTCCCTCCGAATTTAATATTACTAATATTATCACGGTTTCTCAATGCAACCCTGTCATCAGGAATTTTCAGTATTTCAGCAATCATCTGGCAAAGCCCCGGAATTTGACTTCCTCCTCCTATAAGGAAGACAGCATTTGTAGCCTTCTGATTTAATTCGATAATTTTTTGGGATATAACCATAGCAAGATTTTGGATGGAAGGTTTAATATCTTCAAGGACCTTGTCTATCTTTACAACATGCTTTTTACCCATTATGTCCTTAAAGGATATGCTATCCGATGAAGTTTTTGATAACTTTGTCTTGATCTCCTCAGCAGTATTGAAGTCTAAAAGATACTCCCTTGCGATTTTCTCGGTCAGTTCATCTCCTGCAAAAGGTACCATGGCGTATGCCACAACACTTCCATCTCTTGTTAACGCTATGTCGGAAGTACCTGCACCTATATCTACCAGTGCCAAATTCAATAGCCTCAGCTCTGACGGAATGGTTACATTGATGGCTGCTATAGGCTCCAATGTAAGATTAATAACTTCAAGACCAATTTTATTCATAACTGTATAAAGACTGTCTACAACAATATGAGGCAAGAAGGTAGCCAATATATGAGCCGCTATAGTCTTCCCTCTGTGATCTAAAAGATTTGATATTACATATCCATTGAGATAATAGTTAATAACACTGTACCCAACACAATAAAACTTTGTCTGCCCCACAGAAGCTTCATTTTCGTCAAGAATTGCCTGTGCCTTTTGTATCCCTTCCATCTCAAGGCCATTAATAATGTCCTTGCTAATTAATGCTCCCGGATCAATCTCCCTCTCAACCTTGATTTCACAGGTCTTAAGTACTCTTCCTGCTGCCGCAATTGCAACTCTGTCAAGCTTCATACCCAGCTTCTTTTCAAGCTTTTCCTTTACCTCACCGGCAACCTCTGCAACCTTTTCAATATCATGGATCTGACCGTTAAGCATTGCCCTGCTTTTATGCTCTACCACTTCTGCTGCTGCAACCTTAAACTTATCTTTTTCCATATATCCCACAATACCTACGATAGTCCTTGTTCCAATATCCAAAGAAAAAATTACATCATCCTTATCCACACCTGCTAAATTCTCTATGGCTTTAACTTCACTATCTGATTTTATACTGCTATTTAGTCCGCTACTTCTGCTCATGCTGCTACTTATGTTACTACTTATGCTACTACTCATGCTCATGCTTTTGCTTTTTGATTTCTTTACAGCTTTGTTGGTCTCGTTAGACATAGCAACACCTCTTTCAAATAGATTAACTATTACCTCTATTTTCCATTTGGTTCTTGTAGTATTTACAGTATGTTGCAACGGGACAGGCTTCACACTTTGGCTTTCGTGCAACGCAAATCCTTCTTCCATGCCAGATGAGCAAATGATGTGCTTTTGACCATTTATTCATGGGTATATTTTTTCTTAGCTGCTCCTCTGTGTTCTCCACATTTTTGGCACTAGCCAGTCCGATTCTGTTGGACACCCTGAATACATGTGTGTCCACCGCTATGGCAGGAACACCAAATGCATTGCTCAAAACTACATTGGCAGTCTTTCTTCCTACCCCCGGTAACGACACAAGATCCTCCATATTGTCGGGAACCTTCCCCTGAAACTTCTCGTCAAGTATATGGCACATTTCTTTAATGTTCTTTGACTTGTTTTTATATAACCCAATTTCCTTAATTTCCAGCTCCAGCCGGTTTTGATCCAGCTTTAGAAAGTCCTCCAGTGACGGATACCTCGTAAACAGTTTGTCTGTAACCTTGTTAACTGTTTTATCCGTCGATTGGGCACTTAACATTGTAGCCACCAGTAACTGGAACGGAGTATTGAAATTCAGCTCGCACCGTGCACCGGGGTATGTATTGTCCAATATTTCTAAAACTTCCTCTATCTTCTTCTTCGAAATAATACTATCTTTCATATATTGCCTGCTTTCTATAATATATCGTAATCTTGTTCAATTTTTATTATAGCAATTTATACCCGAAAAAATTAATTTTAAACATTCGCATCCTATGCTATACATAAACAAAGTGGTTTTTAGCTGGAAAATTAATAACGCTCACATTATTTAATGTATTTTTAAGATCTTCGGAAGTTTTTCTAACCTGACTGAAGGTTGTTCCTGCCATAACCAATACTACAGGAATATCTCCAAGTATTTTTGCCCTTTGGATATGGTCGTACTTTGAATAGTCTTTCATAAGCCTGATGTATTTTATAGAGTTTTTTACATCAACTTTTTGAAACATATGGGCAAGCTTTTTATTCCTTCCTGTTTTTCTGAATACCCTATGCACAGAAAGAAGCTTTAAACCCACTTTACGCCTTAACATAAACTTCAACATCCGTATATTAAAGAACTCAATAAGCAAAAGATTCATCCACACAGGAAAATATATCATTGTCTCTACCAATATAAGTTTGCTGATCTTATGGCTATATCTTATTGCATAATCTAATGCAAGATTCCACTGCAATAACTCCTGTTAAAAACAGGTAATATCGATCTTTGAAAACTTCGCAAAACTATTGAAACTACTGGACTTCAAGGCGTTTTTGCGATATACTGTATGTAGAAAAATACTACAT
>Ga0255341_1004911_pt1 | contig 13617 bp, 14 predicted proteins | sample wastewater_treat_8_FD_192418 | JGI IMG/M metagenome (GOLD analysis project Ga0255341, IMG submission 192418) | Wastewater microbial communities from Lulu Island WWTP, Vancouver, Canada - plant12 | ecosystem: Engineered > WWTP > Wastewater > Unclassified | place: Canada: Vancouver, British...
TGATCCAACAGGTCCTGCCAATCCGTACCTTGGGCAAACTTGGTTTGATACAGTAACGAACACATTCAAGTTGTGTACAAGCGCTAGTCCAGTAAGTTGGACGGTTCTTGCTTCAGCTGTCCCAGGTTCAAACGTAACAGCGAAGGTTCCGTTCGTCGCAGCGGCAGGCGTCCCAGTGACCATCACGCACAATCTTGATCTTGCGTCGCCATTCATCGGTTTGACACAGGTGTTTGTTGATGTCGGCGGTTCGTACAAAATGATTCTGCCGCAAGACCTGACGTTTATCGACGCCAACAATCTTTCTGTTACATTTACAAATGCTCAAACAGGTGAAGTGCTGATTCGAGCGTAATCAACCTGGTTGTGTTATAATGAACTTATGACACAACAAGCGTTTCATCTTCCAAAAGCAAAGCAGGTCGAGATTATTCAAGACATAATCACGCACCTTCAGCACGCGATCGCGGAAATATCGAAGCCAAACCCAGATAACTTCGAAACACACGAAGACTATGAAATCTGGAGCGCTCAGAAAAAGCTCGCATTCCTCGAGCAGAATAAAACTCACTGAGCTGGCACGATGAACATCTTTGCCTTAGACACTGACCCGCGCATTGCCGCGCAGCAGCACCTCGATAGACACGTGGTCAAGATGGTCATTGAGTATGCCCAACTGCTCTCAACAGCACACCGCATCTTAGACGGCAAGCTCGTCACATTTGATTATCAAGACCCAATCTATCGTGTGGAGTCTCTTGCTGATGGTTCGACAATGTCGACGAAAATCGGCATGAAGGACAAGGTCAAAAAGTTTATGAAGTTGCCAGGCGAGGAACCGCGACTCCATTTTCGAACTGAACTGTTTCTTGACGAGATCGCTTCGCCGTCTGTAGACGTTGTCGAACTGATTGTTGAAAACCGAAAGTGCTACAACGCATCCCACGTCAATCACCCATGTGCCGTCTGGGCGCGCGAGACAACCGAGAATTACAATTGGTTGTTTCAGCTGTTCCAAGAAACAGCTGCCGAGTACACCCATCGATATGGTAAAATTCACAAAACGTATTCGTCAATTGGGAAATTTTTAAGTCACGTTCCATCGCGTCTGAAAAGCGGGAGAATGACTTCGTTCCCGCAGGCGATGCCAGATGAATTCAAGGATACTGATGCCGTTGTTGCTTACCAAAATTATTACCTGGGTCCGAAGGCAGCTATCGCTCGCTGGACTAATCGCGAAACCCCAACCTGGTTTAAAGACCGCTACAAGGACTATGATGCTGCCCATTTCGAACGAACGACTACAGTGGCTTGAAGAGCGCCGCTTTCTTCTTGGACGAATGATTCAAGAACTGACACTGCGTCAGTCGCGCTATCAAACACGCCCCCAATGGGCAGCGCTGCACGGGCAAGTCATGCAGAAAATGGTTGTTGAACAACTTCAACTCAACATCGAAATGAATGCGTTGGCGGAGTATCTCGCCGAAATCGAAAAGTCTCAACCTAAGGAGACCTAGCTAGCAGTAACAATGATCAACGATTCACGTATTCTTCGTTGGTCATTGACCACCCAGCGTTCGGCCCCTTTACATAGATTTTGCCCTTGCCTCTAACGAGGTTATAGCTCAAGCCGTTCTTAATGAGGAACTCACGCCAATTTTGAGTTCTGGTGATTTCGCCATATGGGCTCATAAATGTGAGTATCTTAGCGCCAATTTGCTTTTCTCGTTGGGTTCTGGCATTAGCTTCTCGTCGACTTTCGGTATGCTTCGTTCCGAGCTGCCTTCGACTAATATGCTTTTCTGGATTGGCTGCAATGTACGCACTTAGACCAGGTTTTAATTTTCCTTTTGATGCTTTGTTTCTTGCGATAATCGCAGCAATCATTTCTGGCGTTTGTTTGAAGCCGCTACTGCCAAGCCCACCAACAGCCCTGTTCGTCAAAATCCCGCCTTCGTCAAGATTTTTGCGTCCATATTTTCTAACCAGCGTCTCTTCAAGCTTAAATGCCTCATTGTGAGAAAGATCATCTTGGATAATTTCAATTTTTGGTGTGATCCCTTGGAGCAGCAGCGAGATGATCTTGTTTACACAATAAGAATGCCGCCCGCGAAGCTTTCCTTCTAAAGCCTTCTTCGCTTCGTTTAGGTGAACATCTTTTCGTGAACCTGTTCCTTTTCCAATGTAGAACGGTTGGTGTGTGATAGAATCGATGTATTGATAGACATATGGCATAACTTACCTCCATGTCTATTTATCTGAAAACCTGATATGGAGGCAACCTGATGGGTGCTAATTTAAGTAAAATATATTGCATAGACGTGGAATCCACGTGTTGGGAAACTCGCGAGGAGCAGGGCGATCGCCCGAACGAGATCATTGAGATCGGCATTTGCGAAATTGACAAGCAACGTGGCATTCAGAACGTTTGCTCGTACGTGATCAAACCACTCTACACTCAAGTCTCGCCGTTCTGTACGCAACTCACCGGTTGGACACAACAAGATGTGGACGAAGGTGCCGACATGATCTCAACCCTCAAGGCGATAGAGAGCGACTACGGCATTACGAAGGATCATGTATGGTTCAGCTTCGGTGAGTACGATCGTGTCAAACTCTCATCTGAACTCGGGCAAAGGGGAGGTCTTCGAGATCTCTATGGCATCGATCGACGTGATAACTGTTTCGCGCAAATGCGAGGTCACTTCAATGTGAAGACGTTGATGGCGCTTCGTGAAGGTTTGAATCGCGAGATGGGCATGGAACGAGCGCTGAACTACTATGGGTTAACCCTAGAAGGTCGACACCACAATGGCGCTGACGATGCTGCGAACATCGCAAAAATCGTTATGAAGGTCCTACAAAAGTAGGATCAGACGTAGATCGGATTGCCCTCGGCATCGTGGACCAGCTTCGGCGTAGTGTCCACGATGTTCCCGAAATCATCGGTCGCATCAAACGGTAGTGGAATTTTGTAGGTCATCCCAGGGCGAGGGACGATCAATCCATTTAGATCATCGAATGCTTTCCGCAACGGAATAAGGTCCGAGTGCGTCAGATTGTGACGCCCCTTTAATCGAATCACTGCGTCGATTGTTTCAGTAGGTCTGAAGGTGTGAAGTGTGTACTGCATACCTTTACTTATCTGCCTTGAAACAATAAATACCTAAACAACTTCTAAGTTTAGGACGCAAATGAGCGCATCAGATATTTCAGCACGTTCCACCCATGACCTATGGGTGGAAGCACGTCAGTTCACACTTGACATCTCTCGCCCAACGCCAACGACCATTGAGTTAAAGGTGACTCGACCGAATGACCTTTCGGTCGTTGATGGCGCACTGATTCTTCTCAACGAGAAACCAATTACCGGGAATAACTATCCAGTAGATGGTACGTCGTATGCCGGATCTACGGATCTTGCCGTTCCCGGAGATACGCTGTACGGACCGACTGGCGCTCACGCCATTGCCTTCTATTCTGACATTCTTGGACAACCATTTCCAGCAGGTGTTGTTGACGCTGCGACGAATACCATTTCGTTCACGGTCACAATCACGAACACCGTAGCAAGTACTCTTTACTACGCTACAATTCACCCGCTCACGAACATCCTTCAATACTACCCGATGGGTGTTGCGTCGTATCCTTTGGAAGCGTCGCGAATTGAAAAAGATTCTTCAAGCTACACTGGAAATATTCCGTCGTTGCCAGAAGCGCCAGTGTCACCAACACTCGGAATGGTGTACCACGATCAGCAGCTGAACATTGTTCAATACTGGACCGGCACATCTTGGATTCCGACGAGAGCTGATGCCATCAGAACCGGTCCAACAAATCCAGGCGTCGCTGGACAAGCGTACCTATTTGGTTCAAGCGTTCTCAAGGTGTTTGACGGTGTCAAATGGGTACAAGCGACCGCAGCAAACTTCCAAGTTCGAGTTTCGCTCCCAGCACCTGGTTTTGTACCACTTGGGTCTATTTCTGCTCTTGTGGACTTGCCAGCTACACCGGCACTTGGCGATCTGGTTTGGGACTACACAAATCAACGTGCTCAATATTGGGATGGTTTTGCTTGGGCATATCCAAGCTCTACAACAACTCTGTTTAATACTGGTTCTGGAATTATTCCAGCGGTCATCACGCCGCTGACACTCGAACCAGTTGATCTTCCGACACCAAGTCTTGGACAGTTGTTCTACAACACTTCCACAAAATCGCTTGATGCTTGGAATGGCACTACTTGGAAGCAAGTAAACACCGACCAGCCTGGAACTCCTGTCTCTGACAAAGTTTCAATCGGCACTGATGGTTCTTACGATGAGCGTATTCGTCTGATCAAAGTTCTTCAAGGACAACTTGGATGGCCGCAAACTTGCGTTGAGTTGAAAGAAGAGCAATTCAATATCGCTATCGACAATGCGCTCGACAACTATCGTATGTGGGTCGACGGAGCATACCGTCTTCAGTACGTAATGTATCCGCTTCTCGCTGGACAGCAAACTTACTATTTGAACAGCGCAACTGACCGCACAGATCACATCGTTGGTGTTTCAAAAGTTCACCGTCTGAACGTTCTCGGTATTCAGCCAATTGGCGGTAGTGATGCTATCTGGTCATCTGGTATTCTCACATCGTACTACTCAGCAGTTTCAGTTGACATTCTGTCTATGCATATGTTGAGTTCGTTGTCTGAAGAATTCCAGCGTCTCTTTGCCGGCGATCTTACATTCTTGTGGGATGAACCAAGTCGCGAACTGTTCATCACTCGCAAAATCGATCGCAACGAGAAAGTTATTCTCGAGTGCTTGATGGAACGCCCAGAGCAAGAACTTCTTCTTGATCGTTGGTCGAAACAGTTTATTCAGAACTGGGCACTTGCTGAATGTAAGATGCAGCTCGGAATGATCCGAAGCAAATACAGCTCTGGAACTCCTGGCGCGGCTGGCACTATCACGCTGAACGGTGAAATGCTTATCTCTGAAGCACGTCAAGATATGACCGAGTTAAAGCAATCGGCTCTTGACTTCGAGTGGGGTGGTCATGTTGGACAAGGTAATGTTTCTTTTCTCATTGGGTAGCTAACCTAGAAATAAATGTTTGATGCGTAATGAAAGTGTCATAAATAGAAGAACTACCGGAGACAAATATGACACGTGCCGATCGCCGCAAATACCATGTTCTTATCAAGACGACCTGCACTGTAACGGGTCGTGAGTTCGTCAGCATTCACAGTACCGATGATTTTGCCGATGGACATCTCGGCACTGGGTCAAAGCTCTGGTGGTCGATAGAACGACACGGGAGAGATCACCACTCTCCAAAGGTTGTTGAACACTTCGGCTGTCGCAAAGATCTGATCGCTAGGAAAAAAGAACTTGCATCATCTGATGTTCAAGCTGATCCTCTAGTCGAGAAGGTTGAAAAGAAGAAAAGGGCCTATAAGATTGTAGATCGAAAGCACCACATCATCTACAAGACAACTTGCATCACATCTGGGAACTACTATATCGGTATTCATTCGACAGATGATCTCAACGACGGCTATCAGGGTTCTGGTGTTCATCTTCAGCGATCGCTCAAAAGATATGGTAAAGAGAACCATATCACTGAAGTCCTAGAACATCTTGACGATCGGGCGTCGTTGATCAAAAGAGAAGCCGAACTGGTAAATGAAGATCGGCTAAAGGATGCGCGTTGCATGAACTTGATGCTTGGGGGCTCAGCACCCCTATATGAGAAAGAAGTTCTCAAAGAACAGGCACGTGCTAAGATCTCGGCAGTCGCTAAAGATATGTGGGCTCGCCGAAAAGCTGATCCAGATGTTTTAGCTAACCACATAGCTAAGCTCAACAAGCCAGAACACATCGCCAAGAGAGCTGAAGCAATCAAAGCAAAAGGGCATAAGCGAACTGCTGAACAACTTGACCGTATGAAGACCGGGCAGAGTAAATACTATTCTGAGCAAACACCTGAACAAAAGCTTGAGCGACAGCGCAAAGGCACGTGGGGTCGAGTGAAGACATACAAAATTGAAGACGCTGAAGGGAATGTCCAGTTGATTAGCAACTTACAAGAGTTTTCGGCAAAACACAATATCAAAGGAACTGCCTTGTATAAGACGGAATTAAGAAAGAATTTTGCTAATGGTTTCCGTATTATAGGTCGAGCATAATGCCAACAACACTCAACGAATGTCCTGACGCAGCAGGCAGTTTTAATAATCCGACAACGCCAGACGGAGGTATTACACCGCCGCCTGCTGCGCCGTCGAATCCTTATGTTGCGCCAGAGTTGTGTATTGGCGATTGGTCGCTCTCAAACGACCTCAATACCAGCAGCGAAAATTCATACCAAGAAAGTCTTGCCGCAGAAAATTTGAATATCTCTGGCGCTGAAGTAAATGTCTTCAAACTTCTTGGCGTACACGAGCAGGGTCGTCTTGTCGATCTTACTGGCGCTGGTCAAGCGCTTGGTTCTGGAACACCAGCGCTGGCATTTGATTCACTTGCTGGAGCGTGGACCTCATCCGAAACAGGCTTGTCCGTGACGCAAGCTCCGGCATATATCGGCTACGATTTTGGCATCCGCCTTACTAGTTATGGTCAACCGGAAAATGCGCCTGATGTGAACAATACTCTTCACATCACTAGTCTTCGGATTCAACAAGGTACTGTTGCGACAACTCGAGCACTTCAAGTTCGTGTTGATCGCAGCAATGGCGGATACAAAGTTGATCCGCTCAAGGTGATTTTTAGTGGTGTTGGCAACGGTGGATTCGGATCATTTACATCCGGCGCCTCTCCAAAACCAGGCATGTTCATGGCAGTGGCATTGACACCGACTACATTCTCCGTAATGTTTACCGGCGCTGGTGGAACATCTGTTCTTGGCGTTGCCACAGTTGGCGTTCGTTTCAATTCGCTAATTGGATCATTCACTATCACTGCTGGTACAATCCCGTTTGCGATCAATGACGCGTTCTCTGCCCCTGTAGAACTTGAATGGCAGCGTGTGGATGTAGTGAATCTTCCTAATGTTCCAACAGCAGCGCTGATTCGAATTAAGCAATCTGCTGCTTCACGCTATTGGCGCCTAGTCCCAACTAGCTTTGCTGGGACTATGTCAGGAGACTCTTGGGTTGTTGACAAGTTAGAGTTGTTTGATTTCCAGCAGACTCGCCTTGATGATATTCAAGACACTCTGTACATGGAGAATCGAGATCGTGACTACGCAAAGGCGTCTGTTCATATTAAGGCAGCGTACACGCCGTTCGATGCTGTTAGCGATCTCTCAAAGTTTGGTTTTCAGATTGCCGACATCTACACATTCACGACAAGCTATGCGACAATGGTCAGCGCGCTTGGACGTCCAATCGTTGTCGGTGACGTGTTAGAAATTCCAAGTGAACTTCAGTACGACCACAATCTTCGCCCAGTTCGTAAGTTCTTGGAAGTGAATGACGTTAGCTGGAGCGCTGAAGGATTTACCACAGCATGGAAACCGGTTTTGTATCGCTTCCAGGCGCAGCAGCTAGTTCCATCACAAGAACACCGAGACATTCTCGGAACTGGCGACACGCAGAAATACATTATCGATGACGGACGCTTCTTTGAAGGCGTAGAGCAAATCCAGACTGCGCCGTTGACTACTACTGAGGCAAACCAAGCAGCGGCGGTTATCGCCGTTCCTGAGACTGGTACGAACGTCCGGGAGCAGGCATCGGGCACGAATCGCTTCAATCAACCAGGTTCTTACGACGGTGTTGGAGCTTATGTTGAGGACGGTCTGCCGCCTGATGGGCAACCTTACGAGACTGGATTCAAGTTGCCTGATGTTGCTGGTGCGGTCGATGGAACTTATTTCAGACTCGAGTACGATCCAAAGATGAAGATTGCTGCAAGACTTTACAAGTTTAGTAGTGTCAAGAACAAGTACATTTACGTAGAGACCGACCGCCGCGAAGAACGAAGTGCTCATCGCCCATCGCAATTAGAGATTCTAAACAGAACGCAGACAATGCCACTGACATCAAAGGTAGTAGTATGAAATCATTTAAACAATTTCTCGCTGAATTAAGCGATCCAAAAAAAGCTCAGGGCAAGTGGGAAGTCACCTATGATATGCACGGGGCGAATAAAGAAGTCCCGCTGTCGTCAATGACAAAAGTCATTTACGCTTCGTCTAGCGAGGAGGCGATCGCTATTGTTAAAAAGCTGGTTGGCGGTCGAAACCACGTTGCTAAAATGGTCGATAGCAAGGCAAAATAATGATTACGTTTAAACAGTTCTTAGCTGAAGAAACTAAAGAAGCTCCAAAGTATACTTTAGATCGTTTCTACGATCGAAGTATTCGTAGTTGGACGATCTTGTGTAAAGACGAGAACGACTATCAGGTTGGCGAGGCAGTCCACGTGTATTCTCGAAAAGAAGCTATGGAAGTAACACTTGACGATTTTGATTTGCCTAAAGACCTCGATTCTTGAAAGTTTTAAGAACTTCAACGCCTTTTGTTTTTGGGTGCCAAATCCAGATTTCGTAATTGAATCCGCTTTTTATTGTGGCTTCTTCTTTTAAGATATTCGTTGAAAGGTATTGTTTGTAGAATGCCGTATATTCGGATTTTACTTCGATGATAAGATTCTTTTCAGGTATCCAAAAATCAGGATGATATGCTCTTCGCCCGTATTTTATTACAGGGAGCTTTTCGGTGACAAGTTCTTCCTCTGATATCATTTTAGCATTAAGCATAAATTCTAATGCCTTTGGTTCGTGCCCCATGAGAACAATTGACTTCCCAGATGGAAGTATAAAATCTTTTTTGTTTAGCCTATTTCTTATGGCTTTATTAAAAACCCCCTCAGTCTGCATCGGGTGAGCGCCGAATCTTTCAATGTATGTCTTCATCCGCCTCTCATTTCCTGCTGTCGATTTGTTATACCCATTCAGTGCCATATACGACGATATAGCTTGATCTCTCAATTCGCCAAGACACCATTGATGCCGCACCCCATAAAGCGTTAAGCACGTGTTTTCTTTTTTCTTTATAGTTTCACTAGAATTATTACTGCATTTTCTGCTGCAGAACTTAACGAAAAATCCGTTGAACATAGAGACTTTAGTGCCGCACAGCGGGCATAAAGGCCATGACACGTGATCATGGCGGATCGCAGCAACTTGTTCGGCATACGAATTAAAGTCTTTAAGATAACCTGATCCCCTCAAAGTTGCACAAAGGTGCTTGACGCTTTTGCGACTCGAGCAATTTGGTGATGTAAGTTTTTCTGTATCGGCATCTACTTGCTGAAGCATGTTATAAATAGATGATGCGGGTTCCAAGGATTTTCTAAGCATGATCAATCACTTTCAATTTAGCGGACAATTACGTTCTTATTTATACCAATTCGTAAGTATCTTCTATGGACTACAAGTTCAAACAGGCAGGGGCGAATGCGGCGAGACTGAAATGATTAGCGTCCCAATTGTTATTGGGCAAAAAGATCGAGTCGTTGCTGCATTGATGGCAGGCAATACTCAGAATCGAATGTTCTCGCTTCCAACGATGTCGGCGCATTTGGCATCGCTTGCCATCGCGCCAGAACGTCGTAAGGTCCAGGCATTCCTTGATCAGCGTGTCACACTCCCTGTTGGTGGTGTATTTCCGAATGACTTGACAGTCGTCAAGCGCTCAATGCCAATCCCGTACAATGCGACAATCGAGCTATCGATCTACACATCCAACTCGCTTCAGCGCGATCAGATTCTTGAGCAGATTCTAGTATTGTTCAACCCAGATATTCAGATTCAAAAGAGCGACGGTCCATTTGATTGGACTAAACTTACCAAAGTCGAACTCACAGACATTTCGAACGAAGAGAACTATCCGGCATCGACTGATCGTCGAATGATTGTTTGGACTTTGTCTTTCGAAGTTCCGATCTATCTCAGCATCCCGATGGGTGTGAAGGACGATTTGGTTCGCAAGATCATTATCCAAATTGGTGACCTCGCAAAAATGGTAATTAACGAAGTTGATGAAGACGGACAGATTACGCCGTTCGGGACTCCACTTGCGCGTGTCACATTCGACAGCACACCTGTCCCGAGTATTGCCGATGCTGATTACTCTGGACCAACTGCTCCTGTTGATCCAAAGCGCGATGAACTCTGGTACAACACAACTACAGAAAATCTAATGTTTTGGAATGGTGTTTCATGGGAACTTCGCACCCAGCAAATGCCACTTCCACAAGGTCCAACACCTTCTGAACCAATGCCGCTATGATCAGTTTCAAACAGTTCCTTTCAGAAAAGGCGATGAACCCTTCGGAGTTCAAAAAGGTCGCTGCGCGTCAAGATACAAATACCCTTGCTGGATTTGAGATTGAGTGCGTTGTGCCTTCTGAATCGTACTTCATGGACCATGTCAACGATAATGCAGAACCAGACTTCATGTCTCTTCGTGACATAGACACATTCAGAGAGATCACGAAATACTTTGTCGTGTCTAGTCGAGAGGAACAATCTTTTGACAGAGACTTTACTTCATGGGCAGAAGAGAATGACGAAGAAGATACTGACATCTACGGCAGGGGATTCTTAAAGTTTGTCAAAGACCACGGCGGTATTCGCAATTTTATTTCTGAGTATGACATCGAACCACGATACGGTTGGGCGAGTGATTTGCTGAACAATAGCTCGACGATCTACACGGAGTATCCTTCAGCTGAATCCGCTAGAAAAGTTTATGGGGCGATCGCACGTTCAATGAACAGCGATCTCGGTCTCAAAGCGATTGTCCCTGGCGATGCGCGTCGTAAGTATGACCCAAAGAGTCAAATTTGGTTAGTCACTGAAGACACGTCCATTGAAGGTAAGGGCATGGGCGTAGAAATTATCTCGCCACCAACACCATTAGGACAGGCACTTAACGACCTTGAGAGCGTGTTTGGCTGGATGATCGACAAGGACATCGAAACAAACATCTCAACTGGATTTCACGCCAATCTGAGTTTGCCGAATATTCAAGATGTTGACCTTGTGAAACTTGTATTGTTCATGGGCGAGTCACACGTTCTTAAACAGTTTGATCGCATTGCGAACTCATACACTAATCCACAAATTCGATCTATCATCAACTCGATTGCTCATGGGCATAGTTTGCCGACTGAAGCGAATGAGATGATTGCTTTAGCAAAGAAAAGTCTTTCTGAATCAAAGTACGCTTCGGTGAATATTTCTAAGATGCGATATGGATACCTTGAATTCCGCATGGTCGGCAATTCGGACTATCACAAGGACTTCGCTAAGATCAAGGACACGATTCTTCGCTTTGTTTCGGCACTTGAAATTGCCTGCGACAAGGATGCTGAACGAAATCTGTACTTGAAGAAACTTGCTGCTGTGATGGGCAAAGCAGACGCCACATCAACTATTCCTGAAAATGCTGAGAAGACGGTCATTCAGCTCCTCACAGACTACGGTAGTGAATCGGCGATGAAAGAGCTAGAGACTCGGATGAAGAGTGCGAAGGCAGGCAAAACAAAAGGGACAGCAGCAAAGGCAAAATTACTGCTTTGGGTTGCAGACTACTTGTTCCCTGCGATCAAACAGGCATTTGTTGACGCCACTGTTAAGAAACCATCTGAGAAGCAGCGGGCAGAACTAAAGATCTTGCTCAAGCGTCTTGGCATTGATCTTTCAGAATTTAATCCTGCTGATGATCCTGATGTTTCCTGGATCGTAAAGGCATTCAATCTTCAAAGTTGAGTGTAATTAAAGGGGCAAAAACTGCCCGCCTAATAAATAGCTTATGAACAACCAGAACAGCTCACGCTGTCATCCTTTCTAGGAGAAACTAAAATATGGCAACCCTTATCTCCCCAGGCGTAAGCGTCTCAGTTATCAACGAGAGCTTCTTTTTCCCAGTATCAGCAACAACTGTTCCGCTGATTTTTCTGGCGACTCGTGCTGGCAAGACACAGACTGACGGCGTCACTGCTGCGGCAGGTACTCTTGAGCATGGTGTAGTTCGTACTGTTACATCTCAGTCACAATCGCTTCAGCTCTTCGGCGTTCCATATTTCCAGAATGATATTTCAGGAAATGAATTCCACGGCGATGCTCGCAATGAATACGGTCTGCTCGCTTTGAACAGCTTCCTCGGCATTGGCAATCGCGCTTATGTTGTTCGCGCTAACGTTGATCTCGATGACTCCCCAGAAACATTCATCAGTCTTGGGACTCCAGCTGCTGGAACTCCATCGCTCGTTGGTATCGGCAACGGTACAATGACTGGCATCACTGCTACTTCATCACAAGTCAAACCACAAACTATTTCTGTGACATTCACAACATCGACAACGTTCGGCGTGACTGGAACTGAAAGCGGACACATTGGTTCAGGTGTTGTTGGTGCTCCATTCTCATCTTCAGTTGTCAACTTCACTATCGCCGCAGGTGCTACAGCATTCGTGAGCGGTGACAAGTTCACATTTGATCTCGTGTATGCTGCCGCTGCTGGTTCAAGCAACGTTGGTAACGGTACAGTTGTTGGTCTTCGTCCAGACGCTCTTGCTGTCCCAGAAGTTATCACCATCACATTCACATCTGCTACAGCATTCACTGTAACAAACCTGTTTGGACCAGCTGGTTCAGGCACTGTGAACTCGCCGTTTGATGACAACCGTTTGAACTTCACTATCGTTCCAGGTGCTACAGCATTTGCTGCTGGTGATGTGTTCACTGTAACAGCATCGTCAGTCACAATCGCTACTCCGCTCGGCGCTTCTGACGCTCAGCGTCGTTTGTCAATTGTTACTGCTCTTCAAGCTGCTGTAAACAGCAACGTTGAAGTTCGCTCTGAACTGTACGAATACAATTTGATCCTCTGCCCAGGATACTACGAAGTCGTTGACGAACTCGTAACTCTGAGCACAGACGTATTTGAAGAAGCAATGGTTCTCGCTGACACACCAGTGAACTTGAATGCTGATCAAACAGCACAATGGTCGCTCACATCAGCACGCCAGAGCAAGACATCTGTTGCTTACTACTACCCATGGGCACTTCAGTCCAATTTGGATGGTCGCAATGTTCTTGGTGCTCCATCTGGTGTAGCACTTCGTACTATTGCTTACAGCGATAATCAAGCATACGTTTGGACTGCTCCGGCAGGTATCTCACGTGGTCTGACATTCAATGTGTCAAAGGTTGGTTATGTTACTGGTACTCTCGGAACTGCTACAACATTTGTTGAAACAAATCTGAACGCCGGTCAACGCGACAACCTCTATGAATACGACAAGAACATCAACCCAATCGTGTTCTTCCCAGGTCGTGGTATCCTCGTCTGGGGTCAGAAGACTTCTGCTCCAGCAGCATCCGCTATGGACCGTGTGAACGTTGTTCGTCTGGTTATGTACCTGCGTCGTACACTCCGTAAGGGTGCTATGCCGTTCGTGTTCGAACCAAACGATCAGATGACTCGCGACAATCTGAAGACTGCTGCTGACGGCGTAATGAATGACATCCTTATCAAGCGCGGTCTGTCTGACTATGCTTCGTACTGCGATGCTACAAACAACACGCCAGATCGCATTGATCGCAACGAACTGTA
>Ga0255341_1004919_pt1 | contig 13602 bp, 8 predicted proteins | sample wastewater_treat_8_FD_192418 | JGI IMG/M metagenome (GOLD analysis project Ga0255341, IMG submission 192418) | Wastewater microbial communities from Lulu Island WWTP, Vancouver, Canada - plant12 | ecosystem: Engineered > WWTP > Wastewater > Unclassified | place: Canada: Vancouver, British...
TAAAACCACATTCTTTTACCACAGGAGTTTGCAAAGGTGAAATCTACTCTGAACGTTATCTTGTATTTGCAAAAGTAAATTCCACTTGAACAAAAATTGGGGTGGATTTTACTTTTGCAATTAAGTAGAAAATTAAAATTTGATAAAAATAAAATATTAATCTTGACAAGTTGTTATTTCAATGGTAGTATTATATACTGCGTTATAATTTCATGGTAAATTACAGCTGTATTGAAATTATATACTTATTACAAATAAATTATAACACGATAGAATAAATAAGACAATAATTGTTAATAATATTTTAATAGATTAAACATGCATTATATTAGTCTATGTACTTTTAAATAAAATATTCAAAAGATGTGATATGTATATATTTTGTGTGTTTATGTGATATCAAGTTTAATGAATTTAGGATATGGTTTATATTAAAGAGAATATTTACCATAGTTTTTGCATACTTAGCTATGTTAAGAAAATAACTAACCCTATTTTTGTTATATCGTTACATACCATTGATTGGGAGAAGAGTATTAGAAGAGTATTAGAAGAGTATTAAATGATTTGAACATAAACCTGGAATTATCAACTTAAGAAAATAAAATCAATTTAATTATAATTATATGATTAAAATGATTTTTATATATAAAGTTAAAAATTGTTATTGTGAAAACAATAGAATTGTTTTATACATTTAGTTTAACGATATGGATTTTTGGAAGGGGGCAGGTTTTTAAGCTAAAGAATTAAGTCCTAAAAAGTCATAATTATGAGGTGATATTTAATGGTACATCCCGTTAGTCTGGGTAAAACTACTAGGATGAGCTACTCAAAAATCGATGAAGTTCTAGACATGCCAAATCTTATTGAAGTTCAAAAGAATTCTTACAAATGGTTCCTCGAAGAGGGACTTAGGGAAGTATTTAGAGATGTATCTCCCATTACGGATTATACAGGTAATCTTATAATGGACTTTGTAGATTACTCTCTTGATGACAATCCTAAGTATAGTGTTGAAGAGTGCAAAGAAAGAGATGCAACTTTTTCAGCTCCCCTTAAAGTTAAAGTAAGGCTTATAAATAAGGAAACCGGTGAAGTTAAGGAACAGGAAATTTTTATGGGTGATTTTCCTCTCATGACCAATAACGGTACCTTTATAATTAATGGAGCGGAGAGAGTTATCGTCAGTCAGTTGGTTAGATCTCCTGGAATATACTACTCAATGAAATTTGATAAAACCGGTAAAAAGCTTTATTCAAATACAGTAATTCCTAACAGAGGGGCATGGCTTGAGTATGAAACAGATTCTAACGACATAATTTCCGTAAGGATCGACAGGACAAGAAAGCTTCCTATAACAGTGTTATTAAGAGCTTTGGGTTTTGGTACGGACTATGAAATAACTCAGCTTTTAGGTGAGGATGAACGTATTTTAGCAACAATACAGAAGGATAATTCAAAAACTACCGACGAAGGTTTGCTTGAGGTATACAAGAGGCTTAGACCGGGCGAGCCACCTACTGTAGATAGTGCACGTTCTCTTTTAAATAGCCTTTTCTTTGATTCAAAAAGATATGATTTGGCAAGGTTTGGTAGATTTAAGTTTAACAAAAAGCTTTCATTAGCTTCGAGAATATATGGATTTAAGGCAGCTGAAAATATTATTCATCCTGATACCGGTGAAATATTAGCAGCTGAAGGTGAAATTATCAGTAGAGATAAATCCATTGAAATAGAAAACTCAGGTATAAGCTTTGTAAATGTTTCTGCTGAAGGCAAGAGTGTAAAAGTTATAGGTAACAAAATGGTGGACATAAATGCTTATGTAGATTTTGACATAAGCGATACAGGTGTGAATGAAAAGGTTAAGGTAGATGTTTTAAAAGCCATTTTGGATGAAAACAAAACAGAGGCAGATATAAAGAAAGCATTAAAAGATAATTTGGGAGAGCTTATTCCTAAGTATATTACAATTGATGATATTGTTGCATCTATAAATTACATTATAAATCTTTCCTATGGTATAGGATCAGTTGATGACATAGACCACCTTGGTAACAGAAGGCTTCGTTCGGTTGGTGAGCTTCTGCAAAACCAGTTCAGGATAGGTTTGGCTAGGATGGAAAGAGTTGTAAGGGAAAGAATGACAATTCAGGATATTGATATAGTTACTCCTCAGGCCCTTATAAATATCAGACCTGTTGCAGCTGCTATAAAAGAGTTTTTTGGAAGCAGCCAGTTGTCTCAGTTCATGGACCAGACAAATCCGTTGACTGAGCTGACACATAAAAGAAGGCTTAGTGCACTTGGTCCTGGTGGTTTGAGCAGAGAAAGAGCAGGGTTCGAAGTTCGTGACGTTCACCACTCCCACTATGGTCGTATGTGTCCTATAGAAACTCCTGAAGGTCCTAACATAGGTCTTATAGGTTCATTGAGTACCTTTGCAAGGATTAATGAATATGGTTTTATTGAGGCCCCATATAGAAAGGTTGACAAGGAAACAAACCGTGTAACAGATGAAATTGTTTACCTAACAGCCGATGAAGAAGATTTGTTCTTTGTTGCTCAGGCTAATGAGCCACTTAATGATGATGGTTCCTTTGCAGCTAGAAAGGTTGCCGCTAGATACAGGGAGGAAATACTTGAAATTGAACATTCAAAGGTAGATTATATGGATGTTTCACCCAAGCAGCTTGTTTCTGTTGCGACAGCCATGATTCCGTTCTTAGAAAATGATGACGCCAACCGTGCTCTCATGGGATCAAACATGCAGCGTCAGGCAGTGCCTCTTATTAAAGCATCTTCGCCTATAATAGGTACAGGAATAGAATACAAAGCAGCAAAAGACTCAGGGGTTGTTGTTCTTACTGAAAAGGGCGGCGTAGTTGAAAAGGTATCTGCAAATGAGATTATTATAAGGAACAATGATGGTAAAAAAGAAGTACACAAGCTGTTAAAATATATGAGATCAAACCAGGGAACATGTATCAACCAGAGACCGATTGTGTCAAAAGGAGAAGTTCTCAAGCCAGGTGATGTTATAGCTGACGGACCTTCTACAGAGCTTGGAGAAATAGCACTTGGAAAGAATATACTGATTGCATTCATGACCTGGGAAGGTTATAACTATGAGGATGCTATTCTCATAAGCGAAAAGCTGGTTAAAGATGATGTGTTTACATCAATCCATATAGAAGAGTATGAAGCAGAATCAAGAGATACAAAGCTTGGTCCTGAAGAGATAACAAGAGATATCCCCAATGTCAGTGAAGAGTCATTAAAGGACCTTGACGATAGGGGTATAATCAGGGTAGGTGCTGAAGTAAGATCCGGAGACATACTGGTTGGAAAAGTTACTCCTAAGGGTGAAACTGAGCTCACTGCCGAAGAAAGACTTTTAAGGGCAATATTCGGAGAAAAGGCAAGGGAAGTAAGGGATACATCACTGCGTGTTCCTCACGGAGAGTCAGGTATCATAGTTGATGTTAAGGTGTTCACAAGGGAAAACGGTGATGAACTGCCCCCTGGAGTTAACCAATTGGTAAGGTGTTATATAGCTCAGAAAAGGAAAATATCCGTTGGTGACAAGATGGCCGGAAGACATGGTAATAAAGGGGTTATCTCGAGGATTCTCCCTGAAGAAGATATGCCGTTCCTGCCTGATGGTACTCCTCTTCAGATAGTTCTTAATCCATTGGGTGTTCCATCACGTATGAATATCGGTCAGGTGCTGGAAGTTCACTTGGGTTATGCTGCGAAAGCACTTGGCTGGAAGATTGCAACACCTGTATTTGATGGAGCAACAGAAGATGATATAGTTGAAACTCTGAAGATGGCTGGTCTGGATCCTGACGGTAAAACTGTTTTGTATGACGGAAGGACGGGAATGCCCTTTGATAACAGAGTAACGGTAGGTTACATGTATATACTGAAACTTGCCCACCTTGTTGATGACAAGATTCACGCACGTTCAACCGGTCCATACTCACTGGTTACACAGCAGCCATTGGGAGGTAAAGCACAGTTTGGCGGACAGAGATTCGGAGAAATGGAAGTTTGGGCTCTTGAAGCATATGGTGCAGCATACACTCTCCAGGAAATACTTACAGTTAAGTCTGACGACGTTGTAGGTAGGGTTAAGACTTATGAAGCAATTGTTAAGGGAGAAAACGTTCCTGAGCCTGGAATACCTGAATCGTTCAAGGTATTGATAAAAGAACTTCAGAGCTTGTGTCTCGATGTGAAGGTATACTCTGAAGAGCAGGAAGAAATTGCAATTAAAGAGTCAGTGGAAGATGAACTTGAAGAACTGAATGTTAATATAGAAGGAAGAGAAGATGAAATTCCGTTAGCCGACTTCGACGATATCGGAGAAGATGTTTTGGATGAAGATATGGACGATTTTGAAATCGGAGATATCAGTACTGGAGATAAGCTTGATGATGTAATTGAAGAAGATATTTTTGCCGATGCTGAGGATTTCGGAAGTGGATTTGATGACGACGATATTATCTAAGGAAGGGAGAGAAGCCGATGTTTGAACTAAATAACTTTGATTCTATTAAAATAGGCCTGGCATCTCCGGAAAAGATAAGAGAATGGTCAAGAGGAGAAGTTAAAAAGCCCGAAACCATCAATTATAGGACATTGAAGCCTGAGAGGGATGGTCTTTTCTGTGAAAGGATTTTTGGACCTCAGAAGGACTGGGAATGTCACTGCGGAAAGTATAAAAGAATCAGATATAAAGGTATAGTATGTGACAGATGTGGTGTTGAAGTAACAAGATCCAAAGTTAGAAGGGAAAGAATGGGGCATATTGAATTGGCTGCCCCAGTATCCCATATTTGGTACTTCAAGGGAATACCTAGCCGAATGGGACTTATACTTGATATGTCACCAAGAGTACTTGAAAAGATTTTATACTTTGCATCATATGTAGTGTTAGATCCAGGGCAGACACCGCTTTCAAAAAAGCAGCCTTTAACTGAAAAGGAATACAGAGACAGTTTGGAGAAATTTGGCCCGAAATTTCGTGCAGAAATGGGTGCAGAAGCTATAAAAGAGCTTCTTATGGAAATTGATCTTGAACAGTTGTCTAAAGAACTAAGAGCTGAGCTGGAAGAAACAACAGGTCAGAAAAGGATAAGAACAATTAAAAGGCTAGAAGTTGTAGAATCTTTCAGGCTTTCATCCAACAGACCGGATTGGATGATCATGGATGTTGTGCCTGTAATACCGCCTGAATTAAGACCTATGGTACAATTGGACGGTGGAAGGTTTGCTACATCAGATTTAAATGATTTATATAGAAGAGTTATTAACAGAAATAATCGTTTAAAGAGACTTTTAGACTTGGGAGCTCCTGATATCATTGTAAGAAATGAAAAGAGGATGCTTCAGGAAGCAGTTGACGCTCTTATTGACAACGGCAGAAGAGGAAGACCTGTAACAGGCCCTGGTAACAGGCCGTTAAAGTCCCTTTCGGATATGTTAAAGGGTAAACAGGGACGTTTCCGTCAGAACCTTTTGGGTAAGCGTGTTGACTATTCAGGACGTTCAGTTATAGTTGTGGGTCCTGATCTTAAGATATTCCAGTGTGGGCTTCCTAAGGAAATGGCACTTGAGCTCTTTAAGCCCTTTGTTATGAAGAAGCTTGTTAATGACGGTCTTGCACATAATATAAAGAGTGCTAAGAGAATGGTTGAAAGAGTACGTAATGAAATATGGGATGTTTTGGAAGAGGTTATTAAAGAACATCCGGTGCTTTTAAACCGTGCACCAACCCTTCACAGACTGGGTATTCAGGCATTCGAGCCTGTACTTGTTGAAGGTAGAGCATTAAAGCTTCATCCATTGGTTTGTACAGCTTACAATGCTGACTTCGACGGTGACCAGATGGCTGTTCACGTACCGCTTTCAGCAGAAGCACAAGCTGAAGCAAGGTTCCTGATGCTTTCAGCAAACAACCTTTTGAAGCCTCAGGATGGTAAGCCGGTTACAGTACCTACACAGGACATGGTTTTGGGAAGTTATTATCTTACCATAGAAAAACCCGGTGAACCTGGGGAAGGTAAGATATTTGGGTCACCTGAAGAAGCAATAATGGCTTATGATAATGGATTCTTAGGTCTTCATGCACCTATCAAGGTAAGAATGAAAAGATTAATCAGAGGTGAATACTGCTATAGGATTATTGATGCTACTGCAGGAAGACTGATATTCAATGAGGCTATTCCCCAGGATTTGGGTTTTGTAGACAGAAACGATCCTGAAAAGGAAGCAGATTTGGAAATTACGTTCCTGGTTGATAGAAAAGCACTAGGACGTATAATTGATAAGAGCATTAGAAAGCATGGAACTACAGAAACAGCAATAATTCTTGATAAGATAAAGGCTTTAGGATTTAAATATTCAACAAGAGGTGCAATAACTATTAGTGTATCCGATATGGTTATACCTGAGATTAAGCAGCACTATCTTAAAGAGACTGAGGACAGGATAGAAAATATAGTAAAGCAATATAAGAGAGGTCTTATATCCGATGATGAAAGATATAACTCTGTTATTACAGCTTGGACTGAAACTGTAGAAAACATTACTCAGGCGTTGATGGCCAACCTGGATAGATTTAATCCGGTTTATATGATGGCTCATTCAGGAGCGAGAGGTAATGTTAACCAGATAAGACAGTTGGCTGGTATGAGAGGACTTATGGCGGATACGTCCGGTAAGACAATCGAGATACCGATAAAGGCTAACTTCCGTGAAGGACTAAACGTTCTTGAGTACTTCATATCAACCCACGGTGCAAGAAAAGGTCTTGCAGATACAGCATTAAGAACGGCTGACTCAGGTTATTTGACAAGACGTCTTGTTGATGTAAGTCAGGATGTAATAGTTAGAGAAATGGACTGCGGTACCAGAAAAGGTATTGTTGTATCTGACATCAAGGACGGTACTGAAGTAATCGAAGGTCTTGAAGAAAGAATCACAGGAAGATATGCAGCAGAAACCATTACACATCCGGAAACTGGTGAAGTATTAATAGAAGCCGGTAAAATGATTAAGGAAAATACAGCAAGCAATATAGTAAAGGCTGGACATAAAAAGATAAAAATAAGATCGGTTCTTACCTGCCACTCTGAGTATGGGGTTTGCGGTAAGTGCTACGGAGCCAACCTTGCTACAGGTGAAGATTGTAATGTTGGTGAAGCTGTTGGTATCATCGCAGCACAGTCAATCGGTGAGCCAGGTACCCAGCTTACAATGAGAACATTCCATACAGGTGGTGTTGCCGGTGATGACATCACACAGGGTTTGCCTCGTGTCGAGGAGTTGTTTGAAGCAAGGAAGCCGAAGGGTCTTGCAATTATATCCGAAATAGCAGGTAGTGTTAAGATAAGCGAAACAAAGAAAAAGAGAGAAGTTATTATTACTTCAGATGATGGAGAAACGAGGAACTACCTCATACCATACGGATCGAGGATAAAAGTAAGCGACAGTGATGTGGTTGAGGCTGGTGACGAGTTGACAGAAGGTTCTGTTAATCCTCATGATATACTGAAGATTAAAGGCGTAAATGGTGTTCAATCCTACTTGTTGGCGGAAGTACAAAGGGTTTACAGACTCCAGGGGGTTGACATCAACGATAAGCATATAGAAGTTATAGTTAAGCAGATGCTTCGTAAGGTTAAGGTTGAGGATGCCGGTGACACAAATCTTTTACCGGGAAGCCTTGTAGATATATTTGATTTCGACGAGGAAAATGCAAAAGCTTTAGCTGAAGGCAAGAGACCGGCTGAAGCTAAGAGGACTTTACTCGGAATAACAAAGGCATCACTTGCCACAGAATCATTCTTATCGGCAGCATCCTTCCAGGAGACAACGAGGGTACTGACAGAAGCCGCTATAAAAGGAAAGGTGGATCCTCTTGTAGGTCTTAAGGAAAACGTAATAATAGGTAAGTTAATACCGGCGGGAACAGGAATGAGCAGATATAAAGATATAAATATCAGTACCGTTGGAGTAGAATAAACTTTAACAATACAAACAGTAAAAGGAGTCAGTTATTTACTGACTCCTTAATCCTTGACAAAATAAAAATTAAGATATAAAATATTTTAGTGTGTGTTTTAGTATTAAATTGTGTAAAATAATGTAATAACAAGCCAAGATATACTTTTTCTTAATGAAAGGATATGACCAAAAGCACACTATATAATTTAGTGGATTTTCTGGAGGGTAAAAGGTGTTGGAGAGTATTAAAAGCAGTAAAAAAACAATAGGAATCAGACAGTCCATGAAAGCAGTTAAAAACGGACTGGCAGATACTGTTTACATCGCAAAGGATGCAGACGAAAAAGTAGTTAGAGGCATAAAGGAATTATGCAATGCCAATAATATTGAAATTGTTTATATTGATACTATGAAGCAGCTTGGTAAGGCATGTGGCATTGAAGTTGGTGCTGCAGTAGCTTGTATTTTAAGATAACAGGACTGTGGAAATAGTTATTTATTATAATGATTAAGGATCGAAAGGAGGTGAAGTAATGCCAACGTTTAACCAGTTAGTAAGAAAAGGAAGACAGGTTATGGAAAAGAAATCAACTGCACCTGCACTTCAAAAGGGATTTAACTCATTGAAGAAGCAGCCTACAGATTTGAGTGCACCTCAAAAACGTGGTGTTTGTACTGTTGTTAAAACTACTACTCCTAAAAAACCAAACTCAGCTTTGAGAAAGGTTGCAAGGGTACGTTTGACTAATGGTATAGAAGTAACTGCTTATATTCCAGGTATAGGTCATAACCTGCAAGAGCATAGCGTTGTTCTCATCAGGGGAGGTAGGGTTAAGGACCTTCCAGGGGTTAGGTATCATATCGTTAGAGGAACTCTTGATACTGCAGGAGTTGCAAAAAGAATGCAGTCACGTTCCAAGTATGGTGCTAAGAGACCAAAAGCGGGTGCTGTTAAAAAATAAGATTCGTACAATGTGCAGGCACGTAGTATGAAAAAAGTGCAAAGTACGTTGTTTATATATATATATATTTGCATGTACGAGCACTGGCGACGGCAAGGATTTTGCCGCGAGTACCTATGATATATTATCATAAGAAGGAGGGAAGCAAAGTGCCAAGAAAAGGACATATTCAGAAAAGAGATGTTCTGCCTGATCCGTTATATAACGATAAGGTGGTTACAAAGCTTATTAATAATTTAATGCTTGATGGTAAAAAGGGTGTAGCACAGAAAATATGCTATGACGCTTTTGAAATAATTAAGAATAAAACAGGTAAAGACCCATTGGAAGTATTTGAGCAGGCTTTAAACAACGTTATGCCTGTGCTCGAAGTAAAAGCTAGAAGGGTCGGAGGTGCTACTTATCAGGTTCCTATGGAAGTAAGAGCTGAGAGAAGACAAACCTTAGGATTAAGATGGTTAGTTAATTACTCTCGTGCAAGAGGAGAAAGAACAATGAAAGAAAGACTTGCAGGGGAAATAATTGATGCAACCAACAGCGTAGGTGCAGCATACAAGAAGAAGGAAGATACACATAAAATGGCTGAAGCTAACAAGGCTTTTGCACATTATAGGTGGTAAAAGTAAATTTATAAGTAAATTTTTAATGTATTCAATGTCCAAAATTTTTCGATAAATTCTAAATTTGGGCCCTATGGATATTTGAAAGGAAGGTTAAAATGCCCAGGCAATTTAGTCTAGAAAATACTAGAAATATTGGTATAATGGCACATATAGATGCTGGGAAGACTACAACCACTGAAAGAATTCTATTCTATACAGGTAGGGTTCATAAAATCGGTGAAACACATGAAGGTGCCGCAACAATGGACTGGATGGAGCAAGAGCAGGAAAGGGGTATAACAATTACTTCTGCTGCCACAACAGCTCAATGGAAAGGCAACAGGATAAATATTATTGATACACCGGGACACGTTGACTTCACAGTTGAAGTTGAAAGATCATTGCGTGTTCTTGATGGCTCGGTAACATTGTTCTGTGCTAAAGGTGGAGTTGAGCCCCAGTCAGAAACCGTTTGGAGACAGGCTGATAAATACAGAGTTCCACGTATGGCTTACGTTAACAAGATGGATATCATGGGAGCGGACTTCTTTAATTGCATAAAAATGATGAAGGATAGATTAGGCTCTAATGCAATGCCTCTTCAGCTTCCTATCGGAAAAGAAGATACCTTTAAGGGAGTAGTTGACCTGGTCTTAATGAAAGCATATCTTTTTAAGGATGATTTGGGAAAAGTAATTGATGAAGTTGAAATACCAGAAGATATGAAAGATCTTGCAGATGAGTATCATAATTTGTTGCTGGAAAACGTAGCAGATCTTGACGAAGATGTTATGATGAAGTATCTCGAAGGCGAAGAGATTACAATTGAAGAAATAAAGAGCTGTATAAGAAAGGCAACTATTGCAAATAAGATAGTTCCTGTGCTTTGTGGTTCCTCATATAGGAACAAAGGTGTGCACCAGCTCTTAGATGCGGTTATTGATTATATGCCTTCACCACTTGATATTCCTCCAATAAAGGGTCTATCAGTTGATGGTGATCAGGAAATGGAAAGACACACAAGCGATGAAGGTCCATTCTCTGCACTGGCATTTAAAATAATGACTGACCCATTTGTGGGTAAACTTTGTTTCTTCAGAGTTTATTCAGGTAAACTGGGATCAGGTTCATATGTTTTAAATTCAACAAAAAATAAAAGAGAGCGTATAGGAAGAATACTTCAGATGCATGCTAATCACAGGGAAGAAATAGATACTGTTTATGCTGGTGATATAGCTGCTGCCATTGGATTAAAGGATACTACAACAGGTGATACTCTCTGTTCTGACGATGCACCGATTATTCTTGAATCAATGGAGTTCCCTGAGCCTGTTATAAATGTTGCTATTGAGCCTAAAACAAAGGCTGGACAGGAAAAGATGGGTATAGCTTTATCAAAGCTTGCTGAAGAAGACCCCACATTCAAGACATATACAGACCCTGAAACAGGTCAAACAATAATAGCAGGTATGGGAGAGCTTCACCTTGATATCATTGTTGACCGTATGTTAAGAGAGTTCAAGGTTGAAGCAAATGTCGGTAAACCTCAGGTTGCGTATAAGGAAACTATCCGCAAAGCTGTTAAGGTTGAGGGTAAATTTGTTCGTCAGTCCGGTGGTAAAGGTCAGTACGGTCACTGTTGGATTGAAGTCGAACCACAAGAGCCAGGTGCTGGATACTTATTTGTTAACAAAATAGTTGGTGGTGCTATTCCGAAGGAATATATACCGGCTATAGATGCAGGTATTCAGGAAGCAATGAACCATGGTGTTCTTGCAGGATATCAGGTTCTTGACGTTAAAGTTACTCTTGTTGACGGTTCATACCATGAAGTTGACTCCTCAGAAATGGCGTTTAAGATAGCCGGATCGATGGCCTTCAAGGAAGGTTGTAAAAAGGCGGATCCAGTGCTTCTCGAGCCAATGATGAGAGTTGATGTAACAGTTCCTGAAGAATACATGGGAGATGTTATAGGTGACCTGAACTCAAGAAGAGGAAGAATCGAAGGAATGGAAGCTAGAGGTGGAGCTCAGGTTGTAAAAGCATTTGTTCCACTTTCAGAAATGTTCGGTTATGCAACTACTTTGCGTTCAAGAACGCAGGGTAGAGGAGTTTACTCCATGCAGTTCGATCACTATGAAGAAGTTCCTAAGAGCATACAGGAAAACATTTCAAAATCTAGAAATGCAAACAGCAATAATGAATAATTGCTGATAAAATGATTTTCTTCAGGGACAGAGTCCTTGTTGATATACCAATAATTAATGTAATTTATTAAATAAAGGAGGATTTTATAATGGCAAAGGCTAAATATGAAAGAACGAAACCCCATGTTAACATTGGAACAATAGGTCACGTTGACCATGGTAAGACATCGTTAACAGCTGCTATTACAAAGGTATTGGGATTAGTGGGAAAAGCTAACTTTACTGCTTATGATCAGATTGATAAAGCTCCAGAAGAAAAAGAAAGAGGTATCACAATTTCAACTTCACACGTTGAATATGAAACAGACAACAGACACTATGCTCACGTTGACTGCCCAGGCCATGCTGACTATGTTAAAAACATGATCACTGGTGCTGCTCAGATGGACGGTGCTATACTCGTTGTTTCAGCTGCTGATGGTCCAATGCCACAGACTAGAGAACACATTCTTCTCTCACGTCAGGTTGGTGTACCATACATAGTTGTTTTCTTAAACAAGTGTGATATGGTTGATGATGAAGAACTTATCGAATTGGTTGAAATGGAATTAAGAGAACTCTTGAGTTCATATGAATTCCCTGGTGACGAGATTCCTATCGTTAGAGGTTCAGCATTAGTTGCACTTGAATCAAATTCAACTGATGTTAATGCTCCTGAGTATGCTCCAATTATCAAGTTAATGGATGAAGTTGATAAGTTTATACCTACTCCTGAAAGACCTACAGACAAGCCATTCCTTATGCCTGTCGAAGACGTTTTCTCAATCACAGGTCGTGGAACAGTTGCTACTGGTAGGGTTGAAAGAGGTATATTGAAGGTTGGAGACGAAGTTGAACTTATCGGTTTGGCTGAAGAATCCAAGAAGGTTGTTGTAACTGGTGTTGAAATGTTCAGAAAGCTTCTTGATCAAGCTGTTGCTGGTGACAACATCGGAGCTCTCTTAAGAGGTATCCAGAGAAATGAAATCGAAAGAGGTCAGGTATTGGCTAAACCAGGTTCAGTTAAACCTCATACTCATTTCGAATCACAGGTTTACGTTTTAACAAAAGAAGAAGGTGGAAGACATACTCCTTTCTTCAATGGTTACAGACCACAGTTCTACTTCAGAACTACGGACGTTACTGGTGTTGCTGAATTACCAGCAGGAACAGAAATGTGTATGCCTGGTGACCACATCACAATGACAATTAAGCTTATCGCTCCTATAGCTATGGAAGAAGGCTTAAGATTCGCTATCCGTGAAGGTGGTAGAACAGTAGGTTCTGGTACAGTTTCAAAAATCATAGAATAATTTTAATAGAATAATTTCTATATATTAAAAGCCGGGATGAATATCCCGGCTTTTATGTTTAAAATATATTATTATATAAATTTATCACTAACTATATTAAATGCGATTAATCTTTTACATTTATCTATCGCAAAATTCCGTTAAAGCGTTCGTTATTTTGCTCTGCTAAATGTAAGATTAATAACGTATTTAATATATATTAAAAATATTCAGACTTTTATTAAATATTGTCGTATAATTGATATATAAAGTATCGGCAAATTGAAAGGAGGTGTGGTTTGGTGGACCCGTCAGTTAGTGATATTGAACTGGTCAATAGGTGTATTAAAGGCAATCAGGAGGCATTTTCCGAGCTTGTAACCAGGTACAAAAGACTTGTTTTTAAAGTTGTTTTTAATATTGATTCCACTGCATAAACTCTTTTTTTACAATAGATGTACCTTGACAACTTCACGCAATAACCATTATTAGGAAAATATCAAGGGTGTTTTGCTAATATTTACTAATTTGGGGTCAGAAA
>Ga0255341_1004921_pt1 | contig 13601 bp, 6 predicted proteins | sample wastewater_treat_8_FD_192418 | JGI IMG/M metagenome (GOLD analysis project Ga0255341, IMG submission 192418) | Wastewater microbial communities from Lulu Island WWTP, Vancouver, Canada - plant12 | ecosystem: Engineered > WWTP > Wastewater > Unclassified | place: Canada: Vancouver, British...
TGAATTCTATGGGAATGAAGCGCCAAGGGTACTCGACCCTTTTGCCGGCGGCGGGGCGATTCCCTTGGAAGCGATGAGGCTTGGCTGCGAGGTCATGGCTTCTGATCTCAATCCGGTCGCCTGGTTCGTCCTCAAATGTACCATCGAGTATCCTCAGCAGTTCGCAGGCAAGAAATGGCCATTGCCGCCATTTGTTCTCGAATGGCCCGACTTCGTCGATGACTTTGTGACGAGGAAAATAAGGAGGCACAAGGGCAAAGAGAAACCCCACTTCTCCGATCCCAGACAACTCAACCTGTTTGATTTGCCGGATGCCGACCTGGCGTGGCACGTTCGCGCCTGGGGGCGGTGGGTGCTGGAACGGGCACGGGCAGACCTGGCGGCCCGCTACCCGGAAGTGAACGGGGAACCCAGCGTGGCCTACCTGTGGGCCAGGACCGCGCGCGACAAGTTGACCACGGGGCGCATTCCCTTGCTCAAAACCTTCTGGCTCTACAAGAAGAAAGGCAGAAGAGTCGCGTTGCTCCCTGTTCCCACGGAAGACGCTTCCGGTGTCACTTTTGAGTTGCTGAATGATGCCGATATCGCAAGGCCTAAACAGGTCATCGAGAATCATCCCGTCCTGGCAAAGTGGGAAGTCACGGCCGAAAACTTCACGCGCTTTCTCGATAATGGCACCATGAATCGGGCCGGCGTGTGGAGCCCCTGCAGTGGAAGGCCGGGTTTGATCGCGCTGACCATGGATGACCTGCGCCGGCAAGGCCGGCAGGGCCTCCTTGGCTCCCAAATGACGACGGTTGTGATTGAAGCCACCACGCCAAGCGGCAAGCAAACCTACAAACGCTACCGGTTGCCGACAGAGGAAGAATTGAGAGTCGCCCAGGTTGAAATGGAAGAATTGGAGGAGGCTTTTGACGACGTGCCATTTGGGATACCGGATGAACCGATGCCGCCCGTGGGAACTTTAGGGTTTCGTATCCCTCTTTACGGATTCAGCAAATGGCGTGATCTCTTTACACCGCGTCAGCTTATGGCCTTGGGAATATTTATCAAACATACTCGCAGGGCAATCCAGGAGCTTGTCCTTCAAGATGTTGAGAAGGCAGAGGCCGTTGGAGCATACCTTTCCTTGACCCTCGACCGCCTTGCCGATCGTGGCAGCGCAATTTGCTCGTGGACCATAAATTACCATCAAGTCAGGAACACCTTCGCGAGATTTGCCCTGCCCATGGTGTGGGATTTTGCCGAAACCAATACGACTGTCGAAGCATCCGGAGGTTACCCTGGACAGATCGAACTGATAGCCAAATATCTTGATCATGCCCTAACCATCGGGGTTCCTGATACCCCGCCGGAGATTACAAAAGAATCGGCCATTTCCAGCGCCCATGGTCAAGTTGACTGTGTGGTTACCGACCCTCCATACTATGACGCAATTCCCTATTCCGACTTGATGGACTTTTTCTACATCTGGCTGCGCCGCATTCATCACGGGCTGAACCCCGAGATGACAGCCGTTTTTGCCGATTCTCTTTCGCCGAAATGGAACCATGATCAGCAGGATGGCGAACTGATTGATGATGAATCACGCTTTGGAGGCAACAAGGCGGCTTCCAAAAAATCATACGAAGACGGCATGGCCAAGGCCTTCCAAAGATGCTGCGAAAGCCTTTCTGAAAACGGCCGTCTGGTTGTTGTCTTTGCCAACAAGGAAGTTGATGCATGGGAAACCCTGATCGGCGCTCTCGTCCGGGGTGGAGCGACGGTTACTGCCAGTTGGCCGATTCAGACCGAGAGGCCCAATCGTGCCCGCGGAATCAGCTCGGCTGCGCTTTCTTCCTCTGTCTGGATCGTCTGCCGGAAACGCCCCCAGAGCGCAACCTCCGGCTGGGATTCCGAAGTGCTCGACCGGATGAAAACCATCCTCTTTCAACCCCGTGAGGCGCTGGGAGATCGGAATATCCTGCAATACTATTTTGATCTGGGCATCCGGGGACCGGACTTCATCTGGGCAGCGCTTGGTCCTGCGCTTGAAGCCTACAGTGCGCACCCGCGTGTCAAAAAGACGGCCGGCGGCATCATGACCGTACCCGAATTCCTCAAGGAGGTACGAAGACTGGTTCTTCAGTTTTCGCTGGGAGAATTGCCGGGTTTTCGCGATTTACATCGAGATACCCAGGGGCGCGGAGAGGCTCTGGAGCTGGATGCGGTCACGCAATATTACCTTCTTCATCGGGCGTACTTCGGACTGGATTCGGCTCCGGCCGGTCCTTGTATTCTCTATGCGAACGCTTGCGGCAAGAATGAAACCGAGTTGAAAGTGGTATGGAATGTCATCGAGCAGGGTGGCAAATCCAAAAAAGGCCGCCCCAGCAAGATTGACCCTGACAGCGCGGACGAAGATGAGCCCAAGGGAAACCAGTACCGCCTTCTGGACTGGTCGGAGCGATCCCGCCGAGACGATCTTGGAGAAAGTCGGTCGAATGAGCCTGCTCCTTTGATTGACCGTCTGCACCGCCTCATGTTTCTCCTCGAACATAATCGCGCCAGCGAAGTGCAGCAGGCCTTCGATTCATGGGGATTGGCCGGCGAGCGAGCGTTCACGCCTCTGCTCCAGGCGGTTCGCGAACTGGCGGTGCGTGACCGATGCGACACCGAGCGGCGTCTCGTGGAGGCCCTCGCCACGCAACTCAAGATGAACAGAAGAGTGGTTGTGGTTGGTGATGTAGTAGAGGAAATTCAACTATTTATGGACTGCCGGGGCGGATCGTCAGAGGGCAGGTAGACGGTCCGCATGGTCTCGAGTTGATGCAGGGCACACAAAGAGCGCTGAAGCGCTCACTACGAGCCGCAATAAAGCGCTGCAGGGCTTACTACGAACCACGATGAGATGCACTGCAACAATTTTGCCTAAGGTTTGTAGTTGGCGCTTCAGCGCCTTCTTGGAAGGCAAGCATGTACCGGTATCGCGACCTCACCTCAGAACAGAGAGCGGAATTGATCGAGCAACGCCGCACTCGAGGTTATCCGCCTCATTCACCGCCGCATCTGGCGCATGAGGGATGTCGTTACCTGCTGACCGCAGCATGCTATGAACACAAATGCCATCTGGCATTGGACTCACGGCGTCAAGAGATGCTGAACAGGTTGTTTGAGACCCTTGTCAAACACGGCATTGAATTGCGGGCGTGGGTCGTGCTTCCCAATCATTATCACCTGCTGGCCTACGTTCCCGATTTCACGGTTTTGGGCCGTCTCTTCGGTTCCGTTCACGGATCAACGGCTTACCAGTGGAATCGAGAGGATCATGTTTCCGGCCGCAAGGTATGGTACCGGTATGCAGACCGAGCCATAAGGTCGGAAAGGCATTATTTCACAACATTGAACTACATCCACTTTAACCCGGTTAAGCATCGCTGGGTCGAGGCGCCCTATGAGTGGTCGCAGACCAGCGTGCACTGGTATCTGGAATATTATGGGCGGGAATGGCTGCGTGCCTTGTGGGTCCAATATCCGGTGCGTGATTACGGTCGTCACTGGGATTGGGACCAACCGTGATGACCGCCCGAGCATGCTTATTGGTAGTGAGCGCTTTAGCGCTTGAGAGAGTGCTGAAGCACTCACTACGAACGCGATCCCTTACGAACAAGGCTGGACGAGACCAAGTAAAGGGTCTTGTTCATTGTCGAGAGAAGCGAGAGTCACACTGATGAGCAAAGCAGCCGTAATCCTCCCATGGAAGAAGACTTGCAGCCTCAGACCGGAAATTCGCACCCATGAACTGACTGCCAGCGATTTTGCGGTAGACCTGCACAAGGTCATCAATGGCTGGCCCGGTAAGAAGCCTTTTTACTGCGATCCGGTCCAATTCTTTTCCACAACTTACGCCACCGAGAACCTCAGGCAGTTCTGCAAGGTTGTTCTGCGGCGCCTGGCAGAACAAAGTGGAGGAGAGTCCATTATCAATGTGACGCAGACTTTCGGCGGCGGGAAATCTCACACTCTAACAACGCTTTATTACTTCACAACGCTCGGTCCCAAACTGCCCAGGAAGGAAACTTCGGTCGGCATGATTCTGAACCATGCTCAACTGAAGGACCCGCCAACAGCCCGGGTCGCAGCTGTTTCCTTCGACAAGGTGGATTGGAAGGTGGGGGGTGAAGCCAAATCGCCGGAAGGCGAGATGCGAAAATTCCGCATGCCCTGGAATCTGATCGCATGGCAATTACTCGGACAAAAGGGGTTGGATATTCTGGACCGCGACGAGTCAAAGCCCGACTTCGACACGCCTCCAGCCGACATCCTCTGGGCTGAAATCCTTCGCGAAGTCGAAGCCTCGGGCCAGGGAGCTTTGATCCTGATGGATGAATTCCTCATGTGGGCACATGATGCGGCATCTCCTGATCCTACGGAAGAAAGAAGCGATCGTGGTCCGGTTTGGGTTGACCGTCTGAAGAACTTTTTCCAAAAGCTCTCGCAGGCGGTCGAATCGTCGAAACGCTCTTGCCTGGTGGTATCCTTGCTCGCCACCGAGCCCAGTAAGTTCGATGATCTGGGCAAGGCCATTCTCAATGCCTGCAACAGCGGCTTGAACAGGCAGGCATCTTTGCAGTCCCCGGTTGAAAAGGATGACTTGGCGGAACTGCTGCGCCGGAGGCTTTTTGAGCAGTATCCTGAAAGTGAGACCAAGCGTCATCAGCATATCCTCGCCTTCTGGCCCAGGCTGAAAGCGGTGGACCCCATCCGAGCCAGGATGCCCGATGCCATGGAGCGTCTCAAAAAGGCCTATCCCTTTCATCCGGATCTCCTGGATCGTTTTTTTGGAAAATGGATTGGGCTGCATCAATTCCAGCGAACGCGCGGGGTGCTCCAGACCTTTGCCATGGCTCTGCGTGATGCCGAAGACTGGGACGAATCCCCCCTCATCAGTGCTCAGGTCTTTCTGCCTTCGCCCGGTAAGGATGGGCTGAGTGAAGCGTTACAGAAGCTGGCGGAGGTCGCCAAGGATTCAGAGCCCGAAAAGAACCCACCGTGGCCCGGCAATCTCAAGACGGAGTTGCCGCGCGCCTTGGCAGCGCAGATGGCCGATGCCCCCACCCTCATGGGACGCGAAATCGAGGCTTCCTGTGTTGCCACCTTCATTTACTCCCAGCCTATTGGAGAGCAGGCGGAATTGAGCGACTTGCGATGGCAGCTGGGAGCCACCTGCGATATGCCTGCCGTACTCAACAACGGGTTATGTTCCTGGGCGAAGAGCTCGTGGTACCTGGAAGAGTGCGAAGCGACCGAGGCTGGCACAGGAGTTCCCAAATTCTGGCGGCTGGGTCCCAAACCTAATCTCAGTCAGTTGCACGATTCCTACAAACGCCAGGCATTGAGATATGCGAAAAGCAAGTTTGATGAACTGGCAGGCAAGTGCGCGCCGCTCTTTGAAGGATGCCTCCAGGAAGGCGTAAAACCTCATAAGTTGCCTCAGGACCCTTCTGATGTAGATGATGACGGGCAGTTCAGGCTCGTCATTCTTGGAGCTGATTACGCGGGGATCGTCGGCGACCCGGCCAAACCGGAAGCCGCGGCTTTCCTCCGCACCCATTCCTCCCCGGCAGATACCCGGACTTACCAGAACATCGTGCTCGTCGCCACTCCGAGCGTCCCCGGGCTCCATCAGGCGGAGCAGCAGATTGCAGATTGGCTGGGCTGGGTTGAAATCAAAGGTTCAGCCCAATTCAAGGAGATGGATTCCATTGATCAGGAGCGGGTTAGAAAACGAGAGAAGGAATCCCACAGGGTGGCACAGACGTCTGTAAAAAATGCCTTCGAGCTCGTGCTCTATCTGCACAGCGATGGCTCCATCCAGGCCAGGAAAATCACTATGGGGGCACAATCCTTATTGGGAACGCTGCTGTTGGAAAAGGAATTGCGCCTTTTCAAAGAAAAAATCGATGCCGAAGCCATCATGCCCGGTGGTCCTTATCGAATATGGCTTCCCACAGATCCCCGAATCGGCATCAACGATCTGTATGGTGCCTTTGGCCGTGAGCCGCATTTACCAAAACTCATCAGCCACCAGACGGTCGTGAATAGTATTGAAGATGCTGTGAAGCGCGGCGTTCTGGCGGTGCGATGCGTACGTTCGGACGGATCTGAGCAATGGTATTGGCGAACCGGAATCGACATGGTCGACTGGGACAGAGTGGGCGAGGCCTGGCTGCCGGCACAGGCAACACTCAATTCACTGAGCTTATCGGCTGTTGCCCCGGATGCACTAAGAGGTTTGTGGCCCGAGCATGACAGCGGTGTCAAGCTGGCCATGCTTTGTTCCTGGTTTGATGGGAGCCATTCCTTCGAAGAAACACCGTCTCCTGATTATCCACCCGAACAGCGCTCCATTCCCAAGGTGGATTACCGGATCGTCCACCAGGCTGTCAGTAAGGCTGTCGCAGACGGATACCTCTGGTTAGTCTTCGGGAACGATAGTGTGACCGGGGAGAAGCCCACAGTCGTTCAAATGGACCATGACGCTCTGCTTTACCGCCCGCCCCAACCGTTATCAGGGATTGACTTTCTGCCGAGTGCGCTTCCCGCTGCCTGGTCTACCGAACCGGAGCCCAAGACAACGATTTCCGAACTTTATGCGGCGCTCAAAACCACGCGGGGAAAACCGTGGCCCCGGAAACATTTCATTGATGCCTTAAATGCTGCGGTTGCTCAAGGGTTCATGGGCAAACTCTCAGGCTCCGGTTCCATCAGTTCATTGGAACACGACGGCAATGTAGAATTGATAATCAGAAAGCAAGCCACACCACCTCCACCGCCGCCGCCTCCACCGGTCGGGCGCAAGTTCACTAACACTGTGGTACTGAGGATTGGGGAAGTTCAAACCCTCGGCGAAGAAATCGGAGAACTGACCAAGTCGCTGGCTGGATGCGATCCACAGATCGAAGTGCGTTTAACCATAAAATCAAAGCCCGGTGCGGATCTCAAGGAAACATCAAAGATTCTGGACAGAATAAAAGAGGGCTGGAAGTTCTAGGGTGAGGATTCCGTTGTTCTTGCGATCTTAACCGCGAAGAGCCGGCTCGTAACCTCGAATCAACGGCAAACGGCAAAGAATTGCGAAGCACAGTTTATTCAGGGTCTTTCGGACGTTTGTCTTGAACCTCCTGCCAGCAGGCATCGAATAGGCTAAACTTGGTATATGAGAGCATTGATGGTATGACCATGCCAAACTATCCTGAGAATTCTCCGCGAGCCATCCTGCTCACCCGCTTTGGTTACGACAACTTCCGCGATCACCAGGAAGAGATCATCAACCAGGTGATATCCGGCCGGGATGCCCTGGTCCTGATGCCGACAGGCAGCGGGAAATCGATCTGCTACCAGATTCCGGCGATGATCCGACCCGGCGTGGGGGTCGTCATCTCGCCTTTGATTGCCCTGATGCAGGACCAGGTAGATGCCGTGAGACAGCTCGGGATTCGAGCGGAATTCCTTAACTCCACTCTGAGCCCGGAAGAAGCTCGGGCAGTGGAGCGGAATGTGCTTTACGGTCAGCTGGATCTTCTGTATGTGGCGCCGGAGCGGCTCATGATGCCCGGTTTTCAAGCCCTCCTTGACCAATCCCAGGTGGCTCTCTTCGCCATCGATGAGGCCCACTGCGTATCCCAGTGGGGGCATGACTTCCGGCCCGAGTATCTTCAGCTCTCAATCCTTCCGGAACGCTTTCCGAAAATCCCCCGCATCGCCGTCACGGCTACCGCCGATCGGGTGACACGAAGGGAAATCATCGAGAAACTCAAACTCGAGAACGCCGGGCAATTCATTTCGAGCCTCGACCGCACCAATCTCTACTATCGCGTGGAACTGAAGGAAAACGAAAAGGTTCAGCTGCTGGATTTCCTTCGGACGGAACATCCGAACGATTCCGGAATCGTTTATTGCCTGAGCCGCCGAAGGGTTGATGTCATTGCCGATTGGCTCGCGGGGAAAGGTTTTACGGCGCTCCCCTATCATGCGGGAATGGAGAAGGAACTGCGCCTCAGGCACCAGCGGCGATTTCTCCGAGAGGAGAGTGTCATCATCGTTGCCACCATCGCTTTTGGCATGGGCATTGATAAACCGGATGTCCGTTTTGTGGCTCATCTGGACCTTCCCAAGACCCTCGAGGGCTACTATCAAGAAACCGGTCGTGCCGGCCGCGACGGCGAAAAATCCGACGCCTGGATGCTGTATGGGCTGGGGGACGTCGTTACGCTCAGGCAGATGCTTGCGGCTTCCGAAGGGGACGAGCAGTTCAAGAGAATCCAGCAGCGCAAGATGGAAGCCATGCTTGGCTTCTGCGAGACGACCCGATGCCGGAGACAGGTGCTCCTCAGCTATTTCGGTGAGGACCTGCCGGAACCCTGCGGGAACTGCGACACCTGCGCCGGTAAACTCGAGACCCGGGATGGAACGATCGAAGCGCAAAAGGCTCTCTCCTGCGTTTATCGAACCGGCCAGCGTTTTGGGGCCTCCTATCTCACCGATGTTCTTCTGGGAAAAGACGACGAGCGCATCCGCCGCTTCGGCCACGACATAGTCTCCACCTTCGGCATAGGGAAAGAACTCTCCAAGCAGGACTGGAAATCCGTATTCCGCCAGCTCGTGGCGGCGGGACTCCTTAGTGTGGATCTTGAGGGCAAGGGAGGATTTCGCCTTGCGCCGAGGGCCTGGCCGGTTTTGAGAGGAGAGGAAAAGTTTGCTCTCCGAAAAGACCCGGAGCCGGTCACGCTCGAGAGAAGGTCGCGCATCAGGCCGGATCGCAGAAGGCCTGACCTGCCATCCGCTCCCACGTCCGGAGAGCTTTGGGAAAAGCTGCGCACGCTGCGCCTTGAAATTGCGAGAAAGCAAGGTATTGCACCTTTTATTATCTTTCACGACAGCACGCTACGGGAAATGGCCAGGACCCTTCCGCGAACCATCGAGGACATGAGCGAAGTTTCCGGCATTGGCGAAAGAAAGCTTGAACTCTATGGCAAGCAGTTCCTCGCGCTTATTTTGGATCACCTCCAGAAGCACGCCGCTCCCTCTCCTGAAGCAGAACCGGCTGCCGGTGAGCAAGAGGATTCACTCGGGATTGGACATCCCCTTTCAACCCCAAACATTGTGATCGAACAGATCCCCGATGGCGAACTGCCGATACCCGGTTTGAACGAGCTGGTCGACCGTTTGCCGCCCAAGAGGCCAGACGAGTCGTTCACGGAGGAGAGGCTCATCGAGATCAGAAAGAAACATCCCCGGGCCTATGAGCCCTGGAGCGACGAGGAAGATAGAATGCTCACCAGGCTATACCACGAGGGCCAGAGCGTTGCCGTACTGGCGAAGATCTTTCAGAGGCAACCCGGCGCCATTGCCTCCCGGATTCGGAAGCTTTCCGGGGCTTAATTCGGCGCTTCCCCGAATCAGCCCCTTCGTCAACCGCCTTCCTGCTAAAAGGGTGTCTAAAAAGCCCGCCCACCCCGTTTCTGCGGCGTGTTTTTGGCCGGGGTCCGGGCACTTGCACCGGAAACAATTCAAAATGACGAAACGCGAATCGTGAGAATTTTCCGACATGCACCTAAGCCGCATCGGTCGCTGAGGTAGGTTTGTCAGTCGATCACTGGTCGACGTGGCAAAACATTGGGTGTCATTAGAGTGGTGCGTGAGATCGGCAGATTTTCAGATGATTCTGGCGAAGCGTCAGATGATTATCGGATGATTTCCGCGTCAACAGCCCTTTCCCGCAATACGTAAGCCGTCCCGCGCCCCGAACCCTGGCGGATGACAGTGTGTGCAGGGTCATACCGGCCGAGAGACCTTGTGAGCTCTTCCGCCATTTCCTTGCGCATCTCCTGGGGCTTTAAGACCTCCGCATGCATCCCGTACGACATCACCCACCGTTTGACATCGAGCCAGCCACTGGTCTCCATCTCGAGAATGAGCGAGCCATCGGCCTCGTCTTCCGTGAGGCGCTGATTGGGTGCCCAGATGCGCTCCCGGATATAGGGGGCGACTTCCCTGGAGAACCGGATCCTCACCTGGAACGGCTTGTCGAAGATGATGCCGAAGGCCGAGTTGAGCAGTTTTTCAGGATCGAAGTTTTCGGGATACCCGAAGGAGTTGTCGGTTACCTGCAGCCGTTCGATCCGTTCTACGGCAAGAGTCCGAATTTCTTCATACTCGGTGATGTAAGCAAAGATATAAAGGCCGCCGTTGTTTTCGAAGAACCTTAGCGGGTCAAGGTCATAATTCCTTATTTTACCGGAACGGAAGGAGTGGTATGTCACCGCGCAACGCTTCTGCTCGATCATTCCCCGTCGGAGACCATCGATGATCTTCTCCTTGCCGGTGTAGTCCTTGGCAAACTTGGTGGACGGCACGAAGAGCGTCTGGATTTTCGCCAGTTGCCGTGACAGGCCTTCCGGCATGAAGAAGGAGAGCTTCCGAAAAGCGGAGTCGGCCAGCTTCTCGATCTCGGTGCCGTGAAAGAGCTGGGCTTCCCCCTTGACCAGGTAGAGCGCGATGAGTTCCGGCAGCGTCAGCCGGATGTCGGGGAGGGTGATGTTGGGCAGCTTCATCACGTAGGTGTCCACCATCCGCCAGGTCTTCTCGCCGGAAGGGCCGTCCTGTTCGTCGTATACGGGGAAATTAAGTTCCTCCAGCAACCCGAGCAGTCGCTGCACGGTCCTCTTGTCAACTCCCAGGTGATCCGCCAGTTCCTGCTTGGTCGCCCCCGCCGGGGTGCTCAACAAATCGACCGCCCTCAACATTCTCACCATCTGTTCGCCGTACATAAGGTTCTCCTGCGGCTGGGAAGCGACAGTTCAGAAATCTTCCGAGAATCGCCCTGAGCTTGAAAAAATCTTACCAGATTTTTCCCCTCGTTGGACAGGAATTGTCCCACCCGCGCGGTAGAGGTGGACCGTAACCAGGCCGTGCCTCATTCCACAAGGAGGATGCCATGTGCCTGGAGCAAGTTGTTCCCAGCAATACGATTCTTAAGGAGGCAGCTCATGAAAGCGAAATCTTACGCTGTTCTGTTCTTCATTCTTCTCTTTACCGTCTGCCCCGGGTCCACGGTGCTTGCCGGCGGGCAAAAGACGGTCTTCGCAACCTTCAGAACCTGTGTTTATTGGGTTCATAAGGCTGATTTCAAGGCTGCGTGGCGCGGTCGCCTGCGGAACCCCGACAGCGGCCCGGCGCTTGGGCTGGGAAACAGGGGGCGGGACGGCCAAGAGAAGAAAACCAGGAAACTACTCTTGCATATTTGAATGGCTGCAACCGCAAAGGCTTCTCGAAAGAAGAGTCGGCCGAAACAGGGGAAAGCCGTGTGCTACTTCGTATCCAGGACCCTGCGGACGGTTTCGGCAAAGTCTCGAAGGGTGAACGCTTTCATCACAAAGGCCCGAATTCCCATTTCGCGGGTTTGATGTTCCGTGATCCGCTCGTTGAACCCGGTCATGATAATGATCGGAACATCAGGCCGAAGCTTCATCATTGCTCGAGCAAGATCCGTTCCCGTCATTCCGGGCATGGTGTAGTCAGTAATGACCAGGTCAAAGTGGTGTGGTTGCTGACGGAAGAGAACCAGTGCGTCAAGGCTGTTGGTCATGGTGCAGACCCGATAGCCAAGGTGTTCGAGCATCTGCTTGCCGGCATGTGCCAACTCCTCTTCATCATCCACCAGCAGTATTCTTTCCCTGCCCCTGGGGATCTGACCGAGACCCATCGCCTCTGACACATCGGCCCTGTCCAACCTTGGAAGATACACGTGGAAAGCCGATCCCCTCCCTGGTTCACTATAGACCTGGATTACCCCTCCCTGGCTTTTGACAATGCCATGAACGACTGCCAACCCGAGACCCGTTCCTTCTCCCGGATTCTTGGTGGTGAAATAGGGATCGAAGATTCGCTCGACGGTTGTCCGGTCCATACCGTGACCGGTATCCTCAACCGTGAGCTTGAGATACTCTCCAGGATGGAGTTGCTCAGGCCGATCACCGCCTCCAGGGTCGAATCCAACACAGGCAAGCGTCACGGTCAGCAGGCCGCCTCGTTCGCGCATGGCATGCGCGGCATTCGTTACCAGATTCATCAGTACCTGGTGAACCTGAGTGGCATCCGCCAAAATGAGATCATCACCCCTTGCGGATTCGATCTCCCGGCGGATTTCGATAGAGGAGGGCAGCGTCGCTCTCAGCAGTTCCATGACTTGCTTGATCAGGGGTATGAGATGCAGCGGTTGCGGCTTCTGCTCACTCACGCGGCTGAAGGTGAGGATTTGCCTGATCAGATCCCTGGCCCGGTGAATTGCTTTCAGGGTGACATGAAGGTTCTGCCCAATGGGTGACTCGCCGCCGAGTTTGAGCTCCGCAAGCTCCACATTCGTCATGATTATCGCAAGAATATTGTTGAAGTCGTGGGCAATGCCGCCGGCCAGAGTGCCGATCGCCTCCATCTTCTGAGCCTGCCGCAGCTGGGCTTCCAGCTTCTCCCTCTCTTCCTCCATCTGCTTGCGCTGCGTGATGTCAGTCACGAATGCATCGTAGAAGGCTATCTCACCGTTCCGGGCGTAAACGCATCGGGTGTTGATCGAGATCCAGAAGGTATCGCCACTCCGCCTGCGCATCTCTGCTTCGTGGCCGAATATCTGACTCTCACGGCGCAACCGTACCAGCAGCCTCAGCCACTGCTTGGGGCGGCGATACAGGTCCGCCCCGATACTGTGAACCTCCCGGACCATCTGTTCGGGGGACGCGAATCCAAACATCCTGGCAAGGGCCGGATTCACTGACAGAATACTCCCATTTGGGGCACTGCGCAGGATGCCCTCGACCGAATTTTCCACAATATCGCGGTATTTCTCTTCAGACTGCCGAAGCGCGATCTCCGCCCGATGGCGCTCGGCGACATCCTCAAACAGCCCGACAGCGCCCAGGAACCGGCCATCTTCCGAAACCATGGGCCGCAAAATGGCTCTCATGGGAGTGATTTTCCCGCCAGTAACAGACCGATAGTCTCCGACATAGTAGCCTGGCTGCCCCTTCATGACATCCTGGACCGCTTTCAACATCCCGGGATCCTTGACTTCCCTGAGGATGTTGAAACCGAGTAACTTCTCTCCCGGTCCCCCCATAATTTGCGCGAAGGTGTCGTTGAAGTCTCGGATGATCCCGTCGGCGTCGCAATGCATGATGCCGAGAGGGGCATGATTGAATATCGTTCGATACCTTTCTTCACTCTCCCGCAGCGCTTTCTCCGCCAGGGCGCGTTCGACGACTTCCAATCGCAACTGCTCGTTCAGCCGGGTCAGTTCGGCCGTCCGCGCCTGAACCACGGTTCCGAGGTGATTGCGATGCTGTTCCAGTTCATCTTCCGTTTCCATTTCTTTGGAGACATTTGTCAGAAATCCGGGTGACAAGCAGATCCGATCTGCTTCAAAGCACTCTATCGTGGCCTGATCCTTGAGCCAGATGACATGGCCCCTGCGTACGGCAATCTTGTATACCGCCTCGATGGCACCGGCGGTCTGGCCCTCTTCGCGCAATTCCCGCCAGGCGGCGCTCAACTCGTCGCGGCTCTTG
>Ga0255341_1004937_pt1 | contig 13572 bp, 13 predicted proteins | sample wastewater_treat_8_FD_192418 | JGI IMG/M metagenome (GOLD analysis project Ga0255341, IMG submission 192418) | Wastewater microbial communities from Lulu Island WWTP, Vancouver, Canada - plant12 | ecosystem: Engineered > WWTP > Wastewater > Unclassified | place: Canada: Vancouver, British...
GAAGTTTAAATTATAATAATTTTCATTTATCTTCTGTCGAATTTCTTCCTTAGTAGCTCCGTTCTTTGCCATATAGATTGAAACCACAGTAGCTTCTGCGCCTTTGATACCTTCTACGTGATTATGCATCGTAGACGTTACTGTTTTAGACAATTCACATGCTTCATGTTCTGTTTTTGCAATAAATCCTACAGGACTTATACGCATTGCTGCTCCGTTCCCGAAGCTGTTGTATGGTTTTGGATTGTCGCTGAAAATCCAACGTCCAAACATTCCCCCATAACCGCAATACGGGTATTTACGCCCGATTTCCTGCATGTATTTAATAGTCATGCTTTCCAACAATTTATTGTACTCATAGTTATTTCCGCGTTCGTTTAATAAAGGCTTTAATTCTTTCTCTGTTTCTATAATAGCTTTAGCTACTGCTATAGTCATTATGCTATCATCTGTTACATTGCATTCATTAGTGAAAAGTTCAAATTCCTTGCTCCTGTGATTATTAAATTCAAATCGAGAACCTACAATATCTCCTATAATCGCTCCTATCAATTAGCTCACCTCCTATCATTAACAATAGTATAACGTGAAATTCTTTGACAAGGTCGCTTCAGTATCAACATTTTTAGCCTTCTGGTCCACCTTGTATAACATAATCTAAATAAATTTTAACTGCTTATTTATATATGATGTCATTTTTCTTTCATAAACCTTATCATCCGGTTCTAAATTGCCTATAAGCATTGGTGACTCAGGATTATGTTTTATTGTATTGTTTTTTACAGCTGTAACACTAAAGTTTGCATAGCAATATTTGCATCCGTGTCTACAGGTGTTGTATGCTCCTAAATCAATACTTTCTACACAACCACATTCTGCGCGTTGATTTTTATCTTTTTTTATATCTAATTCCTGACCTACTATTTTTGAAATTAATTTATCATCAATACATCTCCCATGTTCTATACCAACACTGGATAAGTCAATCAGTTCTGAACATGAATATATCTTTATACTATAGTTGTTAGCTATATCTGCAATATTTTTTGAAATTTCCAGCATGGTGTCATTTGAAGCTAAATTGTATTTTACATCCTTCATATTGCGCTCAGTCTTTTTATAAATGTCAACAAAGCTTATAACACAACTATCTGTATATCCATTTAATCTTTTACATAAATAATTAAAGCATTTATAGTGATAATTAATATCGGTGTCTTCTGTTATTATAATAGGGTCATAACGCCATATTGTTTTTTCCTTGCCTATTTTTTCTGAAAGTATCTGAAAAGATTCAATTATAGTATTTTTCAATGCTACATTTTGCTCAATTTCTTTATTGTATGGGTTGATAGTAACTTGAAAATAATATTTGTAATCTTTAAGTAAATCTAATTTTTCTACAATTTTTTTTGGGTTTTTTGTCCAAAAAACAATACAATCAATTACATCGGGAGACAAAATAATTTTACCTACCTGGTGATAATTCATTGGATTACGTACTAAAACAAATCCTTCATTTAATCGATTCAAAAACCAATTGCTGTAGAATGCAGGTATATCAGTTCTTCTGCTAACACTCAGTATCAATCTGTCCCCTCCTTAATATTCCACTCTTATTCTTGTATTTCTATCGACTTTTAAATATATATCTTTATTACATGCTATAACGGTGACACCGTTTAGTTTTATGCGCTCAGCTGCTATTAATGGAATATTTATTCCCATGTCATTCAATGATTTTTTTGTTACTTCTATCCAAACAGATTCAATATCAGTACAAGAAATTGTCCCATCACAAAGAGCAATTTTTACATTATCCGTTTCTTGTTTATATATCACTGTTCTTATTATAGCTATTACATTAACTTTTTTGGAGAGATAGTCTTTTAAATCACAAAACTTAACAAAATATTTTTGATTTTTAATAATGTCATATTTCTTCTTATTATCTTTTCTAAAAATAATATAGTTAAATGGTACGTCTGATCTTTTTCCTTTACATAATCCTTTTTTTAATAAAAACTCATATATCTTTGGTAATTTCCAATAACTTCTTACCATATTGAAACATTCACATGAATAATTTTCTTTTATTTCCCAAACACCTATACAAGGTGAATATACATTTAAATCTCTGTTGTTAACTACATTGTTTCTTAATCTTTTTAATGGTATACAATTACGTTTGTCAGCTGGTTCAATTACAATTAAAGAACCATCCTTTTTTATATTACTTTTAAAATTACGTATTATGTCGTATGCATTTTCCTGATTGAGTTCCTCTCCGCTGGCCAGAAAATTGCTCATTATTACCATATCATATGTTCCAAGGAAATCATAATTATTTTTACCTGAAACTAATGCATGGTATTGATTAACAATTTTTACATGAAGATTCTCTGGAAGATTATTAGTATATTCATTTATCATTTTATTTGCTATATCCATAAATTCAATTTCTTTTTCTATTAAAGTAAATTCCAAAGCAAATTCAATTTCTTTAAAACAAACAGCTAATGATTTATAGTATTCGATTATACCTATCGGTACAGATCCAGGGCCTGTTCCAACATCTAATATTTCAACTTTTGCCTTTAATAAATCCCGTGTCTGTAAATCAAGCAACGGCTTCCATACCTTAAAAATATTTGTAGGTAAATAATACATCAAATAAGGCAAGTGACGATTGTTATAATTAACTTGAAAATTATTACCATACATTCTACTAATAGTAGATATTATATAATCCACAAAATCTTTTGGTAGGTTATTCAAATATTCTTTTATTGTGTAGCAGTCTTGTAATCCCATTTTTTTCGAAACAATCTTCAATATAGACAACTCAATATATTCAGGTATTTCGCGATTTTCCTTGAAAAATGAAAGCACCGATTCAAATTCATCATTTTCACAAATCATTGTATTGTCAAAGTTATCAATCTTCATTTGCAGTTTCCTCAAGTTTTGATAAATTATCTAATAAAAGATTGGTAGTAGACAGAACCTTGCTGTTTTTGTCTTCAGATGCTTTTTTTAGAGTCTCTTCTGCCTTTAATATATTATCCGGATCTTTTGATAACATAAGCGCTGTTGCATATGTGTTTACAACATATTTATCTTCCAATTTTTCAGTTAAAGCAATGGCTTGGTTATAATTTCCGCTAAAAATATAATACCAGGCAAGTTTTTCTTTTATATGTTTGTAATTCTTCGCCATATCAGTGGCGATTCTTTTTGCTTCAGTTAGATACCTTTCAGCTCTTCTTCCATAATTACTAGTCAAATCATCATTTAAGCCTTTTATTTTTCTCATATAATAAATATATAAAAATACTAGGCCCATACGGTAGTATTTATCTGAAGGTGCTATTGCCCATTTTTTAGTCATGATGAGTAATTCATTATAATTATATTGCTTCCCTATGTCTATATCGGTCTCAGCTGAAATACAATCCTTGAAAAGTTTGTAGGCTTTATTTATGTTTTCTTCGTCTTGAGGGGTTACTATTTTAGGTATTTCAGTCTTATTAAAAATAGATATAGCATAATCATACTTATCTAAAACCTTTTGTTTATCAAAATAATATGCTCCTAAATTATATAGGGCTTTGACATATTCATTTCTATAATATCCTTTTTTATCACTGCCTTCATCAATCTTTTTGTACTCTTCTATGGCTATACTGTAACACTTTTCTATAACTTTCCCCATTTCCTCAATTGTTTCAAATCTTTCTTTAGTCCATTCACCTTGTTGATTATATCTGTATATATCTAAATATTTGCTTGTTAGTTTTGCTTTCCTGTAATTATCCTTTATACTAGTAGGAAATAGTTTTAAGGATATATCATACCAATGTACTGCTTCCTTATATTCATCATGTTTATTCCCATCTTTTCTTCCTTTGGGCTTGTTTAATTCCGTAAAGTTTTGATAATGCCTATATGCTACTGCTGAACTGTATTTTGAATTATTATCTAATTCATAGCATCTTTTATATAGCTTTATAGCCAAATCTCTATAACGCTTAATATACGAAAGATGCTTAATATCTCTTTCTTTTCCGTTTTGTAATTCCCCAGCTTTGCTACAAGCAAAGGCTAATTGATAAAGCTCATAAGGGTTATTCCAAGCATTATTTTGCTCAATGTTTTCTAAGGGTTCATATAATTTGCATATTCCAAGCCAGTTATTTTTTGATTTAAGTTCCTCTATTTTAGCTGAATTACTTGCAATTTTTATTTTTTGGAATGTACCTTTTCTAATTTTGTCAAATTCATCATCGTTTACGAGACAGAGGTTTGGATAAAACTTGTTTTCCTCTGTAATCCATTCAGATTGTTGAGCAAATTTATACAATTCGTTATTAATTTTTCCGCTATTTATATCCAATTTTGTTAAGGAATCAAATTCAATATTTATATAGCTATCATTTACTTCAACCTTATTAGGCGTAAATGAAAAACAAGGTTGAGAATTATTGATTTTGCCTTTTAAAAAAACAATGCCTCCATCAAAGTTCAAAAGATGTTGCTTATAATCAGGAAACACATTTTTAAATTGTTGCATCTGGTTTCCATACAAGGTAAATGATTTCCTTTCATATTCATCTTTTTTAAATAAGGCTACATATACTTTCATTAAATCCCCCTTCATTATGTTTATTTTTGGAAATTACATTCAAGCATTTAATTTTCATTATATCTGTTAAAAAATCATTATAAAGCAAATCGTAATAAATTAATTAGCATTCACAGATGTTGCCAATATGTAACCGTGGAAAAAGGTATTCGTTAAATTTCTTATCAGTGGTTCATTTTGGGATTTGTATATCACTCTCGACAAATTCCTTTACTTAACCATATCCTTCCATCCTTCATAAATCATAACCATTGCAAATGTATCCAATTCACAGTATTTAAGCAGAGCCTTTTTAATTTCATTGCGCTCATAGTCCGACATTTCGGTAAACTGAAGCATTGCATAGGCGGTCATGGCTGCACCGCCGTCTCTTACTTGGTCATTATTCAATAATATAAAATCTTTGTCTGAAACATCCTCAAACATTTTAGGCAAAAGCTTGTATGGGTCTATTACCATATTATTTTCATATTTAATCCAGGTCCAATTATTGTAGTTTAAGCTTGGAATTTCTTTTGTTCCGTAAATGGGCTTGGAATACTTGTCCCGTAAAAAGGCAGAGCTGTTTAAAATAGCAGGAAGAACTGTCTTTATTGAATTAGAGCCTTTCATTGCAGGGTCATAATAGTATCTTTTAACAAGCTCGCACATGTCAACCATATTGCGAGGACCTTCCCATTTTTCAAAACTCCCGTTCACCGATTTGGTGATGCTTTTAATAAATTCGCACAATTCTTCCCTGTCATGAATATAATTTTTATCTTTCCTTAATTGCCTGTAAATAGTGTTTAAATATGTATTCTCGTGGGCGGCGTATCTAAAAATTGTCCCTTCATCCTTATCTAATTCTGCTTTTAATTTTCTTACAAATTCATAATTTGGAAATACTCCAGGCTCTGTGTTTAAATACTGTCCCTTGTGCTCAATATCTCCGTTTTCGTGAACGATGTGATGGGAAAACTGAAAAGCAATTCCTTCATAGGGTCTTCTTCCCTTATTAAACGGAATGGCAGCCATGGAAGTTTCAAAATCAATGAAGTGAAGAGGATAGGTCCATGTATCCATTTCCATTGATAAATTATATTTGTCAATCCAATATGTAGTATCATTGTTTTGTGATTTGTTTACCTGCATCCACTGTCTTTGTGTCCTTGAAATGCCAGGCTTATCATCGGATTTAACCTTTATGTCATCCTCAGTTATTTCCGTAAGCTTAATTCTCCCTTCGGATATTAGTTTATCCGCAGTTCTAAAATCCCATATATCAAATACGGTTCCTGCTTCAAAATCCTTGTCTTTCCATCCGAGAGCCTCTTTCCAGCATTCATGGAAGCCGCTTTTGTAACCTGCTTTTATTTCATCCTCTGTTGCAATAAACTCGCAGCATTTACATGCTTTGCTTATGCCAGTCTTTATCTTTATGTCCTTATGGTAGTGTTCGGCAAAAGTGTTTATAAGCTCTGAAAAACATAGAGTATTGTTTATAAATTCATAATCGTCGCTGTAAATTATCCTGCATGCATCTTCTGCATTTGTTTTGCACAATATGGGTGGAGAAAGGTCTTCTTCGGATAATTTATCGGATACCTTTATCTTTTTCCTGCCGTTTTCTTCTATAATCCTGAATTTTTGGTTTAATCCATCTGTAGGGCACTTTGCATCCTTGTCGGCCAACATCAAATAAGCTGTAACTTTATAATCCGGAAATGCCTTAGCAACTACATACTTTTGAAAAGCAACATCTAATAGGTAGGGTTTCCATTCAGGTTTAATTCCGCTTTTATTATAAAAACCATCAGCTGATTTTGCCTTTACTTCTATCAGCTCAATGTTTCTGCCATTCTTTACTAATATATCCGTACGTATAAAGAATTTTTCATATAAAATTGCTGCTTCATATATTATTACCTTGTCTTTTGACAGAAGCTCATTAGTTATTCTTAATGCTTCATCATAATCCAATGTTTCAATGTCATATCCGCCGGTAAAGTAATGCTTGGCGAGCTCTCCTACCTGAAATCCGCCTTCTGCCAAAGCTATAAGAAAAGGATCGTCAATATTTTGATTTATGTATTCTTCTTTTCCTGTATAGTAAAGTTTAGTCGGGCATTCCATTGCTAATTTGAACCGTGATTTTGTAAGATATCTGTTTGACATACTTCTTCCCCCTAAAGGCGCAAAAGCAATTTTGTGATATGCAATGATAGATGAGATGATATTCTTATAATATTTATATTATATAGCAAATTTATACATTTTTCAACATATAGAATTTTTATTTCTCAATTTTTATTTCAGTATTTGCAACTGCTTACACATGCTAGGCTGTAATCCTAATATGGTAAAAGATTTCATGAGATTCTTCGGGCTTAAGCCCTCAGAATGACACCCTATGGGTTAATATTGCAAGGATAACAGGCTAAGCCTATAGCTCTTAATTATAGAAATATGGCCAGAATTTTATAAAAAAACAGCAGAGCTAAACCCTGCTGTGATTTAATATTACTACTTTTTCTATACATGCAATAGTATTTAAATTTCTTTTAATGAGCGTATTTTTTATGAGCGTTGTTCTGCAATTACTTGTATTGCTGCAAATATTACACCTGCTACCGGCCAAATAATCCAGGAGATTGCCCAATTAAATGTGATGAAACTATATGCCAAATATATGGCAGTAATTACTAACCAATATACTTTTGTTACAGTTTGCAATGTTTTGTTTGATTTGCTTTTTACAGAATATTCACCTTGTTGCAAAAGCACTGTGCACGCTGCATTTACTGCACTTTTACTGATAAGATTATAGGTTGAAATAGCAACAATAGTTAAAGTTACAGCTACAGAAATTACACTCAATCCATCAATATCAAATATTAAAGGAGTAATAATAACAGGCAAGGCGCTTAAAATGTAACCTGCTACTGAAATGCTTACAGCTGATTTATATGAATGCTCATCTTGTGCCATTATACCTCGAATCATTTGCTCGGTTTTATAGTCAAGTTCAAAAACAGTTTCTTCAAGGTAATCGTATTTTTCCAATTTACTTGAGAACCTGATAAAAAATAAAACTGCAATAGCTATCATGGCAATAAGAACTGCCAAGCCGGCCGCTATAAATAATTCTTCCTTAGCATTAACATTGGTAAATTCCTTCAATCCTAATAACAAAAGCAAAAGTACCGGTGACATTATTAAAAGCAATACTCCTAATGCTGTTTTTGGTGCAGTTTTTACTTTATCTTCTATATAATTTTTTGCTTCTTCATAAGTAACTTGTAAAATATCTGACTTGTTTTCCAAAGCATGCTTTATTCCCAGCGTTTCAGCAAGCTCATCTAAGTTTCCAAATTCGGATATTACAATTCCAATAGCTTCATTTTCTGCTTTTCCGCTATCTTTTAACTCATTGTATTTATCCTCCATCATTGCCAATAGTTCTTTTTTTGCTCTTATTACTTCTTCTGTATCAGGTAATCCTAAGAACATGTTATCAAGATAATTTCTAATTGTATTCATTATATCCACTCCCTTAATATAAACTTTTCTATAACTTCTTTTGTAATTTCCCACTCTTTGCATTTTTCTTTGTAGTACATTTTGCCTGCTTCTGTAATTTTATAATATGTCCTTGGTTTTCCGTATGTTTCACTTCCTGAGAAGGATTCAATATGACCGTTTATTTCCATCCTCTTAAATGCAGAATAGAGGGTTGTTTCCTTAATAATATATTTTTCATCCGTTAATTCTCTGATTCTTTTGGATATTTCATAACCATAAGATGGTTCTTTAAGCAAAAGATACAGTATCATGGTATCAATATAACCTCGAATAACATCACTGCTAATCATTTAAATACCTCTTTCTTAAGTTTTACTACACCTGACGTAGTATGTCTGTCGTAGTAATCTTAGCACAATTACTACGTCTGGTCAAGTACTATTTTGAGAATTTTATAAAAAAAATACAGCAGGACTGAGCCCTGCTGTGATTTTAAATGATTACACATTCATTGTTATGGGAATTTATATTTTCTTAATCGGATGTCTGATAACTGTTTTTAATTTGTCAGGCTCGCATTTTCTGGGGTCGCTTAAATATATTTCATGATGATATCTGTTTTCTGTAATGTCGATTTTGTATCCGTTTTCTCTTGCATAATCTTCCATGAGTTTTACGGTTTTCGGTTCATCATCATAAGGTCCTAAATGCATGCATTGAACACATAGACCTTCTTCGTATGTAAGAAATTCAACTTTTGAAAAATCTGTTTTTTTCTTTTTTGTTGCTTCATTGATTGCCCACTCAAAATCTTTTTCTTTAACAAAATCGGGAAGCCTGATTATGGAAATAAAGTTCAGCTCATCTTTTTTTGAATAGTCCATTCCTTTAATTCCGTCTAGCCACCAAAATCCTTCCAATGGGGGTACAACATAATCAAAATATCCATCAATTTTATAATCACCTTTGTAACTCATTTTTATTGTATAAGCAATACTATACAACATTTCTACAGATTTGCTGTATTCTCCGTTTTCCTCATTTGGATTTCCTTTTCCCCTGACTGCAATATAGTTCATTTCAGGAATATCAACTATGCTTGGTTTATTTTTGGGCATATAAAATTCTTTATATTCTTTCTTGTAATCAAATGCCATAAATTGCTCCTTTCACTTATTTTCCATAATAATTTCGATAGCTTTTTCAATATATTCGTCTCTGCCTTCCTTAATTCCTTCAATGGTAGGCTCTACATAAATATCAGGCTGTATTCCTATTCTTTGGGTTGTTGTTTTGTCAGGATAGAATACGCCAAACCCACTTATCGTAGTAGATATATTCCCCGGTAAAGTAAAACAGCGCACATCACCGTTAGCTCCCGCCGAAGGTCTTCCAAGGACAACTGAGCCCGGAGTATTCTTAAGGGACATGACCGTAGTTTCTCCCTGACTTATAGTTTGTTCATTAATAATAATCACAAGTTTTCCCTTATAAACTCCGTCCTTCAAAGTTCTATTGTCTGTTTCCTCCGGTTTTCCCGAAACATAAGGAACGGTATAATAAAATTCACCAGGCACCTCAGGATTAGGAATTGAGGCAACAAAGAATTCTTTTTTGGTTGGTATCAGGTATTCCGCCAATTTAAAGGCAATTTCTTTGGAAGGATAATTTCTAAGGTCTACTATCAAACCTTGGGTATTCCACCATTTATTAACGGTTCTTTCTATTTCTCCAGCCTTCAATAAACTGCCATTTATATAGTATATTTTACCGTCTTCCATGGCTTGCGTCCTGGTATCAACGCTGACAGAGATTCTTTTTTGGCTGGCTTTTACATTTACGACAAGTGTCTTTCCGTTTCTTATAACAATGACATCGGTATACTTTTCATTAGTTCGGAATAAATCATAATATATCAGGCCTCCCATATCTTCTCGTGATTGAGATATGTATTTCCTTCTGTTTTCCAGTATTTCTTCTATATCTTTATCCCCAACTTTCAGTACAATGTCACCAGGCTCAAGACCACATTTTTTTAATACCTTGCTTATGACAACCTGGTTGTTAAATATAACAAAGTTAACAGGAAATCTATATATACCAAAACGGGTGGAAATGGTTTCTCCTCTCTTATCTTCCACAACAGCATGAGAATCATGTATCTTAGTTGTCAATTCGGATATGGTCATCAAGTATGATTCATAATCGGAGCCTTGTACAAATTTGGGGATGAATTCCAACAGGACTTGGTCCCAGTCCTCTTCAATCACATCCTTGTACGGATAATAATATTCTATTATATTCCAGTAACGAAATAAGCCAAGCAGCCTGTAGCCGGTGTCATCAAATTTCATATTCGGGTATGAATTTTCGTTTTCCATATAGGGATAGGGTGAATTGTCCTTAAAACTAACATATGCATTTTCACGATCAGCAATATTAATATCCAAAAGTTTTGATAATTCAAGACTTAAATTCTCTCCCAGGTATTTTTCGTCCTTGCACCAGTCTGTAGAAGGCCTTAGTTGAATCATATCCTGGGGGATTTGGTATTGCTTATCTTTGTATTCAAAAGAAATCTCGCTGTCAAAGGAATGAACCCATTCGCAGAGAATTGAGTTGACATCTGCCCCTTCTTCCAAAACACGAGGCATTACGCGGAAAAGTTCATAATCCCAATTAATGTTTCCTGATACCACTTCAGGATGATAATATTTAGCAAGTCCCCATACCTTGCAGAGTTTAGCAAGGTCAGAGGTCTTTTCTTCAGATATGCTGTAAAAATATATCCCGCTCCCGTTGTCAAATTCTCGGTCATTATCTCTTTCGAGCCGCTTATTATTTGTTTGGGAACAGCCCCCGATAAGAAAGGAAGTAAGAAATAATATAAGTAATAAGCCGAATGCTGCTATTGATTTAGAAAACTTTCTTTTTTCTTTCATTATTTTCTGCTTTTTATTCATATTCTTTTCAATATAATTAAAAAACATTTTGTCAATCTCCTAAATACAACTATTTGCTATTTTAATTCAGACAACCGAGATTAATCATCCCTCTTGAATTTCTTTATCTGAGTAATCAATAATTATTTTTGCAGCTTTTACAGATTTGAGCTTGAAAAATAAAATCGCTAAACGTATTGTTTTCCCATATCTTCATATCTAATCAACACAATTATCTTGTGAACAAAGACAAAAAGGATGTCCTGAAGGATCTATCATAGTTACGAATTCACTGCCCCCAAATTGTGACGCTGCTTTTGTAGCACCGAGAGATATCGCATACTCTACTGCAGATGCAACATCAGGCACTTGAAAATCAAAATGCATTTGTTTTTGCTGCTTTTCTTTTTCTTCCGGCCATATTGGCGGAATATAGTCTTCTTCTTCAATAAACAGAAAAACAATCCCGGTGTCATTACGCAATCCAGGGCGACCAAACATTTTACATTTTTCCCATCCCAGCAGCTTATGATAAAATTCACATAGCTTTTGTTCGTTATCACAGTCTATCATTATATTTCCTAAGTTAATTCCTTTAATCATTATGCACCTCATAAAATTTTTTATCTGAAATTTCTTTATAATATGGCTTGTCCTTTGCCGCCAACTGTCAATCCATCCTCTAATAATACTTTTGTTTCGCTTTCGGTATAAGTGTTTCCTTCCAATGCATTAGAAGACCAAGTCAATCCTATTTTATATTAGGCTTTAATTTGTTCAAGCATTTTACCTTCAAAGGGACTTAGTTTATCAATTTCCTTTTTGTATATATCTATTATTTCATATATACTCATATTTTACCTGCCTGAAAATTATTTACCTTATTATACCACATGTATTTGAACTTAACATTAGTTTTATTTGCTTATCCAAGATTAATTTTATTATGACATTCGCTTATCTTAATGATTTAATCAAAAATGACAGGGTATAAATGTGAAAAGGAGTGTGATATTATGAAAAAAATTTTGATAATAAATTTAGTCTTACTTTTGGTTATATTGGTCGGCTGCAGCAGTTCAGCAAACAATGAAAATGACTTGCCGGAAAGAACTTTTACAATTGAAGAATTGTCAGAATATACGGGGAAAGATGGAAAACCAGCTTATATTGCAGTGGACGGGATAGTATATGATGTTACAAAGATTGCTCAGTGGAGGGGCGGAATACATAACGGATTTGAGGCCGGCAAGGATTTAACTAATGAAATAAAAAATATTTCTCCCCATGGCACTTCAAAATTAAGAGGTGTTCCTATTGTTGGAACGCTGGTTGAATAAGGGAGTGGTATAATGGTTAGGTTTTTGGCTTTTGTTAATGTATCATTGCTTGTGTTATTATTATCTCCTTATTTTTTAAGGAGAATTAATAAGCATATATTTAAGAATAAGAATAAAATATTGAAAAAATACATTCCTATTTTTTCAAAATATCATATGTATTTTGGGTTTATTTTATTAATAACTGCATTTGTACATGGATATATGGCTCTTGGAGCGGTAAGGTTCCATTCAGGATATATTCTTTGGCTGTGGGTATTAATACAAGTCACTTTAGGAATTTTTACAAAGAAAAAGAAGAACCCGAAGATTTTCAAAATACATAGATTAATAGGTATTGGTTCTTTAGTGTTTCTAATTATTCATCTAATTCAGGTAAATTAAGATTACACTATACCTCATCATTCGTTGCCAGGCACCGTTACGTGCCTGGCACCATTATTTTACCCTAAATTATTTTTATTAATCCACTCTGCTACAGGGGTGCTTGCTTGTTCAATTGTAATGGGACTTTTTATATCTGTTTGTATAAAGAAGTTGTCTATTACTTTTCCTCCTTTTGCTTCAACACGTGTTTTAACAGACTCATATACTAAGCTTGGAGTCTTATTATCTCCTTGAGTTGCAAAAATATATACATTTTTTCCTGCTAAATTTGCTTTGCTAAGAAATGTATTGATTGGAGTAGAAGTTTTTCCTGCCCAAACAGGGGTTCCAATAAATATATTGTCGTAATCCTGCAAATTAAAATTCATTGACTTAATTTTAACTTTTAAGCCGAAAAAAGCTGAAAAGGCAGCTGACATTAATCCAATTTCTTTTTCGAGCTCAATTTTTTTGATGTCACCATTTATTGCTTTTGCAATTTCTTTTGCTACAGTTTCTGTATTTCCGCTTTTTGAATAATAAACAACTAAATTTTTCATTTTCCCCTCCGGTTATTAATATATATATTGAAATTTTTTAATTCATGCCTGAAAATTATTTACCTAATTATACCACATATATTTAAACTTAACATTTGTTTTTTAAGGGTTATTAATTGTTTTATGGTGCCTGGCACCGGAAAATAAAATGCACCCGATGATAGGGTGCATTAATAATATTATATTCAAACGATATTGTTATTTAATTTTAACCG
>Ga0255341_1004938_pt1 | contig 13570 bp, 7 predicted proteins | sample wastewater_treat_8_FD_192418 | JGI IMG/M metagenome (GOLD analysis project Ga0255341, IMG submission 192418) | Wastewater microbial communities from Lulu Island WWTP, Vancouver, Canada - plant12 | ecosystem: Engineered > WWTP > Wastewater > Unclassified | place: Canada: Vancouver, British...
TGGTATAATCAAACATACCGCTCTGGTTTTTAAGGGGGAACAATGGATTATCAGCAACTATTCTCAGCACCTATTGACGTAGGTTCACGCTTACTAGCTGCTATGCAACAGCAGCAGATGACGAACAATTTGAAGCTAGTGAATACATACAACGAAGACCCTGCCTCTCTTAATAAACAAGGTCAAGAAATGGCAAAAGCTATTGCAATGCAGTATGGACTGGATACTTCCAGGGGCGATGCAAAGCTGAATAATACATTTGGAAAGCAAGCACTTGCCTTTGGAGGAGGCTTACTCGATGCTCTTCTTTTTGGAATACTTAGAGATTCTTGGTATAGTAATGAGTATACGAAAAATGCCAAGAATGCTGGAAAGGCAGCTGGACTTCTTGCATCGTTTCTACTTCCTATTGGTATTCTTAATGCTACGAAAGGTTCCAAGGCTGCTCTTGGTGGAGCGCAAGCTCTTACCGGTGGAGCAAAAGCTGCGGCAGGTGGAGCAAAAGCAGCAGCCAAGAGTGGAAAGACACTTCAAGAATTGATAGGTGAAGCAAAGGCAGCCGCAGAAGCTGCAAAGGCAGCCGCAGAAGCTGCAGAAGGAGCCAAGGCTGGAGCAAAAGCAATGGGTGCCGCAAAGAGTATTGGAGCAAATGTGAAGAGTGCGCTTGCTGCGAATGAAGCAATCCGAGAACTATACACACAGATGTCTGCTTCTCAAGCTCTCTTGGAAATTGCTAAAGCTCTTGTCCGTGGTAGTCAAGCAATGGGCATTGCTCATGATTTCATGACTCCAACAATACCTCCACAAATGGGAATGGGAATGGGTATGCAAAACCCAATGATGGTTGGAATGCCACCACTTCCGAATATGCAGTAGGATAAATATGCAATATCCATATTTTGTTCCGAGGATGAATAAGCCAATCACGGAACAGTATATAAACTACTATATGAGGGAACCTGAGCGCTTTAACCAGTCTCAGGTTCAACTTCTTAAGCAACATGCCGCCTACTATCAACTTCCTTTTCGAGAAGTTGCCGAAGACGAAGTAAACTTTAATGTCTTCCGAGCTCTTCGCTACCTTGGCGAAGGTTGGCTACAGGGGTTCTCTACTCTCAAAATAGGCGAACAAGCCCCTGTAAATCCATGGGAAAGGGTTGCCAAAGCAGTTGGTCAGGCAGCAGGATACGCCGGCTTTCTCGTCCCCATTCCAGGTCTCAGGGGAGTAGCGAAGGCAGTTGCTGGGAAATCAGTTCCGCTGCTTGTTTCGAATGCAGTAATGAAAAAAATTACTCCCACCGCTACGAAATATTTTTCCAGTATAACAAAGAAAGTTGCTACCGAAGCTGCACTGGGAAAGATGGGAGCAGTAAATAGTGCTCTTAAATTACTCAAAAATCCAGTTGTAGGTGATGTAGTTGAAGGTGCCGCTCGTCTGGGAATAGCTGGAGCCACTTCCAACTGGCAGTATGGAATTGATGCCATGCTTCATGGTCTGGCTGGTGGAATGTATATGGAAGCTGGAGACAGATTGATTGCCAATGCAATGGGAGCTCTTATTGGGGGAGCTTCTGCTGGTCTCAGCACTCAGGCAATTGCTCGCACTCTTACTGGAGCAATGTGGAATGGTCTTCCCTCAACAATGCGCAGAGAAACAACTCCAGAACAGATATATCAATACCTTATTGGTGGATTTTTTGCCTATCGTGACCGTCCTGCTGCAGAAAAGCAAGCTTACAAGCTTATTCAGCCATATTTAAGACCAACTGCCAAACTTCCGGATACTGTTAGTGGAGTAGAAGGATATGCTGAAGCTTCTCCTGCAGTAAAGAAGAATGTAGCAGACTTATTCGATAAATACATTGGTACCAGTCGGAAAAGAAACTATCTCAGTTCTGTTATTGCGTCAATTATTCCTGAAGGGAAGGATTATCCGGATGAGTTAGTAGACAAAATGTATATGAACATTGAAACTCTTGAAGCACAAAAAGAAGCAATTGACGAAGAGATAGCCAAAGCAAGAGAGGAACAAAAGAATCTTGGAGAACAAATTGTTGGAACGGAAGTTCTCCAATACGAAGAACCAAAAGTTCCTGGACAAGTTCAAACACGTATCTTTCCAAAAGATAGACAAGAGATTCTTGCCGGAAGGAAGAATACTATTACTCGCTCTCTTCCAGTAGCCAAGAAAATTGGTCTCGCCGAAGGAGAATCTAGTGCTATTGTCATCGAAGGTAAACAATTTAAGATAACAAATTCTGGAATAGATAAAGCGAAGAAGTTTGTTACTTATACACTGGAACCAATTACTGTTCCAACTCCGACTCCAACTTCTCCTTCTCTGAAGCTGGTTTCCATAGATACAGCTAATCAAGAGATTAAATCTGCAATCTCTCAGAAGAATCCTGTTCTTGCAGTCGATCTTACCAAAGCAGAAAGAATAGGACTAAAAGCTGGAGAATCTGGTGTAGTTGAAGTTGAAGGAAAACGCTATAAACTTACTGCCACTACAGAAACTCCAACACAGATGTTCTATAAGATTGAACTACTTACAATTCCCAGTGCCGGAGCGCCTCCCACTCCAGAAACCGCTTCTCAAAGAATAGAAGCTGCGGTTGACAAAGAAGTGAAGGTAGAACAAGAGAGAGCATCTTTTCGGTCATTGGTTGATGCCATTAAACAAGACATGGAAGAATATGGATTTCCTACTCCTTCAGAAGAAACTGTGAAGAATATAGTAGAAACATATAGAACCGTGCGTCAGAGAATGAAAGAAGTACGTCAAGGAATAACTCGTCTTACTCAAATAATTCCTGGAGAATTATATCAAGCCGATGGCTTTCGCACTACTCAGCTTTCTATTTCAACTGTCCTTGTAACCGATGGAGAAAATGAGTTCTCTATAGCTGGAGCAGGGAAGAAAGAAGTAAACCCAGATGTAATTCTTCAAGATGATATAGTAGCATTCGTTCCCACAGAAGGAAAGGTTTCTCCGGATATTGATGTGATTCATAAGATTACTGAATCCGAAGCAACAGTTATCACTCCAGACTCTTACGACCGAGGTGACAATCCGTATTGGAAAAACTTTGAACAATATATGCAAGCACGAGGGTATGACGATAGGGGAACTGGTATCTGGATAAAGACCACAGAAGCATCCGCAACTTCCGATAACAATCTTCAGAAAGAGATTTATCGTTCTTTTGTTTCGGATATCATGGTGAAATCAAATATTCCGGAAACCAACTGGAATCAGCAGATTGCTAATACCTTCAAGCGTCTTCTTACTCCGGAAGAAGCAAATGACAAGACAGTGCAGAAAATCACTGATGACTTCATTCTGGAGATTGGAAAGAATCCTGATAAGCAAATACTTCTGAAGTGGATTGATCGAAACAAACAGCACTTTCGTGAGAACATTGTGGATAGCGATTATGCGGTGCTTAACAAGTATGTGATAATGAAAAAGTACTATGACTACATGAATGACAACTATTATATCAACCACGAGAAGAATGGCGTCTTCAAAGTTGTTCCGATTAAGTTCGGAGAAGTTATTGGTAACCGGAAGGTATCGCAACTACTTCCGAAGAGACGACCTCTCTTTAATCTGGTGAAGGGATTGGAGCAAAGAACTTCTTCGCCACTTAAAACAGTAACTTGGTATTCAAACATTGAGAAGACTGAAGCTGCAATGCCACACTTCTATGAAGAATTCCAAAAGCTTCGAGATGGTGGGATGCTTCGTCAGATGATTCTGAAGATGGAAGGTGGATTTGAAGATGCCAATATAACTGACCCGAATACTGGAAAGAAGGTTGTGAACAAGTATATCTACATCGGCGGGAGAAACGATAAAGGCGAATTCAACTTTGTTGTCAAACATCCAGAAGTAGATGACCTTTCCTTTGAACAGCTTCAGCAAGAAATATCAAAGTATACCGGAACTCCGTTGGAAGAATTAAAGAAAATGCACGAAGAAGATTATCAGCGTTTCTTGAAGGAAATAATCGGAGGAAAGATAAGCGATGCTCAGCAGAAATACTGGAGAAACTACTACGAAACACAATACAAGAATACACTTCTCTATCTGCGTGATTTCAATCAGGCAACTGATTTCAGTTTCATTGCCAAAGAAGGATTCATTGATTCTTCATCCAAGCTCAATAAGAGATTTCAAATAATCTTTAATCAGGGCATAGGATTACAACCAGAAGACTTCATTGCCGATCCTGGAGTAGCTGATCTCAGGAATATAAAAGTTGTAATTGCAGATGTGAATTATGCTCTTCAAGCGAAGCGTGCTCTTGATCCAACAATTGAAGAATCAGTAGAAGATGGTAATGTTTATGTTTCTCAGCAGTTTCTTGATGCTCTGAATGCTTCTGCCGGACTTCCTATTTCTGGAAGAACCAATAAGAGTTTTATTGTCCACTCCGATCCAGAAGGCGGAATGATGCTCGGAAAATATCTGATGAAGGTTGCTCCGAAACCACTTCAGGAATGGATGAAAGCCAATGGTGTAGATATGGTAGCTGATGATAATGCTATTAAACAGATTGGTGCAAGACGCAAAACAAAGATTCAAATAGTGAATGGAAAAGCAGTAGTTGATGGCGATATAAATACTTATGGCATAGATGTAAACGATATCAAAATAGTGCTCTCTGAGATAAGCGATGCCGCCGGAATAAACCATGTTAATCCGCTGGCAAAACAGATGTTGGTGCACCTGAATCATTCCAAAGAAATAAGAGAAGACATTATCGATAACTTACTCGTTCGTTCTGCAATGGGAAACGAATTTAAGAATCTTAAGTTTGATAAAGATATTGAAGCGAGAAACGAATACACCGACGAAGACCTGAAATGGATTGCAGAAAACATTGATGAGCTTTCTATTGACCGTGTTGCCAGAATTCTCTACTCTGGAAATGCAAGGGTAATTAAAACACTACTAAAGAAGATATCTAATCTCAATGATTTCAACGGTATGTTTGATAGCATTGAAGGCTTCTCTCCAGAAGACTTTGATACGAAGCAGAGTAGCTATAAGGATGTTATCAGTACGCTTGTGGCAATGAAACACGATGTTTCACTTGGGGACAAGTATGCAGTCCGTTATGTTTCTTCTTTGTTCAACAAATATATTATCAACCGAGCACTGCGTCCCAAGATAGGAAACTCAGTATATAAAGTGAAGAATCGGGGTTGGGCATTTGAAGACACACAGATTGCTAGAGACGAATTTATGCTTGGACGTAATCTTCGGAATCTCAATATTGAATTGAACAACAAAGTTTATAAGCTTGGCGACCTCTGGAATATGGTACAGGGAAAGAAAAAGATTCCTAAAGACCTCTCTCTGAAGTTTCTCCAAGATTTCTTTAATCATATCGCAGTTCAAAGAGTTCCACAAGATAATCCGGCTGGAATGCAGATACTGAGATTCAGGGGCTTCATGGATATTGACAGTAATGAGATAATGATTCATTCTACTGCCAAGGAAGTTACTGGCGGTTCTGATGACGATGGAGATAGTTATTATCTCTGGTTCGCTGGAAGGCGGGACAATGGCGAAGGAAAAGGAATGAAACTCAGTTGGCTGAAGGAAATGAAGAAGAACAATGATATGTGGGGTGGTCAGGCAGTTAAGAAATATGTTGATCCAGAAACTGGAAAGAAAGCAGACGAAGAAGTCTTTGGTATGATGACTCCGGAGAAGGAGAAGTTGAAACAGATAATGAGTTCTCCAGCGCTTCTTGGAGCTCCTGGAACAACTGCCAAGACATCGATTGCCACAACCTATGGAAGAAACTTACTCGCAACTGTTGTAAATGAGACTACTGCACTGAAGCAAGCTTACTATGCAGCACTTGATAACGGGAAGCCAATTCGAGTTCAGAGTAAAGATGGAGTTTTCGAACTAACTCCCAAAGCAGAAAAAGAAAAGAGCGTAGATTGGGCAATTCGTAAGATGGCAGTTGCTATAACCAAGGTTGCAGACCCTACCGATTTTGACGAAGTTCCAAGATTCGAAGACCCATCAATTCACATGCTTTTCGATCTCTTCAAGATTACGAAAAATGGAAAAGAGATAGAATTTGAAGACTATGTTCGGGAAGAAGCAACTGGAACGGAAAAGATAAAGCCCGCAATGCGTCTCTATCTGCAAGCTCTGGCTCCCTTCCGGAAACTCAATACTGCTCTTGGTGGTTGGAATGATTACTTCACTACAAAGATGCAAGTAGAAAACTATAATAGTATGTATACCGGTGCTTCTACCTACTTTGGCGGAGCAGTAAGAGTACTTGGTGGAGTTGATTGGAACTTCGATCTCACAAATATCTATGGAGATAAGTTACCTTACGTCTATAAAGCTCTTCGAGCGATTGCTGAAAAAGAAAAGGCTGGTGTTCCAAATTGGGAACAAATTCTTTTTGAGATGACTCGACATCCAATCGCCATAAGTAACTTTGAAGAAGTGGTGCAATACATTGAGAAAAGCGGCACAGCGAATCAAAAGAAGTTTCTTGAAGACATACGAAGAGCTATAAAAAATCAGAAAGAAGGAAAGAAGTATCAGGACTTGGAACCGTATGCCTGGAGAGATGCCAAGAATGAAGATGTTGTGTATGTGCTTCTCGGAAAGAACTTCCTGGATAAATCTGCTCATGTAGCCGACGAACTTCTTGATTTGTATGCTGACCTTAATAGTATGAAGCGGACTTCAGACCTTTCGGAAGAGAAGATAAATAAGTTTTTGGAAAAGGCGAAGAAGTTTCTCCCTCACGAATCCTATAAGGGGAATCCGCTGGAGGTCTATACCAGAATTCGAACAAAGATTCTGGAACTCATCCAGCAAGACTTAATCGATATGACTACTTACAACGCTCTCAAGGGAATAGCCAGTGAAGTATTCCAGAAAGATAAAGCCTATTTCCGAAAAGGCTTCTTTAAGGATGTGAACGATATTTTCCGCCATGTGAACGCATACAAATCGAAAATCTCCAGAGACGCAGGAGAAGTTATGGTTCCAAGAGAGATTGCTGACATCGATGAGAAGTGGTATCGTCTCTCACTGGGAGATCCAACACTACAGAAGATATATGATATCTTTATGATGGGTAGTTTTCAGGCGAAGCTTCCCAATTCCTATATGCGTCAGCCAATCACTGATTCCAATGGGAGAGTAGTTGATTATGAATCGATTGATAAGTATGTGGAGCGAATTTATGAGATGCGAAATGCCACAAATCATACCGGTATGGGATTGGCAACTTCTGTAGTTCCTTTCAAAGTGAAAGAAGCCTTCTATGGCATTCAGCAGACGTGGTATGACAATGTAGCTAAACACATGTTCACTCCGAATTCCAATATAATTCCAGAAACACTTATCTCTACTCCAGTTCCAGTTCCAACAAAGGAAGAAACTCCGGCTCCAGTTAAGGAAGTAATCCGAGTTCCAATTCAAGTGAAGCCTGGAGAGAAGTTAGTAATCGTACCAAAGAATTACTTGGAACTAAAGCAGAAATACAACGAGGTAAAAATCCGCTTGAAGGAGTTGGAAGACCTTTCCAATTCTCTTGATAAGACACTGCGATTGGCAAAAGAACAAGAAGTTGTTTCGTTGGCAGAAGAAAAGAAAAGAATGTTTCTGGAACAAACAAAGTTGGCAGCTTCTGCTGCTGAATATGAAGAATACAAAGATTTCGACTTGGAGAACCTCGTCTCGAAGATTAGAACGAATCTGGAGTTCTACGGATTCACCAAAGATGCTGACATCCCTATAGAAGGACTTACTCGTTATTTTTTCCATAAATCGATGAAGCAGATGACTATTCAGGACTGGAAAACCTTTGGCGATATCTTGGACAATATGCGGAAGCCAACTCTAATTCAGAGATTATTCGGAGATAAATATGGACAGCAACCTTGGATTCGGAAGATAGACTACTTCCTCTTTCCCAGTGCAATTGACAAACGACTTCTCACTATGCCAAATATGAAAGCCAACATGGTTCAAACTGTGTATGTGGATTCTGATGGTTCTATAAAGACCGGATGGGGTTTCGCTCCGACATCGCTTGCCGGTTCGTTGCAGAATACTATTGGTAATATTCTCTTTGAAGGAACTCGTCAAGAAGAACAGCTTGCTGGAAGATTCTCACAAGAAATTGAACCCTATCTTGAACAGCCTGGAATAAACGGAAAGAGAATATGGGAATATGAATCTATTCTTCGAGACCAACACGCCGCAGAAACTCTCAGTGATTGGTATGCACTGCGGGGAGAGTTTGGGAAATCTAATGCCTTTGCGGATAATGCGCTATTCTATAAGATGGAAGCTGAGAAGTTTCGCAATACCTATATGGACGTGTTTCTGAAGAAGTATAAAATCAATACTGGAACCGAAATAATCGAGCTCACTGGAGACGAAATTCGAGAACGTATCTCTGACATCATTACCAAATACAACAAAGATATATCTCTTATTCAGAAAGGAAAACTTGATGACCAAAACGAGAACATCTTCTTGAAGAAGTATACAACCACTCCAGAAAAGCTATTTGGCGAGAGAATAAGCAGAAGAGTACTTGGGAAAAGAAGGCTGAATGAGATATTAAAAGACATTCCTTTCTTTGACCTTGAAAAATTCCGACAGGATATGCATGACCTTCTTGCTACCGGAAAACCATTTCCAATGCAAGACATTGGTATTGACGGTATCTATCGTCTTTCTCAAAGCGCAGCAGTGCAGCGAGAGATATTGGAAGCAGACAAACTTACGAAGGGTTCAGATGGAGAATTCAATAATAGACTTTCCAAGATTGTTCGAAGACACTCAGATGATAAGATTCCCTGGACTGGAGAACTTCCTTATGAACACTATTATCCTCATAGAAACGAAGACATAACCCAGTTGAAGAAACAGATTCTTCCTCAGATTCAAGAAATCGTAGATAAATTCCAAGCAATAATTCTAGAAGAAGAAAGAGTTAATAAATTACTACACGATATGGCTCCAACAAGAGAAGCTCTTGATGACCTCACTGCAGAGCAATATAGTAAGTATCAGGAACTCATGCAAGAACGCCAGAGAATTGTATCCGAGAAGTATGAGCTTTCGCACCAATATCTCTTCTTGATAAATCGCATTCATTCTTCTAATGAAAACCTTCGTATTGACGAACATATTCATGAAGCTGATAGAATTCACGAGCTTTCTTTGGAAGAGATGAAAACGGGTGAAGCGAGGAAGTTGGCATATCAGGATGATGCTTTGCTTTGGGAACTCGCTGGAAAGAAACGTATGTTCTCACAAGAACGCAGAGGAATAGAGCTCATTGACTATAGTAGAGTTCCGGAAGAATATGTAAGCCACAATAAAGACGTGATAAGAACATTCCACAAGAATATGGCTTGGCTCTTGAGTAAACAATTGATTGTAGATGCCGAAGTAAACAATGCCTTTGGAGACGCTACTGATTCGTGGGTGAAGTTCTTCAAACTCTATATTGGGGATTCGCTTGGAAATCCGACAGTTATCACTCGTGATATGTTGGATGACCCCAATATGAAATTAAAACACAATCCTTATCTTTTCTTTACCGATTCCTATCAATCTCAACTTCTTTACAAATTGGGAAGAATGACTGGACTTATCAAGGTAAGTGGAGAGATTCCAGAAGAATTGAAGAAGATTGACTACTGGACACTGAATAAGATTTCTCAAGCAGAAGCACGCTACGAGATGGCTTCGCTTCTGGCACATACGAAGTCAATGGTAGCGAATATGTTTGGTGGAACACAGATGACTGCCATCTCTGCTGGTCTGGATAACTTGAAAAAGGCAAGGGATATGGACTACATAAGAAAGACTTTTTCGCCTACTTTCAAAAATAGAAATGATTTGAAAAGAGCAGTTGCCGAAGAAGGTGTGATTGAAGAATACCTTATCAATGAAACTGGTGGGATGAATATCAATGTTACCGAATCTCTGAAAAACTTCTTTGATGATTATGCTCGGAAGTTGGCTGGAGATGAAATGCTCGACGAAGTTTCTCTGAAGGCACTTGCTCAGAAGCACCATGTTTCCGATGCGCTGTATAGTAAGGTCTCGTGGTTCATGCGTGCTCCAGAAGTTGAGCTGCGTACTGATGCCTTCATGGCACATTACATCCAGTTCTATAATCTCTTCAATGGAGCTCTTCAAGGTTCTTTCGATGAACACGGAAATTGGCGTTTTAACCCGATTCTGAGCAGATTGGCGAAGGATGGGGTAAAGTGTACACAGTTCCTGTATACTGCTCCCTATCGTCCTGCAATTGCTCGCAGTGCAATGGGAAAGGTACTTACTCGTTTTCAACTCTGGACATACAACTCCATGAATACCAGAAGTATGATATACGAGCAAGCAAAGGTCTATGGATTCCGTGAAGGAACGATGCAGATGGATAAGTTCCAACGCATGATGGCAATGGATTTGATTACTCTTGCTTTGGCAAATGCGTTCATGTTTTCGCTCTTTGATTCTGCTCTTCCTGCGCCTTGGAATTGGCTGAAAGACCTTTCCGAATGGATATTTGGAGACAAGAAAGAGAAACAGAGTGCTTTCTTTGGAACCTATCCCTACTATATTGCTCCACTGCAGATAATTTCACCCCCAATTATCCGAGTATTTCCAGCGATGGTAACTTCTATGATGTCTGGAAACTGGCAGAAGTTTACTGACTACACCGTCTGGACAATGTTTCCATTCGGTCGTTTGGCGAGAGATATACACAAATCTTATCTTAATCCAAAATCTTTTATTGACAGAATGACTGGGCTCCCATTTAGTGGCATGGAAGGTTTTGGAAAAGAAAAACCAGAAAAATAAATAGAAGGAGAAAGAAATGAAACTCACAACTCTTGGCGCAGCAGATGCGCTTGGCACCCCGATTCCGGTATTCATACCGGATACTTATCGCACAAGGTTGGTTACAACTACTACCGGAGTAGTTACTACTCCATCTTTTGATAGTTCCGAAGAAGCAAGACCGTATGTAAAGATTACTGCTACTCAGGAAGCTGCAGAGACCGATCTCTATCTCTATGCTCTTGGAAACGTCTATGAAGCGAATCATATTCAATTGCATATCACTGTTGGAAATGCCTCTGAAAGTTATTCAATTGAACGCAAAGAAGTTGACCTTATTCTCACTATCAATTTGAAGACAGGATCCCAAACGATTGCCAAGATTGTTGGATACATTGGTTTAATCAATAACGCTCTTGGAAAGACCATTATCTCTTGTTCATTTGATGCGAATAAGTCTTCTTATAGTATCAGCTCTGCAGTACGCACCTACTTTAATTCCTATCGTCCTGGACGCTGTGCCAATCTCGTAAGAATTCTTACCTTTGACGATGGCGTCTTTATTGGAAACTTCCCCGAATCTGGAGACCCCTGGAAAGATTCCAATACTATTGTTCCTCTTGCCAGTATGCCACTTGTTGCTGGAGTTGAAACCTACATCATGCTCTCACCCAATGAGATGTTATCGGTATCAGGTGGCGGAACAGCCGGAAAGAAAGTATATATCACACCACAGAGGAACTACTAATGGATGGTATGGAATTCGTAACCCGAGACGAACTTGTCTCATTCACGGCAGAAATCAGAGAAGATATTACTGAACTCAAGAACAGTATCTCCGAACTCAGTAGAGCAATTGTGAAGCTGGAACATATTCTGGATAAGAATGCACTTGTCTTAAGAGAAGAGAATGACAAGCGCTATCTTATTCGAGAAGATATGGTTCAAGATGCGATTTCAATTCTCGATAATCCAGAGTTCAGTAAGCATGCAGAAGACTTTGTTGCCGACACAATAGTGAAAGACAAAGCAAGAAAGTCGATTGAATGCGTTATCAGTGGATTTATTGCCAAAGGTAGAGATAATGCCATGAAATGGTGGAACTTCATTCGTATAATCGGAGTTGCCATAGCAGGCTTTCTCGTTTATATTATTATATCAAGCCAGATGAATATCATCGACTTGTTAAACAAACTTGAATAAAATAGGAGGAAACAATGCAAAACATCATTAACACCATCACCCAAAACATCGAAGCTGCAATAGCTTTGGTAGTCGCTTTAGCAGCCCTTATTTCCACAATCATAGTTCAGTATAAGAAACTGAAGAAACTGTGGGCTGGGCTGGAAATCTCGGACATCGTCGCTCCACTCGCTGCAGAAGCCGAAGAGCATCCGGAGAAGGTATTGAATTACATTTATGACAAAACTGGATTATCCGATATTGACATTCGTTCCAATGAAGGAAAACAAATGGTTGTAGCCACTGCTGCAACTGAGATTGCTCAATTGGAAGCACCGAAGGCAATGAAGAGACTCGGTATTACGGATGTTGGAGATATGCTGGGAGTGGTTGATACAGTGTATCAATCGATGGTAAAACCAATTGTAAAAATCATAAAGAAAAAGAAATAATGTTTGGAAAACTTGGTCTTGGTCTCGGTCTCGGCGCGCACAGGAAGGTGGGAGACGCAGGCAACAAACCTGCCACATTCTCTATTGCCGCTGGGTTTGTGGACACTGGAGTCAAGCGCATCAATTTCAGCGAGCCTGTGACTGTAACCATAACAGGAGACGTAACCCTATCCATTGACGGCACACCATATCTCTCTGGCGAAACGATACCTGTGGCAACTACATATCACACGCTAACCATCAATAATCCTGGAGTAGATGCTGGCACAATTACTTTTGGCAAGCGCAAACAAATAACATACCTGTACCTCAACAACCTCGGCTCGTCTGTCATTACAGGCGATATAACGGGGATGAAGCTAACAAGCCTGTACCTCCGAAACATCGGCTCATCTCTGACATATGGAACGAATTCGCTGAATATTACGTTTAACTTGGGCATACAACTCTTGGGCGACACAGTGTTCTCGGCAAGCGAATATATACGACTATTTGCAGATGCAGCGACTTGCGTAACCGATGGAAAGTGGACAGCCTCAACAAAGGTAATGACGATTTCGGGCGGAGAGAATCCTGGCTGGAGCAATGTATCAGCATACTACGCAACCATTGTTGGCGGCGGCGTAACTGTGAAAGTCCCGCTTGCATGGGAATCTGGTGATGACGCATTCCCTGAAGAAACACCTAATCCATAGGAGACATTATGATAATTAGAGATAAATGGTATGTAATATACGATGGCAAAATCGTAATTGATTGGGGTAATGGCTTAGGGTTTCGCATAGATTGTGGCGAGCATTCTGCTGCAGAGTTCGATACCGAGGCAGAGATGCTTCAATACATAGAAGACAATAACTTAGATATTGTGGAGGTGGAAGATGAGATTAACTAACACATGGAAACACTTGCTTATCGGCACAATCGCTGGAATACTATGGTTCTTGATATGCTTGATTCCTGGCATGCGTCAGCTTGAGATATTCGGTTTAATATCGTTTTTCTTTATCACCATTGCATGGGAGCATGCGCAGAGATTGAGAGCAAAAAAATGGAACTGGCTGGATAGCTTTGT
>Ga0255341_1004939_pt1 | contig 13569 bp, 15 predicted proteins | sample wastewater_treat_8_FD_192418 | JGI IMG/M metagenome (GOLD analysis project Ga0255341, IMG submission 192418) | Wastewater microbial communities from Lulu Island WWTP, Vancouver, Canada - plant12 | ecosystem: Engineered > WWTP > Wastewater > Unclassified | place: Canada: Vancouver, British...
ATGTAGAATAGGCTATTAGGGCAATTATAAAAAGAGCTATAAACATAGCTCTTTTTATAGTGTCAGGGTAAAAGTTATTTTAAGGTAACTTTACCACCGGCTTCTTCAATTTTAGCCTTAATAGCTTCAGCCTCTTCTTTCTTAACCCCCTCTTTAATTATTTTGGGGGCTGCATCAACTAAGTCTTTGGCATCTTTTAAGCCTAGATCAGGATTAATTTCCCTAATTGCTTTAATAACAGCAATTTTGGTACTACCCGCTTCAGTTAATTCCACATCAAAACTGTCTTTTTCTTCGGCTGGAGCAGCTTCAGTAGCCGCAGGACCAGCAACCATCATCGCTGGAGCTGAAGCACTAACACCAAATTTTTTCTCTAAAATTTTCACTAGCTCAGATAAGTCTAAAACCGACATTTTTTCAATTTCTTCTACTAGTTTTTTAAATTTAGCAGGAACTTCTACCTGTTCCTCTGATTGATTTATTTCTTCAGTCATATAATTAAATAAATTAATTCCGTTAGACGGATTTTTTATTAAGTTTTGCTACTAGCTATTTGCTGTAGAGTTATTAACAAACCTCGCAAATTACCAGCTAAAACATTAACTAAGCCAGTTATTGGACTTTGCATAGCTCCTACTAGACGACCCTCTAGTTCTAATTTGCTTGGCAAGTTAGCTAGCTGTTCAACTTCATAAGCACTTAACCAATGATTATCCAATAAACCACCTAAAAATTTTAGCCTATTAGTTTCATCATTTTTTTGGAAGTCATGAATGACTTTAGCTGGTGCAATTTGATCACCATAAGCAAAGACTACAGCCACTTGTCCATCAAATTCTTTAACATTTGGCCGCTCTTCAGCAGCTAGTAAACTCTCCAATGCTCTACTCAGTAAGGTTTTTTTTACTGCCCAGAATTCTCCCTGTTCCTTAATTAATTTTTGCCGCAAAGATTCACTTTCCTTAACCGGTAAAGCATTAAATGAGGTAAAAATAACTGCCCTGGCTTGAGCTAGTTTAGCTTCTAACTCCTGTACAATTGCTTGTTTTTGTTGTTTAGTTTTGGGCATAAAAATAAGTAAAATAAAACTGCCATGTTAATCATCGCAGTTCGACCTTTTGAGCCAAATATCATGTCTCGGCAGGTTTTACACCTAAGCTACCTGCTATCTGCGACAATTATAATACTAGCTAAAAGACAATACTATGTCAAGTATTTATTTATTGGGGTGAGTTGCTTTATAGTTATCAATCTGTTTTTGAAGATCACTATCTAGCTCAGGAAATTTTTCTGGATATTCAGCTAATATTTCAATATATCTCGATATCTTGAATTAGCTAATTGTTTAGCAGTAGTTTCGCTTAGTTGGGGAATTTTTCCAACACTATTTTTTAAAGCATTTTTCACTTCTTCGCTGTAAGGATAATTAATTAATTCTAAAATAATTGCTTCATGATCGGCCGGAGAGAATGCTTGTAGATTATTTGCTACTTGTAGTCTATGGTAACCCCCAGCATGAATTAATGTTATGGCAATATCTTTATCCAGACCAGACAATTTTCCAAGATTGTTCGCCAGACTATAAATTGTAGCTTCATATCTATTTTTCCAATAAGGGGTTTCATCATATTTATCTTTTAGATTAATCAGCTGGTGGACAATCTCGTTATAATTAATATTAGAAAATTTTTCCACATTTTCTATCAACGAACTACCCCACTTAAGATTAATTAATTTTTGAGCAATCTCCTGATGATTTAGACCGGAAAATTTTTCTAAATTATCTGCTACCACCCAGCCATGGTCCTTGTCAATTAATTGTTGAGCAATCTTTTTATGGAGTGAGCGAGGAAATTTATCAATATTTTTGCCTAATTCATCTATAAGTCCATAATCTCCACTCTTTATAATTGGGTTAGCTATGGTTTCATAATCTGCCTCAGAAAAATCTATCTTAGAAAATTTTTCCGAGTTTTCTAGCAGATATAACCCATAACCTTCTTCTAACAATTGGTGAGCAATGTCATTATGAGTCTCAGGAGAAAAACTCTCTAGGTTATCGACCACTCTTACCCCATTATTTCCCTTAATTAATTTTTGAGCGAAATCTAGACTTAAATTAGAGAAAGCCTTAAGGTTATCTACTACCTGATCATAATAATTTTCTTTTATAAGTTGCTCGGCAATATTTTCATTCAAATCCTGATATTTCTTTAATTCTTTGGCCACCCGCCAAATTTCCCCTTTATCAATTAATTGTTTAGCATCATCTTGAGAATATAGGGCCTCTGGTGGATTCTCAGTTGTCTCTGGCTCATTACTGATTTCCGGTTGCTCATTTTGAGATGAGATGATATCTTGTTTGTTTTCGTGAAACATATGGTTGTTTATTTATTATATTATGATATTATTATAATAATTTTCTATCATTAAGTCAAGAATTGGTAATAATTAGATTATTTGACAAATTATTAATTTTATTGTAAACATAATTTAATGTTCTTTAAAAAGGAGGAAAAAATGGAACAGAAAAAGCAATTAGAAATACTAGTTGTGGACGACGATGAACAAAATATTGGCTTGTTAAGTCGTCTATTTAACAAAGTTTTGGGCAATGACGTGGAGATAATAGTGGCCAAAGATGAAATATCGGCCACAACCCGTTGCGGCATTGCCGACTTAGTTATCGTTATCGTTGAATGTAGTTTACCAACTTCTATCTCCCCCGAACAAAAAAGTATCCGCTTTAAAGGGGTAGATATAATTAAGTCAATAAGGGGAAAAAGGCCCGAATTAATCGTAGTGGCTATGAGTAGTTGCGACAAGATGCGCCAAGAAGCCAAAAAGAGTGGGGCTAACTTTTTTATTAACACTATCTATGATAATTGGCAACTAGAAAATATTATTCGAGCCATTGTTTCCCAGACCCACCATTAACGTTAAAAATTCTTTTTGAGCTCGCTACCTAAGCGAGCTTTTTATTGCAAATATTTAGCTTTATTTAATTCATGTTCTTCAAAGGTATGGCTAAAAATAGTCTGTCCATTATCTAATCGAGTAAGAAAGAAGTTATAATCATTGGGGGTAGGATAAATGGCCGCCCGAATGGCTTTAAGACTGGGATTACAAATCGGGCCCGGTGGTAGGCCATCGTTAATATAGGTATTATATGGTGAAGCTAATCGAGTTTCTTCATAAGAATATTGGGGCTTATTTTTTCCCAAAGCATAAGCTAAAGTGGCACAAGACTCCAGTCGTTGACCATTTTTAAGGCGACGCCAAAAAATATCGGCGACCAATTTCATATCGGTTTCATTACGGACTTCTTTTTCTAAAATAGAAGCCATAGTAATTATTTCATAAATAGTTTTCCCCTGCCGTTCAATATCTTGACGCATAGTAGGAGTTAATTGACGGTCAAAATTATCCAAAAAGCGCATAATTGCCTTTTCTGGAGTTGATGAAGGGCTAAAACGATAGGTATCAGGGAAAAGATAACCCTCTAAGCCAAAATATTTAGGTTTATCTTTGAGAAAGTCATAGCGGTCAGAAAAATCTTGTGGCCATTTGCTAGTTGGCAGTAGCCGATAATCTTGACGTGGCTCACCAGCTATTTGTAAAAATTGTTTAGCTGTAAAACCCAAATTATTTTCGGCTAATTTAGCAGCAATTTGTTCACTATTCCAACCTTCAATTATCGTAATAGTCCTATCAGCTTGTTCTGCTGCTTGCTCTTGCCAATATTTTAAACGCTCCTGGCGAGCTTTAAGGCGATTACTAATATATAATAATCCCCAGCATAAAATAATCAAAACTATAACGGATAGACACCAAATAGGCCATTTGGGGCGTTTTTTATTGCCATCACTCATCTGCATAAGATTAAATATATTTTTGTAAGTCACGTTGTTTTAAGTCCTCGATAATTTCTTTAGTGTCATCAGCTTTTTTAAGCGAGGAGATAAAGAGTACATCACCAGTATCAACAATAACAAGATTGTTTATATCATTAATGACCACTAATTTATCCACTAAATTACAAAAAACTAGATTATTTTTAGAATCTTTGGATACTACTTGTCCCTTAATGACGTTGGAACCGGCACCATCAGATAAAATATCATATAAAACTGGCCACTTACCCAAATCACTCCAGCCTATTTGATCAGAAACACTCATGGCCAATTTTTCTACTTTGTTAGTAATGGCGGACTCAATGGATACTTTTTCTAATTGACCATATAGTTGGCGAATCTGTTCATTGTTGCCATAGCTAATTAATAAATCAGCTATTTGCTGGCAAATTTTATACATTTCTGGCTGGAATTTAGCAAAGAGGTCGGCAATAGTTTGTAAGCGCCAGACATACATACCTGTATGACAATAATATACTCCGGAATTAATAAGTTGCTGACAGTAATCTTCGTCGGGTTTTTCTACTACGTCACTAACTGTGAAAATAACTTCATGCCCGACATTCTGTAAATTTTGTCCAGCCTTAAGATAACTATAGCCAGTATTGACATGGGTAGGCTTAGTAGCTGGGGTTAAAATATAGTCAGGGTTTTGACGTAAAAATTGTTCACTAGACCTTAATAAATCAGCAAAAGCTTTATTATTGGAAATATAGTCATCAGAGGGTATTGAAGCAATAATATCATTCGGCTGACAGTACTTTTGTAAATAGCAAACTTCTAAACACATAGCCGGGCCAGTATTGCGACATTCTGTCTCTACAATGATATTGCTTAATTTAACCTCAGGAATTTCTAGTTTAAGCCGTTGAACCATGAGTTCATTAATGGAAATAAATAAATCCTCTGGTCGGTTTAATAACCTGGCCACTCTTTCGTAAGTGGTTCTAATCATTGTTTTATTGCCTAATAAAGCTTGAAACTGCTTGGGATTATTTTGACGACTAAACGGCCATAATCTAACTCCTAGACCGCCAGCCCGAATAACTATTTTCATAATCTTAATAATTAATAATTAAGCTCTTATTATTGTAGCCGATTAATTCATTTTTTGCTATAATGAATCAATTAATAAAAATATATGAAAATACTAATTATACCGTTAGTGGCAGCCCTGGTTGCCCAAGTAAGCAAAGTCTTTATTAAGGGAAATCATCAAAAATTAAATTGGTCTATTCTTTGGGCTTATTCGGGAATGCCATCAGGTCATGCTGCTATCACCAGTGCTTTAACCACCATTATTGGATTAGAAAAGGGCATAACCTACCCTGGCTTTGCTATTGCCTTAGTGTTTACCTTACTTACTTTACGTGATGCTACTGGTGTACGCCGTCAATTAGGTAACCAAGGAGGAGTAATTAACAAGCTGGTGGACGACCTAGATGATGATAACTATTTAGACAGACGTTATCCGCATCTTACAGAGAAAATTGGTCATACTCCACTCCAAACTGTAGCTGGAGTTTTATTGGGAATTATAATAGCCGTCATTGGTTATTTTATCTAATGTTGACAACAAGGACAGAAATGAGTACCTCGACCGGCAAGAGTAATTTTCTGAATAGTCTGACCACAATGACGGCATTGCTGACCATCTCGTCCATAAACCTGTAAATAGCTTACAAAATTGCCTTTTTGACCATAACCATCGCGATAATCACTAAAAGTGGTTCCTCGATGACTAATAGCTTCAGTTAATACTGTTTGGATAGCTGATGCTAGTTTATTGACTTCAGTTGGAGATATCTGACCTGCCAAGCGGTCTGGCCTAATACCGGCCCTAAATAAAGCCTCATCAGTATAAATATTACCCAACCCGGCTATATATTTTTGATTTAAAAGTAAGGGTTTAATACGAGAATGCGGCCTTTGGGCTAAAAGAGTTAATAAAAATTCATTAGTAAAATTTTTACTTAGTGGTTCGACACCTAATTTATTTTGATAACTTTGCCATTCCGATGCGCTCATTAATCTTACCCAGCCGAATCTTCTTGAATCATTAAAAAATAGAGTGGCATTATCGGAAAGATTTATTATTAAACGAGTTGTATTGTTAGGCCAAGTTGGTTGAACAGTGGTGGCTAAGTCATTAGTGGGATGGCCCTCAGCTAACCACTTGGTACCCTTAACCCAAATTAATTGGCCAGTCATTTTTAAATGAATAACTAGATAATAGTTATTAGTTAATTTTATAGCCACATGCTTACCTCGTCTTGAAATATCTAATATTTTCTGTCCAATAAGTAATTGCCGTTTACGACCCTCATTAAAGGTACTAAATTGTTTATCGGTAGCAATAATTTCTTTAATACATTTATTTACTATTAATTCTCTAAGGTCCCTCACGATTGTTTCTACTTCTGGTAATTCAGGCATACTTTTTATGCGGGCCATGACTGTGCTCCCCTAACCTTTAAAATTATAGCCGACTGTCGAACCGCAACCCGTAGTGACTGGCGAATATTATGAGTAATAATAAAATTAGCAATAAATGTACCGCTAAAAGCATCACCTACTCCGGTAGTATCTACAATATTTTTAGTTAAATAGGCCGGCTGATGAATTAGCCTCTTCCCATCATAGGACCACGCACCATCTTTATCTTTGGTAATAATTACTAATTGGGGGCCATAACTTTTCAGTTTTTCTATTAATAATTCAATATTTTGATTATAAACTTTCATCTGTTGTGGCCGTAAAGAATTATCGGTAGAAACCAATTGTAAAGCTTCGTCATGATTTACTATGAAAATTGCAGTTTTATTTAGAAATTTTCTAAGTTTAGCAACACCGGCTATAAGCTGAGTTTGTCCCGGATTCCAAGCGATTAATTTATTAGAACTAAAGATATTAATTAGGTTTTTGTACCAACTATGACCGCCTAGAGAAGAAATATATAACCAGGGGGTATTTAAGGCGGCTATAGTATTAAAATCTATGGTTATTAGATCATTAGCACCGCGATAACAAATAGCACTATGTTCACCATCTCGACCAATTAGCATTACCGACATGGCTGATTGCTGGTCGGCAATTATTTGAATATAATGGCTGTTAATAGCATGAGACTTTAAATTTTTTAATATATTACCTCCTCTCTGGTCATCTCCAATAGCTGCTATGACAGCTGATTTTAAGTTATAACGACTGACGGCTACTGCTACGTTGGTTGCTCCACCCCCATAGCTTAAAAAACTTTCCTTGGCTAATATTTTGGCTCCATACTCAATAGCCAATAATTTTTGAGCTAAAATATCTTGAGAATTATCCATTAAGTGATAATTATCAATGGTTAAAAATAAATCTTCAGTGGCTCCACCGATAGTAACTAAATCAAATTGTTGACTCATATTATGATCTTAATTTTGAGGAAATTCATCTAAAGTGACTTTGATAATTAATTGTCGTCCGCCTCGCAAAACCCGCAGACCAATTGTTTGACCAGGGCGATATTGTTGAATTTTCTGAGTAAGACTAAGCTGTTCATTAAGTGGCTGAGCATTAATTTCTAAAATAATATCGTTAGCCTGAAGTCCAGCTTTTTGGGCCGGTGAATTAGGCATGATGGCTGGTTGATCTTGGCTATCCCTCAGCCAAGCACCCTGAGTCACTGGCAGATTATTCTCATTAGCTAAATCTTCGTTAAGCATAATATAGCTAACCCCCAATCTTGGCCTAATAATGCGGCCAGTTTGCTTAACACTGGCAATAACAGGCTTGGCATCATTAATGGGAATAGCAAAACCAATAGCATTGCCACTAGTATCAATAGCAACATTAATACCCACGACTTCTCCTTTTAGATTAATTAAAGGTCCCCCTGAATTACCAGGATTAATTTGAGCATCAGTTTGAATAACGTTGGTTAAACTAGTCTCGTTACCTTCATCATCACTAGCATAAAGATTACGACCAATGCCACTTACTATACCTTTAGTTGCACTATTTTGGTAACGACCCAGGGCATTACCTATAGCGATAACAGTTGAACCTAAACTTAATTTATCACTATCACCTAACTGGATAGTTGGTAGATTTTTATCAAAAATTTTTAGAATAGCTAAATCATTAAGTGGGTCAACACCGATAAATTGAGCATAATAAGTTTTACCAGATTGGAAACGAATCTTATATTCACCTTGCTCTTTTGGGCTAACTACATGGCGATTAGTTAAAATAAGTCCATCACTGGAAATAATGAAACCAGTGCCCGAGCCCACCACAATTTTTTTAGTGGTTATTACTCCGTTAATATTCTGAGCCACGCTTTCAACTACCGTAATACTCACTACCGCCGGTAGAACCTTACGAATAGCAACAACCGTTGCTGTTTCTTCGGCAAATTCATCTACTTTTATACTCTCCGCTAATAATGGTCTAGCTGGACAGACAATGACTATTAGGGGTAGTATAAGACATAAAATAAATCTTTTAGTTTTCATGAATTTTTAATTATTTTTGACAAGTTATAATGATTAAGTTATTATAGAAAAGTTTTCGGGGATCGTCTAATGGTAGGACAGTGGCCTTTGGAGCCATTAATCGAGGTTCGAATCCTTGTCCCCGAGCTATTTTAGGGGTAAATAGTTTGCCAGTGGATGCTCATGATAACTGACATAAGGCCAATTATGAGTAGTCATATAGCCAGGATTAGCCATCATTACTTCAGGTATACGATTAACAATGGTAGCGCAGGCCGTTTTAATTGTTGATATTTGTTCGAGCTGCAGTCTGGTATTAGATTCTCCTCTAATTATCCACTCACTAATATTAAGTACTTGGGGATTGCTAACTTGACTACTGTGTTGGATTTGAATAACAGGACCATCATTAGTTTCTAAATTGATACTGGCGGTTAGGCCTAGACAGTCACCGGGCGGTATTGTTTTATTTAAAACCGAGCTAATAGTTGATTGGTCCGCAATAATAGGTACTAATTTTTGACTAATATTTTTAACCGTCCAACCCAGAGAAGCTGCTAGCCATTCAGCAGCATTCCAAATGGGTGATGGTAAAAGATTATTTTGACCAATTTTTTTATTAAATTCGTCAATGGTAAAACCAGCACCACAACTTTGAGCCATAGATAGACCGTATTCTTCAAGGTTATAAAAAGTTGTTCCACCAATAGCATTAATTTTTTGGCTACCTCCAGCCAGGGTAGTAATTAAATGTCCCCAAAAAATATCCTGGTAACCACTCGCCGTGAGGGTGCAATAATTTTTTTTAGCCAATGCATCTAATCGTTTAGCAAACTCAGGTGATGTGGTCCAAGGAAAAACTGCTTCACTACAAGTAGTAATAGTATTTACCCCATATTTTAAAGGAATAGTAAGCAAGGGATAAATTTCAGTTAATAAACCATTAATAGCGACAATACAAATATCGGCTGGATTGGCAGTAAAAACCTCTTCAGGATCATTATGAATCGTAATACCCAGTTTTTGTTCAACCCCAATTAAATCCCCTATATCTTTACCAATTAATTCAGAATTGTTATCAATAGCGCCAACAATCTCTACTCCTTTTTCATAGAGATACTTCATAATTAGACAGCCCATCTTACCACAGCCATACTGAATAGCCCTAATGGTATGTTGTTCGGCTTTTTTATCCATATTATTTATTATTCTTTTGATATCTTAAAAATAAGGCAATCGCTACAGCGGCAGCTACATTAAGTGAATCGACTGTGGGGTTATGTTTAATGGCCACTCTTTGTCCTGGAATTTTAAGCTTAATTCCTTGACCTTCTGAGCCAACAATAATTATTATTTTATCGGCAGAAAGAAATTTATGAGTCCTAATATTTAATTCTTTGGCTCCTGCCTTATTTTCTAGACGATAAATTGGATAGTTAACTTCACTTAACCATTTTAGGGCTATACGGGGCGGTAAGGGTATCCAAGGCGTGGCAAATACCAAACCGGCCGAAGAACGAATAACTTTAGGATTACCAGGGTCAACACACTCGCAAAGTATAAGACTAGCATCAAAAGCTCCAGCCAACCGAATAATTGTGCCAACATTACCAGGGTCCTGAAGATGATCTAGGACGAGAATTGTTCTTCGGGCAGTAATATCATCAAGCTGAAACTTAGGCGGTATGGCTAGACCGGCTATAGTCGGTGGAGTATCAGTAGTAGTTAATTGGGCAAAATGATGACTGTCTTTGGGGCCAAATTTAAATTGAACAGCTGAGCCAGCTAACTCTAAACATTTAGCCCCCTCTACTAACCATAGATTGGTTTCATTTCTTCCTTTATTAGTGTGCAAAGATTTAATCAATTTTTCTTGTTTTTGACTTAACATGAATTTTAAATCTTAGAATATTTGCCAACTGCAATATAGCTAGCTAGTAGGTTAACCATAGCGGCGCCGGCAAACTGCAAACCAATAATTTGTAACCAATGACTATTAAAATAGGTTATTAAATCAATATTATAGCCAAAGAAAAAAGTATCTAGATATGGCTGCAGAACAGTAAGAAAAGCATAAAAAATGACTGCTGTGAGAACTACACCCACTAAGGTATAAATTAAACTAGAGAAGAGAAAAGGTGCCTTGATAAAAGCATTAGAAGCGCCAACCAACTTCATAATTACTATTTCTTGCCGATGACTATAAATAGCTAGCCGCACCGAATTAAACATTACTAAAATCATAATTAGCAAAAAGATGGAACTAATAATTATAGCAACATCGTTAATTTTATCAGTAATATAGTTAATCTTATCTAATAATTTCTTATTATCTTGAAAATTCCGTGATTCAATAATCGGATCCTCAATCTGGTCAAGTTCTTCAATAAGCTCTTCATAATGGTCAGGATCTTTAGGTTTTACTGTTAGTGTGGGAGCCAGTGGATTTTGGTCTAGTTCTTGAAGGGCTTGGAGAATCTCTGGGTCGGATTGATGACGCCTTTGAAAAGATTCTAACGCTGCGCTTTGGGAAATATAATTTACTTCTTGAACATTATTTAAATTGGCCAGCCGGGCTTTAAGATTTAAAATCTTATCTTCAGGTACACCCTGCTTTAAATAAATTGATACATCAACTCGATTTTTTAGATTATCCACTGCCGCTTGGCCAATAATTCTTAGGGCTAGCAATAAATCCACCGAAAATAACGTGAGGACTAAAATCATAATAGTGGCTAGTGATAGCCAAAAATTACGCCACACATCTTGAAAGCCAAATTTAATTATCCGCGCTAAAGATAAAAACATAAAATATTAAATAATATATTTACCCCTAGCCTGATCATTGACTAAACGGCCATCGCTAATAGAAATAACTCGTCGATTAAGGTTATTAACTATTTCTCGATTATGAGTTACTAAAATGACCGTTGTGCCTAGATCATTAATTTTTAAGAGTAAATTGACAATCTCTTCGGCATTAATAGAGTCTAGATTACCAGTTGGTTCATCAGCTACTAAAATTTTTGGCTGATAGACTAAAGCTCGAGCAATAGCTGCTCGTTGCTGTTCCCCGCCCGAAACTTCATTGGGATAGCGGTTCATTTGTTCAGTTAGACCAACAATTTTCATGACACTAGGCACAATAGCTTTAATCTTTTTTGGTGATTTCCCGCAAACCTGTAGAGCAAAAGCCACATTTTCAGCTAGTGTTTTCTTTGGTAATAATTTAAAATCTTGAAAAATGACACCAATCTGCCGTCTGAGATAAGGAATTTCTCGATTAGAAATATGAGTTATGTCCCAATCACCGACTATAACTCGGCCTTCGTCTAATTTTTCTTCACCAATTAAGCATTTTACTATAGTAGTTTTGCCACTGCCAGATTGACCAACAATAGAAACAAATTCACCGGGATAGATATGCAAACTCAGGTTATCTAAAGCCTTAGTTTGGGGCGGATAAAATTTACTAGCATTGATAAATCGAATCATAATGGTTTACTAATTGAGGGCGGTAGTTAATAATCTGCTAGCTACTTCATAGCTCTTAGACCAAGTTGGTGAACCTAGGGTTACAACAATAAAATGTTGTTTAGTGTTTTGTTGCTGAGCCGCCATAGCTAAACAATGACCAGCCTCTGTAAGATAACCGGTCTTAGATGTCTCTAAAGAAAAGTTGCCTTCTCTCAAGAGTTTGTTAGTATTTTTAATAGTATGCCTTTGCTTGGTATTGATAGTGCTGAATTGATAGCTAGCTGTTGTACTAATCTTTTTAATAGTAGCATCCTGGCTAATATTTTTAAGAATTAAGGCATAATCTTTAGCCGTGCTAACATTATCAGGCGATAAACCGGTGGGCTCAACAAATTTAGTAGAAGTGGCGCCCCATTTTTTGGCATTAGCATTCATTTTGTTTATAAACTCGTCACGGGTTAGACCACTTAATCTCACCAGTGATTCTATGGCATTGTTAGCTGAGCCTATAAGCGCTGAATAAACTAAATCACGTATTTTTACCTGGTCACCATCTTGTAAATTTACCATCGCTGCTTCGGATGGGGTACAATATTTTCCTATTTCTTTTTCATCTTCTTGACTATAAGTAACGACCTTATCAAGGTCAGGCTTAAGATCTAAAAATGTTTTAACAGCGACCAACTTAGTTAGACTAGCGATAGGTAAAACCTGGGTAGCATTTTTTTCCCATAAAACTTGACCACTATCTCCGTCTAGGACAATAGCGGCTGCTGCCTCTTTGTTAGAGATATTGACTGCTTTAAAGTTATTATTGGTCTTGGGTAATTTTTGGTAATAAGCAATATCCTTAATAATCTGCCAATCTACGGAATCCTTAGGCAAGCGACCATACAGTTTAGTAAATTGAGTTAGGGCTAATTTTTCTTTATTTAGATCCCTTTTTAAATTATTATAAGCAATATCATTAATAATCTGCCAATCTACAGAGTCCTTAGGCAAGCGACCATATAGTTTAGTAAATTGAGTTAGAGCTGCTTGTTCTTTAGATAAATCACGGCTTGTTTGATTACTTACAACTTTAGGACTAGTAGAAGCATTAGCTATCGCCAAAGAAGAAACCGGTTGAGAAATGATGGCCAAATTTTCTCCTTGCGGTAAAGGCTCTAATCTAACAGTAATAACCCCAGCGCCTAAAGGAGCTAGTTGAGCAAAGGCTTCCTTTTGTAAATCAATTACCCTATCGGGGTATATTTTAGGATCAGGACCATAGTCATTAATGACTACATCGACATATTTACCAGAAGCATCATGATAAACCCTAACTTTTTGTCCTGGGGAATAAATATTAGAAGCGGCAAATAGTCCAGGGCGAAAATTATACCAACTAGCTCGGCCGATAACACTCGAAGTGGAACTTACTGAACTATCAGCAACTACAACTCCGGGTAAAATACTAATTATAATAACAGATAAAAACAAAAAGTGATGTTTTAATAAAAAGATGATATTATGAGATGAAGACATAAATAAAGTTGACGAAGTAAAACTTTTCTTTTTATAATGGCATTATAACATATTTTAAGGTAGTGACCAAATTTATTTAGCGGGTGTCGTATAACGGTTATTATGTCAGCTTCCCAAGCTGAAGATGGCGGTTCAACTCCGCTCACCCGCTCCCGCCCGTGTAGCTTAGC
>Ga0255341_1004944_pt1 | contig 13563 bp, 9 predicted proteins | sample wastewater_treat_8_FD_192418 | JGI IMG/M metagenome (GOLD analysis project Ga0255341, IMG submission 192418) | Wastewater microbial communities from Lulu Island WWTP, Vancouver, Canada - plant12 | ecosystem: Engineered > WWTP > Wastewater > Unclassified | place: Canada: Vancouver, British...
TCTCGCCGTTCTTGCCCATGTAGGCTTCCTTAGTGTCTTCGGAGTCCGAGGGGCAGAAGAAGATCGCCGGGTCGGTGAGGTATTCGGGGTAGATGGCAGTCACCAGGGGACCGAAGTCCATGGCGAACGTGGGCTGGGTCCGGACGACCGGGGGTTGCGTGAAATACTGCAGCTGCATGGGGGGCCACTGTTCGCCCTTGGACTCGTTGGAGAACATCTTGAACACCAGCGCCTGCTGCTTGAGGTTATTGGCGCAACTTGCGCGGCGGGCCGCTTCGCGTGCGCGGGCGAGTGCGGGGAGCAGGATAGCCGCCAGAATGCCGATGATAGCAATGACGACCAACAGCTCGATCAGCGTAAACCCTTTCTTCATTGTTTCTATCTCCTTATGTTGCTCTATGAAGCCTTCCGTGAGGCTGCCCACAAACCCGCAGCGACACACCGCGGGCATATCCACATCACCACGTCCTGGCGAGCAGGACCGCCACGTGCGCAGCGTCCAGCCCGGAACGGCCATGCAAAGGGAAAAAACGACGAATCCTGAGAGTGGGAACGGCGCGCGCAAACCGCTTCAACTGACGACACCGTCCGCCCCGCAATGACAACGATGTCATATGAAGCGCATCACAGATAGTGCGGGCTGTCAATAGGGTTTTTCCGGAGCAGTCTCCCCCGGATAATTGGATAAAAACACGGATTTGTCTGGACAGGCGGCCTCCCTTCGTGTATAGTAACGGGGTAGGGTATTTCGGATCCGCTTGAGGTAATCGATGTCATAACGTGACGTGATGTTTCGTATTAGCAGCACGGTGCAGGCAAACGGCTCTCATGGACAAGGCAACCCGACAGAACGGCCCGTGGACCATCCACGACATTGCGCGGGAGGCGGGCGTCTCGGCGAAAACCGTCAGCCGGGTGGTCAATCAGGAACGGGGCGTCGCGGAAGCCACGCGGCGCCGCGTTGCGACGATTATCGAGGAAGTGGCGTATTTTCCGCATACGGGGGCGCGGAGCCTGCGCACGACCACGCGCGACTGCATCGGTGTGACGCTTCCGGCGCCGCGCACGCGCGTTCCCCTGAGCCCGACGATGCTGAACTGGCTGTTTTTCGAGCTGGACCGGGTGTTCGGGTCGAAAGGGGATTTCGTCGTATTCGACCTCAATCCGTACGCGTTGGCGAACCACCATGACTATGCCCGCGGCCTGTGGGAACAGCGCTATTCGGGCCTGGTCATCGCCGGGGTGCTGGACGAGGACGATTCCGTAGTCCGCCGGGTGCACAACGCCGGGGTGCCTTACATGACGTCCTGCCGGATGGACACCTTCCCCGAGTGCAGCAGCGCGACCATCGACATCGAGGAAGGGGCGTATCTGAGCACCGACTACCTGATACGGCGCGGGCATAAACGCATCGGCATGCTCAAACCGTTCAAGAATACGCAGCCCGGCAACGCGCGCCGCCGGGGCTATGCGCGGGCCTGCGAGGCCCACGGCATCGAGTTCGACGAAGACCTTGTCCGCCCCATCACCCTGGAATCGGCGGACGTGATCAACGCGGTGTTCCGTCTGGTCTCCGACCCGACCGTGACCGCCCTGATCGACAGCAGCGGCGGGGAAGACTCGGCGAGCATCCGCGAGGGCGTGCGGCGCGCCGGCCGGATTCTCGGCAAGAACATCGAGGTCCTGCCGTGGACCTATTCCCACAAGGCCACCGTGCTGAATGAGGCCTGCGCGCATCTGTGGCTGCCCTTGCGCGAGGCCATGGCCGAAGGGTTCGAACGCCTGGAAAAATGGTTCCGGAACGAGGCCGAAGGGCCCGTTCAGGTGCTTTACCGCACCATCCTGCGCGAAACTCCCGGCGAGGAAGAATTCCGCGAAAAGCAGACGGTGTTCCAGTTGATCACCTGAGCGGCCGAGCGCCTGCCCGGCGTTTTTCTTTCAAAAGAGACCGGCCACAGAGAACGGGGACCTATTCCAAGCGCCGCCCCGGCGCGACTACGTGTCCCCGTTCGATTCAAAACGCGCGACTGCAGGCGAGACGCCTGCGCTCCGAGAAAAAGCCTGCCGGACCGGCGCCCGGCACTCCCGGGACCCGATTCCGTGTCCCCGTCCGCATGAAAACACCGGCCGTGGCCGCTTAACCCCCGATCTATTGCAAAGTTAGCTATTTTCACAGTTCACACACCCATTTATTGATATTGACAGTTTTTGTTAACTTCGTTAGACTTTATATAGGAAAACGATTTCCTGGGAGCGGATCGTGAATGGCATAGGACATCGGCAAAGGCAAAATGCAATTCGGAACGCACAGGGAGGTTACGAGAACATGAAGACGAAAGGCTTCACGCTGATCGAGCTGCTGGTCGTCATCGCAATTATCGGGATCCTGGCGGCCATCTTGCTCCCCGCACTCTCACGCGCGCGCGAAGCGGCGCGCCGTGCGAGCTGCGCCAATAACCTGAAACAACTGGGTCTTGTAATGAAGATGTATGCCAACGAAAGTAAAGGCGAGAAGTACCCCGTAATCTGCGAAGCGGATGGGTATCCCGCGGTGGATTGCAATGTCGTGCCCGGGGTGCGCAACGCGCTTCTGCCCGTGGTCGCTAACGACGCCGCCACGGCGTACGCGATGTTCCCGCCGTCGATCATGCCCGAGTATCTGACGGACGGCAATGTGCTGGTCTGCCCGTCGGAAGCCGACCCCGGCCTGGTTAATAACCCGACATCGGGCGAGCCCTGGATGCATGTCCCGTGCAGTAACTTCGAGTTGAGCAACTACGGCGGCAGCGCCGGCGGCTGGGCTGCGTGCGACGAGAGCTATTACTATCTCGGCTACGCGCTCGACCGCGCCGACGAAGGGAATCTGCCGGCGCAGGTGTTGCTGGCCCTGGACGACGAAGCAGTGATCCCGGCCGGGAAGTTCATCTCCGGCCAGGTGCTGGTGGCCCTGGGCTATATCGAGGCACTGCACATGCTCTATCCGGCCAGCCCTAAACCCAACTGGCCAATTTTCGAGCTGCAGTACGGCAAGCTGGATTCCGATATTGATCTTACCGGTACCGAAATCAGCACGCTGGCAGGGCTCATCGGCATCCCGCTGACGGGCTACGGCAACGCCGGCACCAACACCATCTACCGCCTGCGCGAGGGCATCGAACGGTTCATGATCACCGACATCAATAACCCCGGCAGCAGCGCCCTGGCCCAGAGCGAGCTGCCCGTCATGTCGGACCTGGTGGCCACGAACGTGGGTCTCTACAACCACGTCCCCGGCGGCGCCAATGTGCTGTACATGGACGGTCATGTCGAGTTCATCCGCTACCCGGGCAAGGACCTCGTGTCCGAAGCCATGGCGGTGGTCGTGGGTGTGGCTGGCTGAGTCTATACGAATACGAACGGCATACTGATCCGCTTCAAAGAAGATACCCTCGGAACCCGATTCAGGGTTCCGGGGGTTTTCGTTTTGCGCCGTGGACTAAGTGGACGGGGTGGACGGGAACGGCCCGGGCATAGCGGAACCCCGGGACAGACGGGCTGGCGGCGCCCCGGTCAACGGGCGCGCGCGCGTTATTGGTCCAGCTCGCGCAGGGCCTCTTCCTGTTGGAGATTGTGCTGGCCGACGGCCTCGCCGGAGCGGCTGCGCAGGTGCTGCCGGGCCGCGCTGCTGGCCCCGCCGCCGCTGAGCGAGCGGTTGAGCTGGTTCTGAATGCCGATGCCGGTCAAGGCTTCGCCCATGGGACCGCCCGCGCCGGCAGGGGTGCGCGACGGCGCCGGGGGAACCTGGCCGTAGGCACCCGGGGAAGCCGCCGTGGGCGCCGGGGCGCCGAGCGGCTGCGGCAGCGGCGGCGGCGGCGGCGTGGACACAATCCCCGTCGCGGGGTCGTACGTGAAGTCCTGACCGTCCCGGGTCTTGATGGTCTGGGTCAGATACTGGGGCACCAGCGCCTGCAGTGACTCCGGGTATTTGCGCTGCTCAATGGTATATCTGGAAATGGCTTCGTGAATGCGAATCAGCCGTTCCTGGTTCGACTCCTGCAGGGGTTGCGTGTCGAGGAGGCCCGGTGGCGGCGCGGATTCCGGGGCCCCACCGGCCGATACGGGCGGCGGCGCATCGAGCAACGCGCCGGTCGCGGTATCGTAACCGAACGCGGTGCCGTCGGCTTGTACGGGAATGCTGGGCAACCACTCGGGCACCAGCGCCTCGAGAGATGCCGGATACGTGCCATTCTCGGCCGCGTAGGCGTTGATGGCCTGTTCAAGGGTCATGCGGGCGCTGGAATCCTTCGTGTAGTCGAGGGTCTGTTTCGCCCCGCTGAGCGCCTCTTTCTGCAGTGTTCCCTGGATGGCGGTGCCCGCGAGCAGTTCGAGCCCGCAGCCGCCGGACAGGAACATGAGCAGTATGGGTATGAGGTATCGCATCTCCGTACCTCCTTGAAAGCGCGCCACTACCGGCTTTGGCAACCAGTATACCACAGAGACGCCGCGGCGAAGCGGCAGCCACGCCGGGAGCCAACGCACACACTTCGCCCTCGCCGGACTGTCCCTGCCTTCGCTCAGCTTTGGGGAAGGGTCGCGATGGACTCCGCGATGGTGGGCCAGTCGAGGGTCTGAGGCAGGCGGCGCTGTTTGGAGGCCAGCGCAGCCGCTACGCCGGCCGCCTCACCCATAGGAACGGCGTTGCCCGTTACCCGGTAGCTGGAGTGGGCGATGAAATCGCCGCTGATACACCGGCCCGCAAGAAGGAGACCGTCGATGTCGCGCGCGAGCAGCGCGCGGAACGGAATGTCGTAAGGTTTCGCCCGAACGGATTCATCCATGATGGCTCGATTCTGCCTGGGATCGGTCGAGTGCACGTCTATCGGAAACCGCACCTTGCAGACGGCATCTTCGTGGGTCGCGCCCCTGATGAGGTCTTGGGCCGTAATGGTGTATCGCCCGTGGATTCGGCGGCCCTCGCGGATGCCGATGTGTTCGGGCGAGGCGACGAGCTGCATGTCTTTCCAGGGCCCGCCAAGGGCCTTCAAATGGTTCACGAGGGAATGCACCTCGGCGCGCGCGCGGATCGTCGCCTGGGTTAACGCGTCCGCATCCGTGGCCAGCACGCCATACTCGTGGTTAGCCATCATGCAGTAGAAGTCGTCACGGATATGAAAAATGCTGGGATGGGCGTACGATGGCTCGATGCCTGCCCGCGCCATTTCATCGAACAGGCGCTTTTTGGCTTTGGCGTGGCTCTCGGATTCAGGCAAGCCGCACACGAAGGGGCCAATGCCTTCGCGCGTGACGCCGGTCAACAGCACGATCATGCTCAGGGGCTGGACCTCGCCCGTTTCCGGGCGGCCCATGTCAAACCCGCACCCCGCCAGGGCCGCCAGGTCGCCGTCGCCGGTCGCGTCGACAAATACCGACCCGCCAAAGGCCTGCCGGCCTGACTTGGATTCCGTGACGGCAAGCGAAAGCCGGTTCGAGTCATCGCGGACGGCCGCCACCACGCGCGTGTGGAGACGGATCTTCACCCCGGCATCGAGACACAACTCCTCGAGCAACAGTTTCATCACCTCGGGGTCGTAAGCGAGCTTGGTAGCCCGGAACAGGGCCCCGCGGGCATCGAGCCTCTCGGTCAATTCACGCATCAGGCCGGGCTTGTCCTGGGCATCGAGGATCCAGCAGAGCAAACCGGCGGTCCAAATGCCGCCCAGACACCCATTCACGTCGATCAGCCGGACTTTCGCACCCATGCGCCCTGCCGCAATGGCGGCGGACACGCCGGCGGGCCCGGCCCCGCACACCACGACATCCACCGGTTCCTCGATGGGCACGTCTCGCGCGGGTTCGTGGTAAAGGCGAGGGTCAGGCGCCTCAGGGAGCGCCCCAGACGCCGCCGCACCCGGCAGGAGTGTCGCGGCATGACCGCATTTACGCAAGAAATCGCGCCGTTTCAGCATGTGATCCCCCTTCGGTTCTTCCACCAACCCTCCCTTGGTACCACGGATCGCGGTGCGGAAGCAATCTGGTTGGCGAAGTGGACCGACAAGGGTGTCGAGCAGCGATCTGGGTCTTCGGAATCTCCTGTTCGCAACTCGCGATTCCCCCCGCTACAATGGCGCCGGCAAGCGGATGCCGAAGAATCCTGAGATTAACGCAAGGAGACTGTGGAATGAATCGCGTCTGTCCGGCGGCGGTGGTGTTTTTTGTGTTGTTTCTGGCCGGTGCACGGGCCGGCGAACCGGGGCCGGATATCCTCATCGCCGATTTCGAGGGCGCGGATTACGGCGCCTGGACGGTTGAGGGGGAGGCGTTCGGGCCGGGTCCGGCACGGGGGACGCTGCCGAACCAGATGGAGGTGTCGGGCTTCGAGGGCCAGGGGCTGGTCAATTCGTTTTTCAACGGCGACGGCGCCACGGGCATGCTGACTTCGCCGCCGTTCCGGCTCGAGCGCGATTACCTCGCGTTTCTCATCGGCGGCGGCATGCATCCGGGGGAGACGTGCATTAACCTGCTGGTCAACGGCGAGGTGGTGCGCACGGCGACCGGTCCCAACGACAAAGCGGGCGGCACGGAGCGGCTGGACTGGTTTTCGTGGGACGTGTCGGGCCTGCGGGGCCAGACGGCGATCATCCGGATTGTGGATGCGCACACGGGCGGCTGGGGTCATATCAACATCGACCACATTGTTCAATCGGAGCGCAGCATCGGCACCGAGGAGACCACGCGGGAACTCGCCATCACGGAGGACTATCTGAGCATAGAGTTCGGGGCGGAACAGGGCGGGCGATGCCAGGCCAGCCTGCGCGTGGACGGCCAGCTGGTGCGCCACGCGGTGGGCCAGAACCGCAACGAACCGTATTGGCTGACGTGGGACGTGTCGCGCCTGAAAGGCCAGAACGGCACGCTCAGCATCATCGAGGTCACACGAGGCGCGCACCGCATCGCGGACACGGTGCGCCATGACGGGGAGGTGCGAGGCGTGTTGTATGTCACCGATCGGTTGTATGAGGAATCGTACCGGCCGCAGTTTCATTTCACGCCGAAGACCAACTGGACCAACGACCCGAACGGCCTGGTCCATTACGACGGCGAATACCACCTGTTCTTCCAGCACAACCCGGAAGGGATCAACTGGGGCAACATGACCTGGGGCCATGCGGTCAGCCCCGATCTGATGCACTGGACCCAGCTCGACCACGCGATCCATCCCGACGAATACGGGACGATTTTCAGCGGGTCGGCTGTAGTTGATGCGGAAAACACATCGGGATTCCAGGCGGGGCCGCATCCGCCGCTGGTCGCCGTTTTCACGTACGCGGGCGAGTTCGGCACGCCGAAACGGCCGTATACGCAGGCCATCGCGTATTCGAACGACCGGGGCCGCACATTCACCAAGTATGCCGGCAACCCCGTGGTGGAAAACCTGGGTCCCGGCAACCGCGATCCGAAAGTGTTCTGGCACGCGCCGGCCGCCAAGTGGGTCATGGTGCTGTATGCGGGCACGCGGAACGATTTCGTGCTCCTGGGTTCGCCCGATCTGAAGACCTGGGAGCGCTTGAGCAACATCACGTTCCCGGAGGGGCACGAGTGCCCCGAACTGTTTGAACTGCCGGTCGACGGCGACCCCGCCAACACGCGCTGGGTGCTGTGGGAAGCCGCCGGGCGGCACCTGATCGGCCGCTTCGATGGCGTCACGTTCACCCCCGAAACCGAAGTCCTGACGAGCGAATGGGGCCGCAATTGCTATGCGGGACAGACCTACAACAACGCGCCCGGCGGCCGCCGCATCTTCATCGCGTGGATGAGCGGAGGAAACTACCCGGGCATGCCGTTCAACCAGCAGATGACCTTTCCGCGGGAGTTCACGCTGCGCAGCACGGGGGACGGTCCGCGCCTGTTCGCCCGCCCCATCGCGGAGATCGAAACCATCCGTGAAGCGCGCGGCCATTGGGCGGACGCGGCGCTCGAACCCGGCGCGAACCCGCTGAAGGAACTGAAGGGCGACTTGTGGGACGTCGACGCGGTGCTCCGGCCCGCGGACGGCGCGCGGGTCGTGCTGACGGTGCGCGGCACGCCCATCGTATACGACGCGGCGAAGGCAACCCTGTCGTGCCTGGACACGTCGGCGGACGTGCCGCTTCAGGATGGGGCGCTGTCGCTGCGGGTTCTGGTGGATCGCACATCCATCGAGATCTTCGCCAACGACGGGCGCGTGGTGATGTCGTACTGCTTCCTTCCCGACCTGCTGGACTCGTCCCTGGCCCTGACCTGTGAGGAAGGTTCGGCGCGCATCGGCCGGATGGACGTCTACGCGGTGCGCCCGACATGGCCCCGGACTCCATGACGGCGGCCACCGGCCACTGAAACTGACGGAAACGAAACGGGCTCCCGGCCGATGGACATCGGCCGGGAGCCCGCGGTATTGAGGCTCTACGGTGATTTAGGCGAACAAGGGCGCCAGCACCAGCGCGATCACGCACATGAGCTTGATCAGGATGTTGATCGAGGGGCCGACCGTGTCCTTGAGCGGGTCGCCGACGGTGTCGCCCACCACGGCGGCTTTGTGGGCATCGGAGCCTTTGCCGCCGAAGTTGCCTTCTTCGATGTACTTCTTGGCGTTGTCCATGGCGCCGCCGCTGTTCGCGGTCTGAATGCCCAGCATGACGCCGGTGGCGATGGCGCCCACCAGGAAGCCGGCAAGGCCTTCGGCGCTCAATGCAAACCCGACAATGACGGGGGTGACAATGGCCAGCCCGCCCGGGAACAGCATGCCGTTGATGGCGCCCTTCGTGGCGATGTCGACGCACTTGGTGCTGTCCGGATGAACGCCTTTCTTGCCTTCCTTGAGGCCGGGAATCTCGCGGAACTGGCGCCGCACTTCGAGAATCATGGTGTCGGCGCATTTGCCAACGGCTCGGAACAGCATCGACGAGAAGAAGAACGGCATCATCGCGCCGATGAGGAGGCCCGCCAGCACGGTCGGTTCGTCGAGCGTGGTGACCAGGGCGTCGAGACCGTTATTGACCCGAACCACGTTGACCGTGAGCATGAACGCGCTCAAGAGGCCGATGGCCGCAAACGCGGCGGACCCGATAGCGAATCCTTTGCCAATGGCGGCCGTGGTGTTGCCGACGGCGTCCAGGTTGTCGGTGATCTTGCGGACGCTGGGATCGAGCCCCGCCATTTCCGCAATGCCGCCCGAGTTGTCGGCGATGGGGCCGTAGGCGTCCACGGCGACAACCATGCCGGTAGTGGCGAGCATGCCGAGGGCGGCGATGGCCACGCCGTACGTACCGGCGAAGTAATAGGACGCAACCACGGCGATGCCGAGCGCGATAACGGGCACGAACGTGCTCTGCATGCCGATGGCGGTGCCGTCCGTCACCGCGATCGCGGGACCGGTCTGGCAGCGTTCGGCAAGCCGTCTCACAGGACTGTAGCTGCCGGACGTGAAGTACTCGCTGACAAATCCGACGATGGTGCCGGACAGAATGCCAATCACGCAGGCCCAGGCCGGACCGAATTTGCCGTAGGTGACGCCGGCCAGGCTGAACGACTCGCCCGCCACGCCGGAATACACGAAGACGCCCACGATGGACAGAATGGCCGCCAGGTAGGTGCCGTTCATCAGGGCCTTCTGCGGATTGCTCTTCGCGAAGATCTTGACGTACATGACGCCGAGAATCGAGGCGAAAATGCCGATGGCCGCCACCACGAACGGGAATGCCGCCGCATAGGTCGCGCCCGCCGCCTCGGACACCTGCGAAATCACCACCGCAACGGCCAGGCTGGCGATGATTGCTTCAACGTACGATTCCAGCAGGTCCGCGCCGAGTCCGGCCACGTCGCCGACGTTGTCGCCGACGTTGTCCGCGATCACGGCGGGGTTGCGGGGGTCGTCTTCGGGAATGCCGGCTTCGACTTTACCGACGAGGTCGGCGCCCATGTCGGCGCCCTTGGTGAAGATGCCGCCGCCGGACCGGCCGAAGAGTGCCAGGAGCGAGGCGCCCATGGCGTAGCCGTTCACCACCGTGGGATTGCCGTCGAACATCACGTAGACAATGATCAGGCCGAGCAGGGCAATGCCCACCACGCCCATGCCCATGACCGCGCCGCCGCTGACGGCCACGTCCAGGGCGCTCTTCACGCCGCCCGACTGGGCCGCAGCCGCAGTGCGGGAATTGGCGCGCGTGGCGATGGTCATGCCCAGAATCCCGGCGAGAGCGCTCGCGACCGCGCCGAACAGGAATGCGACGGCGGTGCGCCAGTCGATGTCGAGGTCGGGTTTGACGGCGCCCACCGCGACAAAGAAGATCATGATCGCGGCGACAAACGCGCCCACGTAGGTGTATTCACGCTTGAGAAAGGCCGCGGCGCCCTGCTGCACCAGTTTCGAAAGGTGCGCCATGGTCTCGTTGCCCTGCGGCTTTGACAGTACGTACCTGGCCAGGTAAGCCACAAACGCCAGCGCGCATAGGCTGGCGAACCCGGCTACGCCCAGAAATCCACGTTCACCCATAGGTCTCGGTACTCCCTTCGCCCCTGCCGGCGCGTGGCCGGCACCCGGGCATGTTGTGCGTTACTCCAACCGGCGAGGCCCCGGCGGGTGCCGGGTACTCGCGCACGCTTTACTCCATATCCACGTCGTCGAAGGAAACCCCCACGCGGGCCAGCGCGACGCGGGCCGCCTGCTGCTCGGCCTCTTTCTTGCTCGCGCCAACGCCCTTGCCCGCGGACTCGCCGTCGAGCAGGACTTCCACCTCGAACACTTTCCTGTGGTCGGGGCCATCCGACCGGACCACCGCGAACTCGGGCAACCCGATGTGCCGCGATTGGCAATAATGCAGGAGCCGCGACTTGTAATCCCAGATCTGGTGGTGTTCCTGCAATGCCGCCAGTTCGGGTTCGAGCAGCCGCACGGCAAACGCGCGGGCGGCTTCCCAGCCCTGATCCAGATAGACGGCGCCGAGCAGGGCCTCGAGGCAATCCGCCAGCAAGGCCGCGCGGGCACGCCCACCGGCCAGTTCTTCGCCTTTTCCCAGCCGGATCGCGGGGGCGATGTCCAGCCCTCGCGCGATGCGCGCCAGGCAGCGCCGGTTCACCAGCGCCGCGCGCATGCGGCTGTATTCGCCCGGCGTGCGCTCCGGCACCTGCTGGAACAAGAGGTGCGCCGCCGCCAGGCCGAGCGCCGCGTCGCCCAGGAACTCCAGCGACTCGTAGTTCTCGTGCAAGTCCTTTCGTTCACAAGCGATGGAAGCGTGAGTCAGCGCCCGATCCAGGAGAGCGAGGTTGTCGAACCCTATCCCCAATCGCGAGGCGAGCGTACTCAGTTCGCGGAACCGTAAGGAATCTTCATTCATACCGCTTGAGAATCAGCGACGAATTGTGACCCCCAAATCCTAACGAGTTTGACATGGCAATTTCAACGTCGGCCTTTCGGGCTTCGTTGGCCACGATATTAATGGGGCATTCGGGGTCCGGCGTCTCGTAGTTTATCGACGGGGGAATCACCCCGTCGCGAATGGCCATCAGGCATGCAATCGCTTCGACCGCCCCCGCCGCGCCGAGGAGGTGGCCGATCATGGATTTGGTGGAACTGACCGGAGGCATGGATTCGCCGAACACGGTCAACAGGGCGCGGCTTTCCGCAAGATCGTTGTATTTGGTGCTGGTGCCGTGGGCATTGAAATAGCCAATGGACTCCGGGTTCACCCGGGCATCAAGCAGTGCGTTCCGCATGGCGCGGGCGGCGCCCGAACCGTCCTCGCGCGGCGCCGTGACGTGAAACGCGTCGCAGCTCTCCGCATAACCGGCCACTTCGCCGAGGATATCGGCCCCGCGGGCTTTGGCATGCGCTTCCGATTCCAGCACGAGGATGCCCGCACCCTCGCCCATGACGAATCCGTCGCGGTCGGCGTCAAACGGCCGGCTGGCCCGCTCGGGCTCGTCGTTGCGCCGCGACAGGGCTTTCATAGACGAGAAGCCCGCCAGGCAAATGGGCACAATGGTAGCCTCGGACCCGCCAGCCAGCATCACGTCGGCTTTCCCCATGCGAATGGCGTCGGCCGCGTCGGCAATGCAGTGGTTTCCGGTGGCGCAGGCGGTCACGACGGCGCGGTTGGGGCCCTGCAGCCCCAGGCGGATGCAGATTTCGCTCGAGGCCATGTTGACCAGGGCCATCGGCGCCAGCATGGGCGAGACGCGCTTGGGCCCGCGCTGCACGAGCACGGTCACCTGTTCCTGGATGGTGTCGAATCCGCCCACGCCGCTGCCCACAATCGCGCCGCAGCGTTCGGGATTGGCCCGGTTGACGTCCAGTCCCGCCTGTTTCCAGGCCTGATCGGCCGCGAAGAGCGCGAACTGGGTGTAGCGGTCGCGCCGGCGCAGGTCCTTCGTGGACATGCCCTCGGGGGTGCAGTCCTCAGCCATACCGGCGATTTGGGAAGCGTATTCGGAGGGATCAAACCGGTCGATGCGGCGAATGCCGGAACGGCCTTCGCACAAACCTTTCCAGAAGGTTTCCACGGAGTTGCCCAACGGCGAAACCACACCCGTCCCTGTGATAACCACTCGCATGTATCACCCCGCTCAATATCAAACACCCAACCCGCGGTCATCCGGCCACGGGCTGGGCGTTTCTTGACCTCCTCGTATAAACAAGCGCTGAGAGTGTGCGCGAAACATTTATTGATTGTTGAGCTTCGACTCGATGTACTTAATCGCGTCACCGACCGTCTGGATGTCGTTCGCTTCGTCGTCGATCTCGACGTTGTACTCTTCCTCGAGCGCCATGAGCAACTCGGTCAGATCAAGCGAATCCGCGCCCAGATCTTCGATGAAACGAGCGTCGTCGGTTACTTCCTCGGGTTTGCGCTCGAGGTTTTCCACGACGATCTTCTTGACGGTTTCCGCGACATTGATCTCTGCCATCCGCAACACCTCCCTTCCATTGTTGGAGCCTGCGTGAACCCACTGCCGCCCAGGCATAGATCCCCCCCGGGTCGGATAAGGAGAGAGTATACCATCGGCGAATTCGTATTTCTAGTTTTCCCGGCGGTCACATTCCGCCCCCGCCCCGTGCGAAGTCCGTCCTCCCCGCCCGGCCGGCACGGATCAGTCCGCGATCACGCGCAGGGTATCGCGCGCGATACCGAGTTCTTCATTCGTAGGGATGACGAACACCGCGACGGGCGAGTCCCCGGTGGAAATCACGGTTTCGTTGCGGGCATTGGCGTCCGGGTCATAGACGATCCCGATGCCCTGGAGCCCTTCGAGCGCGAGGGCGCGCACCCGGGGCGCGTGCTCGCCCACGCCGGCCGTCAGCACGACGGCGTCGAGCCCGCCCAGCACCGCCGCGAACGCGCCGATGTAGCGTTTGACCCGGTGCGCGTAAAGGTTCATGGCGATCTGGGCCATATCGCGCTGTTCCTTGGTGAGTCCGGCGGCCCCGTCGGGCAACACGCCGTCCGCGGCGTCCATGACGTCGCGCATATCGCTGAACCCGGTCAGGCCTTTGAGCCCGCTCTCCTGGTTGAGCATGCGGTCGAGGCGGTTCGGACCGTATTCATACAGCAG
>Ga0255341_1004954_pt1 | contig 13526 bp, 12 predicted proteins | sample wastewater_treat_8_FD_192418 | JGI IMG/M metagenome (GOLD analysis project Ga0255341, IMG submission 192418) | Wastewater microbial communities from Lulu Island WWTP, Vancouver, Canada - plant12 | ecosystem: Engineered > WWTP > Wastewater > Unclassified | place: Canada: Vancouver, British...
CGGGGATATGGAGAAATTACTTTCTTGGGCTGATAGCTATAGGAAACTGAAAATCAGAACCAATGCGGACACTCCGAAAGACGCCGAACAAGCAAGGCGATTCGGAGCGGAAGGTATAGGGCTTTGCAGAACCGAACATATGTTTTTTGATGGAAGCCGGATACAGGCAGTCAGGGAGATGATTTTATCCGAATCTTTAGCTGGCAGGGAAAAGGCCCTATCCAAGATTCTGCCTATGCAAAGAGAGGATTTTATCGGCATTTTTACGGCTATGAAGCATCTGCCTGTCACGATTCGATTATTCGATCCACCTCTTCACGAATTTTTACCAACCGATGAGAAGGATATCGAAGAACTGGCTTCTGAATTGGGTATCTCGACAGACAAGGTCAACGATAAAATCGCTTCCCTAAAAGAATTTAATCCGATGTTAGGTCATCGTGGTTGTCGATTAGGCATCACTTTTCCTGAGATTACCTCGATGCAAACCCGCGCCATTATCGAAGCTGCCTGTATTGTATCCAAACAGCAGAATACAACCATCGTTCCTGAGATCATGGTGCCGTTGGTTGGCTCTCAGAACGAATTACTGTCTCAAAAGAAAATCATTGACCAAACCGCTGCTACCGTTTTTACAGAGCAGGGAATCACTCTACCTTACCTTGTTGGCACGATGATCGAAGTGCCGCGTGCTGCGTTGACAGCTTATGAAATCGCAGAACAAGCGCAGTTTTTCTCGTTTGGAACCAACGACCTGACGCAGATGACTTTTGGTTTTTCACGGGATGATGCGAATAAATTCCTACCTTATTATGTAGAGCACAAAATTCTGCCGGAAGATCCTTTTATATCGGTGGATATCAAAGGCGTGGGCAGGCTTATTAAAATCGCTTCCGAAGAGGGAAAACAGCGTCGTCCGGATCTTAAAATCGGTATTTGCGGTGAGCATGGCGGGGATCCTGCTTCGATAGAGTTTTGCCATCAGGTTGGGCTTTCCTATGTCAGCTGCTCTCCGTTCCGGGTACCGATTGCCAGATTGGCCGCAGCCAGGGCTGCGATTCAATACCCATAAAACAGTTTTTAAAAACCATGACGAGAGGGTGGTCATCATGCTACCCTCCTCAAGCATAAACGGATAGAGGCGATTAATGGACTTGGCTTCCTATGTCAACCAGTTGAAGGACCAGCTTTCGATTGTGGATGTGATTGGTAAAGCGATTACTCTGAAAAAAGCCGGTCGGAACTATGTCGGTTTATGTCCGTTTCATGGAGAAAAAACTCCCTCTTTTACCGTCAACAACGAAAAAGGTATCTTTTTTTGTTTCGGTTGCAAAACGGGGGGCGATATGATTCAGTTTTATATCAAGTATCATCAAGTCTCTTTTAAAGAAGCGGTGGACGCTCTCTCATCAATGGCAGGCATGCCGGAGTATGGCTGGAACAGCGAAACCGACTCGAATTCAAAGGACCAATACAGCTTGATTATGGAAGAAGTCAGGCAGTTCTTTGTCTACCACCTTTCCCAATCCAAGGAGGGAATGGAATACTTACAACGGAGAAATGTTTCGGAAGAGATCATACGCCAATACCAACTCGGATTTGCGCCTGCTGACTCCAAAATGTTACTATCTCTATTCAATTCGAAAAAATTGGATAAGGAAAAAGGGTGTTATCTTGGTTTGCTGCATCAAGATCAGCAAGGCCAGCACTATGCGTATTACCGTGACAGAATCATGTTTCCGATTCTAAACCATACCGGGAAAACGATTGGTTTTGGCGCCCGAGTCATTCATCCGGAACAACAGCCAAAATATATCAACAGCCCCGATCAGGTACTATTCCATAAAGGTCAGCAGCTATATGGTCTATACCAAGCAAAAACATCCATACTACAGGAACACAAGGTGTTGATAACAGAAGGCTATCTGGATGTTTTATCGCTGGTACAGTATCAATTCCCATTTGCGGTAGCCACGTTAGGCACTGCCTTGACGAAAGAGCATACCAAATTGTTATCGAGACTGCAGGCGGATATCTATCTCTGTTTTGACCATGACTCGGCAGGTGAAAAAGCGACAGAGAAAGCGATGCAGACTTTGTTACAACAGGGAATGAACGCAAAGGTAGTTCACTGGGCAGAAGCGTATAAAGATCCCGATGAAGTGGTCAAAACAGGTGGCACTTCCTGTTTTCAAGCGTTGTTAGACCGAGCTGAACCCATGCTGGACTATTACTGGAACCGGCTGAACCAGAAAAAACCGGAGAGTAGCGAAGCAGTAAAGGAGAGGGTTCAGCAAATGTTTGATATGATCACATTCTCCTCGGAAGTGCTCTTGCACGACCAGGTTATCAAAAAAATGGCTTATGACCTGCATATTCTACCTAATCTCTTATGGGACCAGTTTCGGTATAAGCAACAGCAGGAAAAAACAGGCTTTACCAAACGGTCAATCATCAAACAAGAGCGAGATTTTGACGGTTTTATCCCCTCGCAGGAGGGGGAGAGGATGCTACTAAAAGCCTTGCTGGATGAGGAGGCAGATTGGGGAAATGCGATTTTTTCCTATATTCGTGAAGAAGACTTTTCCTACCAATTACACAGAAGGATGTTTCATACTTTGAAAGAGTTGTATCCGGAGCACCGCTGTAGTAAAATCAATGAATTGTGCGCCATGGAGATGGAACAGGATATTATAAGTGGGATAATGGAACTAAGCATCCTGGATTCTAGTTTTATCAACAGGGTTTCTATCGAGCAGGTTTTACGGAAAACAAGCGAAAACAAAAAAAGAAAAGTGACCAAACAGATGATGCACAAGATAAAAGAGGCGGAAGCAAACGGTGATGATGAGAATTGCCGGCGTTTAAGAGAGGAGCTAAAGAAAATTGTCTGACAAGAAAAAGAAAAGTACCCAAACGATTCATAATAACGACAAAAAAGTGAATCATCCAGAACCAAAGAAAGTCACCACTTCAAAAGCAGCGACAACGAAAACGGTAGCTACTACAAAAACTGCGAAAGCTACTGCTTCGAAGACAACTGCAGCTAAAACAGCCACTGCTCCCAAAAAAGCAGCTCCCACAAAGAAGCCGACAACTTCACCAAAGAAACCTGCCATCAAGACAGCTATTAAAAAGACAGCCCCTCTGTCTGCAACCCCCCTATCCAAATCGGATAAAAGCATGAAAAGCACCTCACCGAAAACCGTCTCTTCCAAAGTCAAAACTATCAAACAGAAATCCAAACCGGCAGCGAAATCAGTAGCGAAACCGTCAAAAGCCACTTCTGCTCCTGCCAAAACGGCTCCATCCAAAGCCACTTCTGCTCCTGTCCTCAAAAAAGCACAAACCCAAACACCGAAACCAGCTACAGCACCCAAAAAAACCTCTTTGAATCCTTCCGCTAAAAATACCATACCAGAAAAATCCAAAGCAAAAGCCAAACAATCAGTTCATACCAAAAAAACAACCAAAATAAGCGCAAAAAAAAGCAAGAAAGACACCGTCATTGAAATCGAGATAGAATCAATTGAAGAGAAAATCGAGATAGAGAAAGACCTTGAGAGTTTGAATGCGGAAGATATGATGCTGGATCTGGAGCATGTAGATATATTTGAAGAAACCGGAACGGAAGTTGATGAGAAGCTACCCAAAAAAACCGATCACAAAAAAATGGTGGATCGCCTCAAAGCGCTGCCGGAATTCAACTACCTGATCAAAACGCATGAAGATGGCGATGCAATTTCTTATGACGAGATTATGGATCTGATGGAGGATGTGAACCTTACTCCGGAAGAGATGGATTTGATGTACTCTATGCTCGAAGACCAGGGAATCGATTACGGCGACAGAGTTTTAGCCGAAAAAAGCGAGTCGAAGGAAGCTGAAGAAACAGATGAGTTTATTCTCGAAGAAGAAGAGGTAGACTTGAAAGATCCGATTAAAATGTACTTAAAAGAGATTGGTAAAATTCCTTTGCTGACTTTTGATGAGGAGATAGCACTGGCAAAACGCATCGAAGCGGACGAGATTGAGGCGAAGCAAAAGCTGATTGAGTCCAATCTACGGCTTGTTGTCAGTATCGCCAAGAAATATACCGGACACTCTCTCTCTTTTCTGGATTTGGTTCAAGAGGGTAATGTCGGCTTGATTCGAGCGGTTGAAAAATATGATTACCGACGAGGTTTTCGATTCTCCACTTATGCCTCCTGGTGGATCCGGCAAGCTGTTACCAGGGCTTTGGCAGATCAATCTCGGGTGATCCGGGTGCCTGTCCACATGGTCGAATCCATCAACAAAATCCAGCGAGCAGAAAGGCAGCTGTACCAGGTTCTTGGAAGAGAGCCCTCTCATGATGAAATCTCCAAGCGTTTAGAGATGCCAGTAAAAAAAGTCAGAGAGTACCTAAAAGTATCTCAAGAACCCATTTCTCTTGAAACGCCTCTTGGTTCCGACAAAGACAACCGACTCGGTGATTTTGTGGAAGACAAACGTGTCTCCTCTCCCGAAGAAAAGGTGATTGACGAACACTTTAATTTACAGCTATACGAAGTGCTCAACCAATTGACTTCGCGTGAACGAGAGATTTTGATACTGCGTTTTGGTTTGTTCAATATTCGCCCCCATACGTTGGAAGATATCGGTAAAATTTACAATGTTACCCGCGAAAGAATACGTCAAATCGAAGCAAAGGCCATCAAAAAACTTCAAATGGATATGAAAGCAAAACTAGAGGAAAGTTAGTAGACTAAAACCTGCCTGTGCTGCCTTCACGGAGCAGAAGTAGTACTTTTCCGGCAGTAGACTTGATGTCTTCGGAGTCATTCCTCTCCCAATTTTGCATAATGATACAGGCTCTGTCCAGAAGATTCGGATCTTGACGTCTCGCTAGGTCTTTGAACACTGACAAAATAGTCAATACCGCATTCCGTGATGTATCTTTGGTTAGCCACTCTCTCATTTTGGCTTCTACTACATAGGGCTCCTTGATGAATCGTTCTTTCAATCGATTGGAGGCTTGATTTCGAATGAAGGGATCGGAATCGGAGACAAACTGACCAATAAAGTCGATCATCGTATCATTCTCATCCTCAAATTCCGTGTCCAGTGACATAACAGCCACTTTTTTAGAAGATAGACTGCTTCGAAGATCCCAAAAATGATTCATGTGAGCGAGTAAGGATTCCTCTTTCCCTGACCAGGCTCCCTTCAATGCTTGTGCGGTAATTTCAATCAAATCTTTTTGAGAGGTGATAATTTTCTCAAGCTTGGCAAAAGCGTAGGCGGGATGGAGCAATGAAATCTGGATCAGGATCGTAACGGCGATATATTTCTGATTTTTGATGAAAGAGCGGATAAAAATATCGATTAATTTGTCTTCTTCGTCCGAATAAGTTTCGTAAAGGGAAGCAAAAGCTTCTATGGCTAGAATCTGATCCTGTAACTGAGGCTCGTTCAGGCACTTGGCTATATTCGGAAAAGCTCTTTTTTTTGAGAAAACGGTCAAATCCGAGGACATCAGCTTTTGGAACTCTCGAAGTTTCTTCTGATTTGTTTCATTTTGTTTGTTTATTTTATCGTTTGTCATAACATACAATACTATATGTTTTTTCCTGAATAGTTCAAGCGGACGGTCTTTACCTGGTTCTGTTGATGGTTCATGCTTTATGAGAGAGATTGTACCCTTTCGGGATGAGTGTAGATGGAAAACCTCTCTCCTCTTGCAAAACCTATCAATGTGATGCCTATTTGGTTGGCTAATTCAATAGCAGCGTCTGTAGGAGCTGATTTGGATATGATGACCGGAATGGGAACCGAGGCTACCTTTTGGACCATATCGGAGGAGAGCCTTCCGCTCGTAGCAATCATCGATTTTTCAAAAGGAACCTGATGTTTCAACCCAAAACCGATGGCTTTATCGAGTGCGTTATGGCGTCCGATATCTTCCTCCAGCGTGCCTGCTTGTCCGGGAAGAAGCAAAGCAACGCTGTGTACGCCTCCGGTGGATTGAAACAAGGAAGAAGCCTGCTGAAACCGCTTCATATGATCGACAATGACATCTGGTGAAACCATGAAAGGATACTGATGTCTGGGTACAGGAGCGGAGAAGTGGAAGGATTGCATCCTGTATCCGCAACCGGAAGTCAGATAGGTACTCCTGTTTTTATTCTGGAAACGGTTTTTGGGGATATAAGCTCGAATTTCAGCCTCTCCGTCTATCACTTCAAGATGCAGGATCTCATCCAGGGAACCGATCCAACCTTCACAGAACAAATACCCGATAGCAAGGTACTCAATATGCAACCATGAGCAGATAAAAGAAGTGGCAAGAGCGTCGTTCACTAGAAGAGATGCCATGGTTTCGCGGATCACATGGTCCTGTATAACAGAGAAAGAACCTCTGGAGTACTGCGTTATGGTTACTTGAGCTGTTTGTGACAAGCCTACGCCTCTTTATGATCAAATTATGGTGGGCGATAGTGGAATCGAACCACTGACCTCTTCGGTGTCAACGAAGCGTTCTACCTCTGAACTAACCGCCCATATCACATCAAAGTAGTATGGTATCAAAAAAAGAAAAACTTTCAATTGTTTTCCTGAAACCGCTCTCTAACATAGCTTAATCTATGGAAAAAAAAACAAAACAATGCTATCATTATACTGTTTTGATGAGAACAAGATTGAGAGGTATTTCTATGAAGAAAAAAGTATTGTTATGGGTCGGTGTATTTTTTATTTCAAGCTTGTTAGTAACCGGAGCTGTTTTTGCCGAACCAGCTGGTACTTCTGAGAGTACGCCGAATATTCCTGTTCAAATTGCCACTCCTCCTACCGAGGGATCTAATTTACCGTCATCGTTACCGCAGGATATTACTCAGGTCGTTCCCCCGACCAGTTCCAATACCAGTTTAAATCCCAATGTTGTCTCTCCGCCTCCTGTATCATCTCCCCAAGTAACTCCTCAAGTACCGACACAGGGTGGCATTACACCACCGACCGGTGGTATTCCTGCTACGCCTACCGATATGGCCGGTGCTATGGCAGGTGCTTCCGCAGCGGAACCTGTTCTGAATAACTATACTAGCAAATGGTGGCTATCACCTTGGTTTCTCTCGCTATTGGTCTTGTTGTTAGTGATTGGTCTTCTGGTTGCGTACTCACTGTTGGAAGGCAAGATGCCAAAAGAAGAAAAAGAAGCAGAAACGCTGCAAAACGGAAAAAAGAAAAAAGCAAAAAAATGACTAAGAGATTCCTCTTACTGCTTACTGTTTTGTTATTTTCTACCATTTCCAGCTGCAAACCTGCTCTTGTTGTTCAGGATTGGATTCCCCTGAAAGCAGACAGACTTCGCAACGGATCGGTGGCGATGTACGCGATCAAGAATCGATTAGGCGAAGTCGAAGTGTATTTCAAAAATCATATCATGCAGGAAGCGGAGAATTTGTTAATAGTACAGGAATATACCGGAAAAACAGAAGAGTATGCGAAACGGTTGCGTTTGGATGGCACCAACTTGAACTTGCTTTCTTATGAAGTGATCCAAAACAACAAAGAAGCCGATCTATCTAAAACAACTATCAATCAATTGCAGTTCACCATGTTGACCGGTAAAAAAACGAACCAAACTTACCTGATCTCTGATTTTCTTGAGGACAAACCGAAATACATCCGTCTGTTTATCGGAAATTTTTTTATTGAAGGTGATTTTTTACTGACCCAATTGTCTGCGTTTCCGTTCGAAGAGCAGAAACAAGGTTCCTATAAAGTAGTCCGAACTATGAGCGTGATGGACCCGAACGAGAAGAACTACTGGGAAACCAAAACTTTCTCCGTTACGGATCGTGAGGAGATTCTATATAAGAGACAGTCGATACCTGCCTACCGGGTGAGCTTCCCTGCAGAAAAGACAACTGCCTGGTTCCGAGAAGAAGCGCCGCATATCCTATTGAAAGCAGAACTGACTTCCACCACTGTCGAGTTGATTGACTGGAACGAACTGTAAACTATTTGGCCGGTTCCGGCTGAGTCGCTTCAGCAGCTGCTTCCGCAGGCGCCTCCGTACTCTCAGGCGCACTCTCTATATGAGGAGCCTGTATGCTGACAATCGGCAGATCCTTGTTTAAAGTACTTTTTACTTCGGAGGAGAGAGGAAGATCTTTCAAACTCAAATGCTGACCGATATCCAACGATTGAATATCTAGGTTTAAAGAAGAGGGGAGAATCTCAGGCTTGCCAGTCAGAGTCAGTTCATGAATGTGATGAACCAGAATACCGCTGTTTTTGACACCGACAGATTGACCTTGTAAATGAATCGGGATGGTGATGGTGATAGGTTTCTGCAGATCGATTGAAAAAAAATCCACGTGGATCGGCTCTAATGTCAGAATATTTTTTTGCACTTCTTGGATCAAGGCAGAAAAAGCTTGACCGTTTTCCAGTTTGCATCGAATGATGATGTTTCTGGAATTGGTTTTGACCAATTTCACAAAATCGCGTTTATTGATCGCACATGCGATACTCTCTTTTATTTGGTGACCGTAAATGATTGCAGGAATCAAATAGGAATCCTGCGGATCTCTGTTTTTAATCTCAAATTCATATATATTCATTAGCGTGACTCCTTTTTACTCTATCGTCAAAGTTAAAATTCTATAAGTTGTTGTCCGGGTTGTCAAATGCAAACAGGGAAACACCGTTCACATCTGCTTCTTCGAATACTTCAGAGACAGACTCGTTATGGTGGATTCGATTGATCACCTCTCCGATCAACGGAGCGACAGAGACAATTTTGATTTTCGGGCAGGTTTGCAGCTTATGAGGATCTTGTTGAATGCTGTCTGTAATGAGTACTTTATCAATCGCAGATTGATTGAGTCTGTCGATAGCGCTTCCAACAAGCATGCCATGGGTAGCACAAGCAAATATTTCTCTGGCTCCCTGGTTCTTTATCTCAAGGGAGGCTAACTGAAGCGTGCTGGCTGTAGAAATGATATCGTCTGTAATGATAGCGGTCTTGTCTCTTACTTCTCCGATGAGCTTGATATTGTCGACTTTATCCTTGCCGGATCTGCTTTTGGAACAAATAGCCAGATGAGAGCCGGGTAGCAGGTTGCTCAGGTTTTTTGCGCGGTTGACACCGCCGACATCTGGCGAAACAATGACAATCTCTTCGAATGGAATGTGTTTAAAAGCATGCGCGAATAAAAGAACCGCTGTCAAGTTGTCGGAAGGAATGTCGAAAAAGCCTTGAATCTGACCGGCATGCAGATCTATACTGATCACTCTGTCCGCGCCAGCTGTTTCAATCAGATTTGCAATCAATCTGGCTGTAATGGGCTCTCTTCCCTGTGTTTTCCGATCTTGCCTGGCGTAGCCAAAATAGGGGATGATGACGGTGATTTTCTCGGCGGAAGCTCTTTTTAAGGAATCGATCATGATTAATAGCTCAAAAAGATTGTCAGAGGGGGGGTTGGTGGATTGCATCACATAGATGGCTTGACCTCTGACACTGACCTCCGATTTTAAATGGATCTCTCCGTCCTGAAAATGGTCAAATGTCATACCGGCAATCGGTACTCCTAAATACTGGCTTACCTTTTCAGCAAGGTTTCGGTTGGAGTTACCCGCAAAAAATAACAATGCCGGGGGTGAGGTTTTCATTTTGCTTTATCATCCTTCTCTCTAAGCGGAGATTTGATCAGACTCCACTCTGGTTTGTTGATCTGTCGGGCTCTACCTAATGCCAATGCATAAGCGGGAACATCTTCCGTAATGGTTGATCCTGCGGCAACATAGGCATGATGGCGTATGGTGAGAGGAGCGACGATAATAGTGTCAGAACCGATGAACACATCATCCTCTATCGTGGTGAGGTGTTTTTGCTTGCCGTCGTAATTACAGGTAATCGTACCGGCTCCTACATTGACTCGACTCCCTATCTCTGCGTCCCCCAGGTAAGAAAGATGCATAGCTTTGCTCTTGGATCGAACTTTTGTCTTTTTGAGTTCGACAAAAGTACCGATATGAACCTCATGGTCTAATTCTGTTCCTCCTCTGAGTGAGGAAAATGGACCCACGACAGCTGAATCACGAATCGTTATCTGTTCTTGACCGCGCATACAGACAAACGGACCGATCTGACATTTTTCGCCGATGGTGATTGCGCCTTCAAGATAGGTAAATGGCTTGATCACGGTATCTTTACCGATTTTCACGGTAGATTCGATATAGGTGCTGTCCGGGTCAAGGATAAAAACGCCTTGTTCAGTCATGAGTGACTCAATATGGCGTTGATTGGCTATCTGTAATGCTCGTGCATAATCGGACTTCGTATTGATGCCCAAAATCTCTTCTTCTCCGCTCAATTGGTAGGTATGGATCGGCAATCCGATTGTTCGTACATACGAGAGGGTATCCGTAAAATAGTATTCATTGGCTTGGTTCTCTTTTGAAAGACTTTGCAATGCTTCTTTTAGCAGGCTTGTCCGAAAAAAGTAGATACCGCTGTTGATTTCATGGATATTTCTTTGCTCAGGTGTGGCATCCTTAAACTCAACAATTGAGTGAAATTGTTGTCCGGCATCACGGACAACTCTTCCGTAATGACCCGGGTGATCAAGGAAGGTAGTGAGAACGCCTGCAGAAGCTTGGTTGGATAGACATGAACGGATAAAGGCATGGAGTGTTTGGCTGGTGATCAATGGCGTGTCCCCGCAGAGGATAAGGCAGTAGGTTTTCGAGGCAGGGATCGCTGTCAATCCTGCTTTTACGGCGTCTCCGGTACCCAAAGGCGCTTGTTGGATGACTACCGAAGCGATCGTATGGTAATGGGTCTCCATTTCTGTAAAATCGCCGGGAGAGACCACCAATACTGGTTGGTGAAGACCGGTTTGAGCAATAGTCTCAAGAATGTGTTCGATGATCGGTTTGCCGAAAAAAGGAAGTCGAATTTTGGTTTGATAGGATTTCATCCTTTTGCTTAATCCGGCTGCCAATACAAGACAAGCCACCAGTTCGGTCTGAATTTCTTTTTCCATGCATCCTCACCCAAGACAGACTACTGGGGCGGAAGGATTCGAACCTTCAAATGACGGCTCCAAAGGCCGTTGCCTTGCCGTTTGGCTACGCCCCAATGACGATACTGATTATAATCAATTCATCGATGGATTCAATCAGTTTTTCAGAATTGACATGAAAGCTTCTTGCGGAATCTCGACATTGCCGATGGCTTTCATTCTTTTTTTGCCCTCTTTTTGTTTCTCGAGAAGTTTTCTTTTACGGGTGATATCGCCTCCGTAACATTTTGCCAAGACATCCTTTCTGAGCTGGACTATGTTCTCTCGGGCGATGATCTTGCCTCCGATGGAGGCTTGGAGAGCGATATTAAACATCTGCCGGGGAATGAGCTTCCTTAGTTTTTCCAGGATGATTCTGCCTTTATATCCAGCATTTTCCTCGATAGACATAAATGAAAGCGCATCCACTGGCGTACCGTTGACAAGAATATTGACCAGCACGATCTTTTCTGGCTTGTATCCTGAAAATTCATAATCCAGAGAGGCATATCCTTTGGTGACCGATTTGAGCTGGTCATAGAAATCAATAATGATCTCTGAAAGAGGAAAGGCATAGTGAAGAGTGGCTCTGGCTTCCGATAGGTACTCCATGTTGTGATACTGACCGCGTTTTTGTTTGGCTAATTCCATTACCGGTCCGATAAATTCGCTGGGTGTAATGATAGAAGCGGTGACGATTGGCTCTTCTATCATTTTGATCTTGCTTCTGTCCGGAAATTTGGAAGGATTCTCGATTAGCAGCACTTCATTATTGTGCAGCGTGACACGGTAGATCACGCTGGGAGAGGTGGTGATCAGCTCCTGTTCATACTCTCTGCGGAGCCTTTCCCCGACTATTTCCAGATGAAGCAAACCAAGGAATCCGCATCGAAAACCATAACCCAATGCAGCGGATGTCTCCGGTTCGAAAACGAAGGAAGCGTCGTTCAATTTAAGTTTTTCGAGAGAATCCTTTAGCTTGTCATAATCGTTTGGATTAATCGGATACAGTCCGCTAAAAACCATCGGCATGATTTTACGGTAGCCAGGCAGAGGTTGGGGAGCGGGATTTTTCACTTCTGTGACGGTATCACCTACTGTCACGATGTGCGGTTCTCGGATCAGGGCGGAGAAATAGCCAACCTCTCCTACTCCGAGCTCATCGACCGACTGCATATTCATTTTAAAAATGCCTACCTCTTCTACTTCGAAAGTTTCGTGATTGGACATCAGCATGATTTTCATCCCTTTTCGGATGGATCCGTCAAAAACTCTGATATGCGCCACCACGCCGATGTACATATCGAAATGGGAGTCGAATATAAGCGCTTTTAATGGTTTTGCAGGGTCTCCAGACGGGGGAGGGATCAAATCCTTGACTGCTTGTATGATATCCTGTACGCCTCTACCATCTTTTGCTGAAGCTTGAATTACCTCTTCCCGGGGGACACCAAGCAACTCGGTGATCTCCTTGTACGCTTCCTCAATATTGACATTCTTCAGATCAATTTTATTCAAAACCGGGATGATAACGAGATTGTTCTCTAATGCCAGATAAGTATTGGCAACGGTTTGTGCTTCCACACCCTGGCTGACGTCGATCAGCAAAATAGCGCCTTCGCACGCCGCTAAACTTCTAGACACCTCATAACTAAAATCAACATGACCGGGTGTGTCCATAATTTGGTAAATGTATGTTTCTCCCTGGATTTCATATTGTAACCGGATAGGATGAGATTTGATTGTGATGCCACGCTCTTTTTCCAGGTCCATGGAATCCAACAACTGGGTTTCTTTGGAGGTTTCGTTGATTTTAAAAAACAGGTCACTCATCTGAATAAACCTGTCGGAAAGTGTCGTTTTTCCATGGTCAATATGCGCAATAATGCAAAAATTCCGAATATTCTCTTTTTTCATAAGGGTAGTATAACAAAAAAACAGCCTGATAGTACCTGTAAGGTTATCTTTATCAACGGGATTGTAGTATACTTATACCGAAGGCAGAAAAGTGATGGTTGCACTGATCGTGCTAAGTTAGGAGGAAGGGCGGAGTAGTATGCGGAAAACTCAAGTCAGCTTGGTGATGGGTAGCGATTCCGATTTCGAGACGGCGGAAAAAGCGATTCAAATCCTGAACCAATATGGTGTATCCTATGAAGTCAGAGTGATATCCGCTCATCGTGATACCGAGGCTTGCTTGGAATTTGCCAAGGAAGCGCATCGCAGGGGGGTGCAGATCATTATCGCCATCGCCGGTTTATCGGCTCATCTAGCAGGCGTGATTGCCTCCAATACGCCTCTACCCGTTCTGGCAGTTCCATTGAATCGATCCTCCTTAGGAGGCTTGGACGCTGTTTACTCCATTATGCAAATGCCGGCCGGCATTCCTGTGGCAATGGTCGGGATTGATAATACCGTCAACGCTGCGTTGATGGCTATCCGTATCCTTTCTTTGCAGGAAGAAGCCTTGCT
>Ga0255341_1004983_pt1 | contig 13475 bp, 7 predicted proteins | sample wastewater_treat_8_FD_192418 | JGI IMG/M metagenome (GOLD analysis project Ga0255341, IMG submission 192418) | Wastewater microbial communities from Lulu Island WWTP, Vancouver, Canada - plant12 | ecosystem: Engineered > WWTP > Wastewater > Unclassified | place: Canada: Vancouver, British...
GTTTAGCTTCTTTGCGGTGTATGCTGCAACTATATCACTAACTGAACTATATTCTGATTTACTTCCTTTTATAGAATCAATTATCGCTTGTTCTAAAAGTTCAAGCTCGTTGTCAGGAAGATTGGCGACTTCAATTTTTTCAAAATGATTTATTTCCGTTAAAACAGGTTGAAAGGTTTTTAGTCGTTTTGGCTTTTGGTGGAAATGTTGATTTAGAAGCAATAAATTATCAATTGGTTTGCGAATAGAACGAGAAACGGAAAAATTGAAATTTGTTTCAACTCTAATTTTTTCTAAAGTAGTTACTAATGTTTTTGAAACATTGATAGGAGATTGCATCAAAACGATTTTGTCTTGGACTCCTGCACTTATTCCAACGAATTCTAAAAGGTCGTTGTATTCATCACGGTTTATTGAATACGCAGGAATTTCTGCAATTACTTCTTCGTATTTCGGTATAAGTAATTCTTGAGGAATGACTGTTTTAGAAATGTGTTTAACAATTTTCCAATCGTCAGCATCTTTTTCTCTGCTTAGATTTTCAGTAATATTTTTTATTACTTCCTTTTTTGTAGCAAACAGAAACAAACTTTCTAAAGGTAAATTTCTTTTTAGAATGTCGGCTTTAGCTTTAATGTCTATGCACCTAGATAGTGTTTCAGTTTCTTCTGGATTTACAATGTAGTCAAGTCGTTTTCTTATTCCTGAAACTGGTTGAATTCTAACACCACGACCTATTGCTTGAAGAACAAATTTTTGTGCTCCTTCGTCAACTCCAATGTTAATGAAATTAACAACATTTGGGCGATTACTGTCCCATCCTTCAGTAAAAATTCTTGAACCCAATAAAATATTGATACCGCTATTTTGTGAGTTAATTTCTTTGAAATATGATTTTGTTAATGGTGTTTCTGTGTATTCGTAATTATCCAATACATTATCACTCCATTTGGTGGCATCAGAAGCAACTAACAAACAAAAATGTTGTCCTGCTTCTGCTGTTTTAAGTCTGAAAGCGATTTCCCTACTGTTGTTTAAAATTCTCGTATATTCAATTTTGCCAAATGATGATGCATTGAAAACATACTTTAGTATATCTTCTTTACTTATGTTTTCTATAATTTGAATAAAGGAAGATGGAATTTCTGCTGTATTGAATTGATAGGTTTTATGAATAATCAAGTCTGAACTTAAAACTTCCTTTGCTTTTTCAATATCATAATTTCCTGATGCAACTACAGCCAATTGTTTAAAGAATAGTTTTAATTCTGCATCAACTGTATTTACTTCATTGGCAATCGTAATCAACAAAGGATTGTGGTACAAATCAGGATGATGTGTTTTGATATATTCAGCTTCTTTTTTAATTGCAGTTAAAACCAATAAAGATTTTACTACCATTTCTGTTTTTTCTGTTTCTGAAAAATCACCTTTGTTTTTGTTCCAATTTTTATATTCCTGCCCGCTAACAGTTATATGCTTACCATAACCTGTTTCAATGAATTTTTTTAGATTGAAATTGTAGGCAGTTGTAACAATGTCAACTGTATCTGTAAAGGTTGCTGAAAAGCTAAAAATAAAACCTTTGTGAGCCAAAATAGAGTAGTAGGCTTGTCTTATACTATCTTCTTTATCTCCCTTGTGTGCTTCATCTAAAAGTACGTACCACTTACCATTATTTAAAACCGTTTTGTAACTCAACTGCTCTGTTTTGTCAACATCAGTAATATTATCACTTCTGTAATAAAAAACAGTGATGCCATTAGGTTCATACAAAGATGTTTGTAAGTGTTTTGATTTTTCGAACTCCCTTAAATCTTTGAGATTGATTTTTACCGAACTGTTTTTGTTGAATACTTCAATATGCTCTTTAATCTGATTTAGAATTTCAGGTTTTGGTGCGAGAATTAAAATATCGTTTTTAGGGATATGATTATAAGTGGCTAATTGATGTAAAAACTCAATAAGTTTAATTAAAACCAAAGTTTTACCTGAACCTGTTGCCATCCATAAAGATGCCCGGTTTAGAAATTTGGTGTAGGGAATCTCATTGTCTTCTATATTAAAATATCGCCCCAACAAACCGAAATGAGTGCTGTCTTTTGAATAGCTGATTTGCTTTTTCCAATCTTCTTGGGTTTGTGTTTTATAGTGATTGGCTAAATGGTTGTTTTGCTCAAAGTAGTAATAAAGCGTATTGAGCGCATTTTTTAATGCTGCTTGTTGATATTCATGTAATTTCCAGCCAATACCAAAAGTCTCTTTGTCTAAGCTCTTATAAAATTCAGGCAGTGATGACGGATTGTCTTTAACTAATTTTTCTAAAACTATCTTTGCCATATTTTATCTACCCACACTGTTCTTACTGTTCCACCAAATCAATGGCTTAATCCAAGGATAATTTTCAAAAGTCATTTCAGCATACACTACTTCGCTACCGTCTTCAAAAACTACTTTATCTTCAAAAATTTGTTTGATGTGTTTGCCCGAAACATTAGAAAGTGTTTCTGCTATATCAACATCAGGATACAAATTTTCAAAAACTACTTTAGCGTTTTTGCTTTTGTAGTCTATTTCAATAGCATCTAATAGTTTTTGGTCTTGCATAAAACTATATTGCTCTATTTGGTTTTTACCTTCTTTACTTTTCCATTGATACTTAGCTCTTGACAATACTTCTTCGTATTGTTCTAGTTCGTAGTACTTAAATAAACCACCACCTTTATAATTAGCTTCAGTAGAAATGCCTATTTTATTGCCTATCAATGTCCATTTTAATCTTGGAATATTTGTGCCACTAAAATGTTCGCCCATTTCCATTCCAATCCATTTGCGATTTAGTTTATGTGCCGTTGAAATAGTTGTACCACTTCCTGAAAAGAAATCTAAAACATAATCTCCTTTATCAGAAGAGTTTTCAATTATTCTTGATAAAAGACCTTCAGATTTTTGTGTTTGAAATTTTAGGTATTCTGATGAACCCGAAATCAAAGGTTTTGTCTTATCGTGGTCCCAAATATCCCTTACAAATGTTTCAGCATAATACCTATTAAAAATCGTTTCCTTAAACTTGTCATTTAGAGGTGTACCATTTTCAAGACTAGTCAATATAGACTCCCTATCTCTTTGTGTTAATTTTGAAAAATCAGGCGAAATGGTTTGAGTGTCCATAAATGGTTTATTATAAATCTGTCGCTCCTTTTCTGGATAAAATTTATGAATATTTAAGTCAGGATTAGTTTTAGTGTAAGCAAAAATTGTATCGTGTTTGTTAGCATAGGCATTTCTTTTTATACCTTGAATTCTGTATCCATATATTATTTCATTTAGTAAATTGTTTTTGCCATAAACCCTATCTAATAGAATTCTTCCGAGATAATTCGCTCTATAATCAATATGGAAATAAAAAGTCCCTGACTTTTTCAAAAGTTCATTAGTTATTAAAACTCTGTCGAATATTAATGATAACCAAGTACTGTCTTGATAAGCATCTTTATATTTGAAATCACTTCCTGTATTAAATGGTGGGTCAATGTAAATTAGGTCTAGTGAAGCTTTATGCTTTTCTTTGATTGTGTTAAGTCCTTGCCAATTATCTGTTTTTATAATTGTCCCATCAATTTCTTTGTCTATATTTTCAAAACAAGCCAATATTTGGAATTTGAGTTCAGGAAAATATTTTGTATCAATTGGCAGATATTGAAACTTCATATTAAGTTTTTTACCTTCAATAATTTCACTTTCAAAAGATGTTTCATTTGCAAAAGCGAATTCTTCCCATTCCTTTTTTGAAGTCTCACCTTTATCGTCAAACCATTCTTTGTTTAATTCCTGCCATTCTTCGACTTGGTTTTTCCATCCTGGACTTTTAATGATTTTTTCAATGAGTGCTATATTATTTGCTAATTTGTCAAGTGTCAATACATAATTACAGTTTCTCACAAACTTAGGTTTCTCCCAAATCGCTTTTAATTCATCTTCAAATCGGGCAATGTATTCAATAACTTTGTGTGCAATTTTTTTTATATTTTGTATTCGCTTCACGGTCGCTGCATCAAAATCAGTATCTAAATCATTGAATAGCCAATTGTAAACGTAAATGTCAAATTGCTCTTTTAAAAACCCTTCGGCATCCTTGTGTATGAAATAGTCTATTTCATTTTGTCTTTTGTAAATACTAAATATTTTTTTCAAATCTTCATCATACAAAATGATGCCTTTCTTGTGCAAGTAGGTAAGCATTAAAGAAAGGTCGTTAATGCTATATTCTACCTTAACAGAATTTAAGACATCATCTAAATTTTCAATGAACAAACACTTTCTGCTGTCGGTCTTTTTGTCAATTACTGTTCGGTCTATATCCGTATTGGCAAAAATGATATTTGGATGTAGGTCTGTTCCATAATCATCTAAGCATTTATCTATGAGGTCGTTATTTTTGTCAAGTTCCAAGTAATCTTTTAAACGGTCGTACTTGTTGCTTTCCTGATAGCGAATTTTAAAAACAACTTCTTCTTTGGTTGCTTTCACCATATAGAATTGAATGGATTTTTTTTCATTTCCTTTTGCGTGTTTTATTTCAGAAGCATCAAACTTTATATTGATTCCGTTGACTTCTGTTTGTAGGTCGTCATAATTAGCTTCCGACTTTACGTAATAGAGTTTTTGTGTCTTCCAAAACAGAGCCACATCATCACGGTCTGAATAAACCTTTTCGTAAAGGTTTTTGTGGATTTGTGAGTTGGCAAAAAACACCGTTCCTGTTTCATTAAGGTAACAGTCAAAAAAGTTGTAGAGTTTTTCAAAAAGTTCTTCTCTGAATTTTGCTTCAATTTGTTTGCCAATCTCGGCTTTTATGTAGGGTTCAATTTCAGCAAAATATTGTGCTTTCAAATCCATCAGGTTCACATAGCCTGATTTACCTTTTATCGGATGACCAATGAAAGTGTCTTTCAGGGCAGAGAAGAATCTTTGTTCATATATATTGCTCATTCTTTTACCTCATTTTCTTTCTTCTTCAGCCCGCCATGGACGGCGGGCGTCTTAGGGGCGGGGTTATTATATCAAAAATCTACTATTTTTAGAACCATCTTGTGCTCAGCCTTGCACACAACGTTTTGCATGCCCGACGCCGCTGAACCGGACCCACAGAGCCTTTCTTCCTTGGCGGCGCTTGTCGCCCGGTGAAGCGGTGTGGTGCGCACGCTCCGAAGCCCTTTCCCGCCGCACTCTTGTGGGCATGCATTGTTAGATGATGGCCAATGCCCCAAGATTCAGGGAGCCACACGGACGTGGCGACCTTAATCTCTCATATTAAATGAATCCAATATCTTTGTTCTATCGTACCATCTTCATTTTGAATTTCATTTTCTAATATGCCGCCATTTTTAGTAATACTTCTTGCTGAGCCAATATTGTCCTTATTGCAAACCAATAATACCTTGTCAATTTTCATCTTTTTGCATTCTTCCAGAGCCAAACTAATGATCTTTGTTGCATAACCTTTTTTCCTTTCAGAGGGTCGAACACCATCCCCTATATGACCTCCATTTTTGAGTAGATCTTCATTCAACCAATGTCTAATGCTCACAGCTCCTACAATAATATCTCTTTCGTCATCAAATGCCCATAATGTCGTCCCTGGCACTCCACCGTATAAACATCCGTGTTCTTCATCAACAAAACCGTTTATATACTCATCAAAATTTTTATAGTCTAATCTTCGTATGCTGTATGGAACAATTTTTTCACCTGTTGCATACCATTCATCCATCATCTCTTTATATTGCTTCTCAAATTTTTTACTTGGTCTTACCAAATATAACATTGTACTACCTCTTTCAGTAAATAAAGTCGCATTTATTAGTTTTCAATTTCCTCTATGTAAATTCTCTTCAGAGTTTTTCCATTAACTAATTCGCCACACGATGTGGCGATCAATCGCATTGGCTTTCATCTAACGGTTACGTGTATATATGACGTTTTGCCGTAGCGTACTCGCGGAGGCAAAATGTGGCGAAGCCCAAGCCGGTACTCCGGCGCAGCATATATGCGCTGTTAGACGATGAACCGCGCCATTTTTACAATAAGCCATTTCTTAATCCCGCCCCCCTTCTCCTGCCGGAGCGCACGGACGCGCGGAGGCATTCTCCTAATCTTTATATTTTTTGAAATTCCGTACTAAGCTTTCAAAGGAATCAGGTTTATATTTATTAAATTCTTCTTCATCAACAAAGACAAAATCAAATGATATTTTCTTCTGTGCTTTATTTATATCATCACACCATTTTTTTAAGCGAACTGTTTTCAATGGAACGTCCAGATCCTCCAGTCCTTTTGTTTCAATAATGAAAATATGCTTTTCATCAGTTTTTACTATAAAGTCTGGATAATAGTTAGAGATATTTCCATCAGCATTAACATAGTCTATGTTGAAATGCACCGCCATATAGTTTTTGGCATAACTTATCACATCAGTACACTTTTCGAGAAAAGAAGCAAATAACAATTCAAGATGACTATCTCCGATTATTTTATTAAAAATACTTTTTTGAGGGATAAGAAAACCTTGATCTTTAACAACGAATGGACGTGTTTGTTTTAATTTTATATGATCTCTTATTTCGGCACTACCTTTATCCTGAACGGTCAATTCGTTAATTTTCTTTTTGAAGGTTTCAATTATAGTTTTTGTTGCTTCGAGTTCTGATAGATTTCGGAGTGTATTCAAATCATCTATTTCTACTTGTTGTGAAAATAGATATGATGAAACAAATTCTTTAACCTTGCCGTAAAGCACATCATAACCGCTGACAAGTCGCAAATCTTTCATTATAACCTGAGTGAAATATCCAATAACACTGCGAAAATCAGTTACAGCTGAAGAGTCCAATAATGTAGTGTGGTTTATTTCTCCGGTTGTAATATCCTTGAAAATTATTTCCCGCATTTCTTCTTCGGAAAACTGTTTGTAAGGTACTTTTGAAGTATTGAAATTTGCCGGATTCAATTCTTCCAATCGTTTGTATTCCCGATAAATACGAGGAGATAAAACAGGTATTTCTATATCCAGTTTATCAACATCCTTTTTTGTATTTTCATTATCAATTTCTATTATAATTGGCGCTTTAGGGTCTGTTCCTGTACCCATCGGTTTACGTTCAAGTTCAACACCTTCACTTTGGATTGATTCAACAAAATCCATGAAGGCATTTGTACCTACAACGCTGACATATTCCGTAGTATCTGATCCCGGATACATTCGGCGCAAACCACGACCAAGCGTCTGTTCGGGAAGAATATTACTTTGAGCGGCATAAGCCCGTAAACCTACAATAGTGGTTACATTTCTGACATCCCAGCCTTCTTTGAGTACTAATACAGAAACAATAACCTTGAATGGACTTTCCCAACTATCAATTTCATTTGAAGCCTTTCTTAATTTGTCTAATTCTTCGTTGCTTTTACCAGAATCAGCTTCTGAGATTTCGCCGTTATTCTTTGTATGGATTACCAAAACTGCGTCTTTCAATTCGGAGTATGTTCTTTCTAAGTATTCAGCGACATCATCACAGTTTTTTGTATCATCGGTCATGATGAAAAGAACAGACTTTTTACCCAGTTTTTCATGTTCATGGTAAGATTTACGCCATTCTTCAACGCCAAGTGCAATATAATCTGCGTATTTTTCAGTATATTTTGAGCTTTTTCGTTCTGCAAGTTTAGCACGGCTGGCTGAATCAGGCAGAACCGGATGTTTGACAACATTCTGAGTAATAGCCTCAACAAGGGGGTAGTCGCTGACAGTCTGGACGAATATCGCTCCGTTATTATGTTTCGGGGTCGCTGTTACATCAATCTGTAGAGAAAGGAAATGGTCTTTCTGTTTTAAGCGATTATGAATATCTGCAATTGACTGAAACCATGCGAGACGAGAATCATGGATATGGTGTGCTTCATCATTTATTACAATCAATTCATCGATTTCTCGAACAATCACACCGAGATCGATTTTAGAATCGTTTGTTTTACCGACCGGTCTTTTTCCGAGAAAATAATCTTCCATATTTTCATCTTCAAAACTGGGTTCAATGTCATTACCCGAATAAACTCGGTGGATATTTGTCAGAAAGATATTGCCGCTTTTTCGGACAATTGAAACATCATCTTGAATATGGAGTGTGATTTGAAAATCATCTTGCCAGTTTTGACCTTCGTAACCGTTATCAGGCAATAATGGATCATTCCAGAATATTTTAAGCCCGTCAAAGTCAGTTCTTAAACGATCCAGAACTATGATGTTGGGCGCTATTACCAGAAAATTGGTGGATAATTTTGAATTTTCTTCATATGTTTTATGGAAGTAACACCAAGTAATGATAAGGCTCATTACTTTGGTTTTACCACTACCGGTAGCCATCTTAACCACCAGTCGCAGCCATTCCTCATCAAACATACCCGTAGATACGGCACCAGAAGAATCATATTTGATCAAGTCATACTTATCTTTGACTTTTGCCACTTCATAAAGGTAAATAACCGTTTCAACTGCTTCCCGTTGAGCGAAGTAGTATTTAAATTCAACCATTGTGCCATCAGATTTCGGTACAATATGTTCAGTATTAAACCACCAGTTGAGAAGTGCTTTAGAAGTATCGGAAGCTCCGGTATAGTTGCTATCACGCCAGTTCTTGATTTCCTTTCGGATTTTATGAACTAATGGAGGCAATAATTTTTCATAACTTGAATCACGGAGTGTCTCATCTGCCGGGAACCAGCGGTATTCAGGATTTAACTGCTCATAGGGCGATGTGGGAAACGATTTATGAATAGCCATTATTTACCCCCGACCTGAATATCTATAATTTTCATGGTGTCGTTTCCGAAAATATCAACAACTTTTACAGCAACCTTATAACGTCGTGGCTCGCAATCATGAAACGGAGTTTTTAGTTCCAGTGAGCGGTCTTTTTTAGTTCGGAAACTCTGCCACTCGTTTTCAAACACATAATCACCAGTCCATTTTTCTTCAATTTCTCCGGTAGCTTCGTCTTTCACCCGGACAATTTCCCGCTTAGACTCAAAATCAAAATCTACCGACCAGTAATCAATCCAGTCTGTCCATTTCTTTGTCAGAACATCTTTAGTGACAATGCCATCTTTATCTTTGGTAACTTTGATGATCTTACCGCCCTCAACAACTATTTTATTTTTACCGTTGCCGAGTGAAGAAGCGGCATTATCCACCGTGTCCTGCGAGTAGAATACAGAAAAGTCGGTTAATTCAACTGCTATCTGATTTTTCTTTACATGGGGTTTAACTTCGATATAGCTGACATCATGAAAAACAATCTGGTTTTTCTCAATAGCCCGTTTATCAAAGACTTCGCGGGGTATATATTTGAGAGAAAGATCAATTCCTTTAGTTTTTGCTTCTTCCTGAATGTTGGGGAATAATCCCATTTCAAACTCAAAAGCGAGTATGTCCACACGGCTAATGCGCTTTTCACGACACTCAAGGATGATTTCTTCAACAAAAAGGCGAGTAACCGGCAGATTCACCGGACCAACCGCAACCACACGCCCGGCTTTTTTACCGTGGAAACATTTGAAGTTTTCAGCGGTTTCAGCCTTGTAGGCTTTGAGAATCAGAGCAATAAAGTCCTTTTCTTTCTGTTCGAGTTGTTTCTGCCGTTCTTCTTCGCGCAGGTTGACATTTACCCCGATGTAATGTGCCCTTTCATACTTGCCGAGATTTAACACTTCAAAAGCACGAAAATCCTTACCGTCTTCTTTAAGCTGGCGCTGAACACCAATCATCCTTTTTCTTGTTGTATGAATTGCAAACTTGCCGAGATCAGAGCCGATCCATTTACGGCCGAGCTTTTCAGCAACGGCAAGTGTGGTGCCGGAACCGCAGAAGAAATCGGCAACGATATCATTTTCGTTAGACGATGCTTTGATGATGCGTTCGAGAAGAGCTTCGGGTTTTTGAGTTGGATAATCTAATGCTTCTAAAGCTTGTGAGTTTATTGGATAAATGTCATGCCACAAATCATCAACGATATCACCTTTCATTTCATCGAGATATTGAACTTTCTCTGGTCTACCGTTTGATGTAAAACGAATTAAACTTTTTTTAAATGCTTCATCGATACGATCTTGTGACCATATCCAATGCATACCAGCCGGTGGTTCAAGTATTTTCCCATTGAAGTTTTTTGCTGCACCTTTACCTTTTTGTAACAGCGACACAGTTCGGAACAATCGTCCATTTGAGTCAGGTTTATAATGGCTTGCTATATAATTTTCATCAAATTCTTTATATTGGTTTTGAAATTTAGTTTTATCTGATTTTGTATAAAGAAATATTGAATCATGAACTATACCGAAACCGATAGTTTGCGCTTTTGTTGTTCGTATTTTTTGCCAAATTATTTCATTTTTATAGAATTGTTCACTAAATATTTCTGATAAAACTAATCTCATTACACTATTCAATCTATAATCACAATGTACATAAATACTTCCATCTTCGGCCAGTAAATCCCGCATTAACACAAGCCGTTCATAAATCATGGCGATAAAGCTGTCCGCACCCTTGCCCCAAGTATCGCGGTAAGCCAATTCTTCAAGAACATTCGGCTTTTTGGTAAAGGTATCATCACCGATCTCAATATCCATACTGAAATCTGCGCCGACATCAAAGGGCGGGTCAATGTAGATTAGTTTGATTCCGCCGGCGCGTTCAATTTCTTCACGGATTGGCCCATTTTTCAGTGATGAAAGAATGAGTTTATTGTCACCCCAGATAAGCTTATTTGACCAGCCCGATTTTTGACGGCCTCGGAAGTCAAATAACGATCCTGCTAAATCATCCTGATCTGCTTTTGTCAGTCTTGGTTCATCCACCTGCTCGATAACCTGGAAGGGGAGAACAATGTTTGTTACTTCGTTAGTTTTACCGTTCCAGATAAGTTCTACTTCGCGCTTATCATCAAACAGCAGAAAGCGATATTTATCGGGCAGGGGCTTGCCCGCTTCAATGAGTTTGTTTACTTCACGGATTTCATTGTCGGTTAGTTTCATATTATTCCTCTCATTGTGCCACATGGGGCTTTATCATAGTTGCCTTGCGGTTCATAGTGCCAAAAGTTTATTGGATTTTCAGGTTTGTAGGTATGTAAATAACGGTTTGTATCTAAAGAAACGCTTAAAGTCCTACTTTTACATTCACGATTGAATAGATCAAGAAGTTTGCACCGGTAAGTTTCACGGTTGGTCAATTTTATAGTTTGTGGTTCATCAAAAAGTGATGGTTGAGATGAATGTAGATAATTTTTATAGCAGTCATAATTGTCACGGGAGAAAACAGTTAAACCGGAAAATAAATCTGCAACTTGAATAGGTATTTCAACATGAGATTCCTTTTCCTGAAATTCTTTAATTGAATAAAAAGGATCAGCAAAGAAATTGCCAAATATAGACTCTTGGTACTCTTGTCTTTTTCCTACATGATGAAGGCAGTCATGTACCGTAGTCCAATCAATACCACCCCTCACATCAGGATAGATTACCCACTCACTTTTTTTTGGTCTTTTTTTCATTGAATTATTCAGTAAATGAAAAAACATTCTTTCATAATTTGAATGGTCATTTCGTCCAGTTACAGCATGTCTCGAATCGTGTGTGTCCCATACAATTGTATCTACTCGCAGTTCATGTGATCTAATATTGTTAAGAATGTATTTGATTATTTTCTCAGCACAGAAATAATATTTAGCATCTTTTAATTTTTGCCATTTAAACTCAGATACTCCAGACTCTGAAAGTATAGATTGTATCGAATAAAAAATATCATGATAACTCGATTTCTTAAATGAAAAAGCAGATAAACTTTGATAACGAGAGTCAGTTATATAGCTTTCATCTGTAAAAACAATATATTCCATCAATTTTAAAAACTCCTACTCTTTCTTCAGCCCGCCACGGATGGCGGGCGTTCTTGGGGGCGGGGTTATTATAGCAAAAAACTTCAATTTTCATAACCAGTCTTGCGCTCTGGCTGTCGCATAACGGATAGCGGTATGCGCAGTACGGGATTTCGAAGCCACTTCACTATCAAGATGCTAAAATGCTGAAACGAGCCATAGACGCTGAAACACGCTGTAACCCCCGTATTGCGTATGACCGCATGTTACCGTGCGTTATTCCTTATGTTTCAATCAGTTCTTTTATCATTATTATTGACTTATCAGATACAAGATAATCAACAAATCCATGTTTTTTATAAAATCCGTATGCAAAATTTTCTCTGTCAACGCTCAAAGAAACTCGTTTTAACCGTTTGTCTTTCAGTCTGTCAATCATTTTTGTTAATAATTGCTCACCAATCCCTTTATCTCTGTATCCATTTAGCACAGCCATACTCAATTCAGGGGTTTCATTATCAACGAAGCCGTAACCATTGATAAACCTAATCCAAATCGCTCCGATGAGTTTTCCATTTTGTTCAGCAACAAGGCAATAGTCACCCGTTAGACCAAAATTTTGAATGTATTTTCTCAGGTCAGGTTGCTCAATAATCTCACGTGGCAATACCGTTTTCTTGTCAGTAACGAATATTGCTTGATATAGCATTTCCTTTAGAAAATAATATTCAGTCGGTTTAATTTCCCTTATTTCCAAGTCTGTCTCAATATTTGTCATTCTTTAATCTTTGCATATCTAATCTCATCATAAATCTCGCTGTTTTTACAAACTGATTTCTTAAGAACAGCTTCTTTACTGTAACCACATTTCTCTAATACTCGCTGTGATGATTTATTAAATTCAAAAATCCCAGCATGAATCCTAACAATATCAAGGTTTTCAAATCCCCAATTTGTTATCAGACTTACTGCTTTTGTTGCAATTCCTTTATTCCAAAATGGTTCTCCTATAAAATATCCAATCTCCGCACTTTTCCTGTAAACATCGTCTCCAACTGAAAGGCTAATATTTCCGACATATTCACCTTGAAATTCAATTGCAAAAAAAGTCTTTGGATTTTGTGAATCAATCATTTTTTTGAAATTCTCCGCATCTTTCAAGGTGTATGGTTTCGGAAATGCGTCTCTCAAATTAATACTCACTTTTTCATTATCCGCATACTCAGATAGCTTAACTAAATCTGAATCGATTAATTCTCGAATCCTAACATCCCCACTTTCAGCTGCTATAAGTATATCTTTCATAATTCACATCCTTTAAGTCGTATAGTCTTTATCATTATACAGAAATAATCCTATCTGTAGTTCTTTCTTTCAGCTTGCCCATAACGTTCGCGACTATGCGACGTTTTTTCAAAGGCGAATAAGCGAGCTTGCTCGCAACCTTTGAAAAAATGTGGCGCAAGCCCGAGTACCGCAGGCAACTTGTTGCCGAGGAACGGAGTGTATAGTCGCTGTTGTCGGATAGTTGCTTGCATTGGAAAT
>Ga0255341_1004989_pt1 | contig 13462 bp, 9 predicted proteins | sample wastewater_treat_8_FD_192418 | JGI IMG/M metagenome (GOLD analysis project Ga0255341, IMG submission 192418) | Wastewater microbial communities from Lulu Island WWTP, Vancouver, Canada - plant12 | ecosystem: Engineered > WWTP > Wastewater > Unclassified | place: Canada: Vancouver, British...
ATTTCTGACCCCAAATTAGTAAATATTAGCAAAACACCCTTGATATTTTCCTAATAATGGTTATTGCGTGAAGTTGTCAAGGTACATCTATTGTAAAAAAAGAGTTTATGCAGTGGAATCAGTATTGAATATATTAAGAAAAAGCTGCAGATATTCATTGAAATTAGGGGTATTGAATTTATAGGGAATATTATCGAAAAAATCCACATTAGGAAGCCTTTCGTTTTCGCCTGCCAGCCAATATGGCACTTTGGAATTGTAAATATCTTTATGGGATTTACTATAGACAGGATCAAATATAATAGTACAAAAATAGTAGCCTGAGATTCCCTGAACGTCCATACCTGGTTTTCTGAAAAAGATGTCTCCTTTAACCGCTTCAAGCCATTTTCCATCGGTAAATATTTTGCCCGATCCTCCTGTGATCAGTTCAAGCTCATAAAGCATTACTATCCTTCGGTTATAAAGTATCCCTACAGGCCACGAATGGGTTTCCTCATTAATGTTATTGCAGTCAATAATATATGGATTTATGAGGTTTTGACTTTCTTCTTTCATAAGATACCCTCCCTCAATAATCTCCTTATAATTTATTATAAAATATTACAAACGAAAATAATATAGTGCAATAAAAAATAATATATTCAATTGTTTTGAATATTTGAAAAAAAGTATAATTATAGTGTGAAAAGCTGAATGAAATTAGGATTAATAAGTTTTTGCAGGAGGTGAAGAAATAAAATACGGTTATTGTAAATTTAAGTTTTAGATGGGAGGTACTGTAGGATAAGATAATGCTGAATAATAGAGTCCAATTAAATCATGGTCTAGAGGAGGATTAACATATATGAAAAAATTTTTGCAGTACATAATCATAAGCATTTTAATTGTATGTCTGGTGCAAGCTAACATATATTCAGCTGAAGCAGCGTCTTTACCTTCTGCGAATCCATATCCATATGGTATTAGTTCTTTGGCATCTGATCAGGCAAGTACCAATGCCATGTTATTAAGAGAGTGGGAAGAGTGGAAAAGCAAACGTATAACATCAAGTGGAGCAGGTGGTTACAAAAGAGTACAGACCTCAGGGAATCAGGAGTTCACAACATGCTCTGAAGGTATGGGCTATGGTATGCTTCTCGCTGTATATTTTAATGAGAAGACTTTGTTTGATGACCTTTATCGATATGCCAAGAAATATTTTAATGGACATGGTCTTATGGATTGGTCAATTGATAAAGACGGAATTGTTGTAGGAAGAGGGCCTGCAACAGATGGTGATGAAGATATGGCAACAGCTCTTGTATTTGCCCATAAAAGATGGGGATCAAGCGGTACAATTAACTACGAACAGGAAGCAAAAACATATATAAATAATATATATAAATACTGTGTAGAGCCTGGAACTTATGTCTTGAAGCCTGGGGAATGGGGAGGCTCTGATGCTTTGAATCCGTGTTATTTTGTTCCTGCCTGGTATAGAATTTATGCAGATTTTACAGGTAATCAAGATTGGCTAAAAGTTGTGGACAAGTGTTATGATATAATACTTGATAAAATTGGAAAATACAACGATGGAACAGGGTTGGTTCCAGACTGGTGTAAGGCTGACGGAACGGCTCAAAAACTTACGGTTTGGAATGGTAGTGCGAAGTATGAATATAGCTATGATGCAGCAAGAACACCCTGGAGAATTGCATTGGATTATTCATGGTACGGTACTGAAAAGGCCAAGGAATACTGCGAAAAGACAAATGCATTTTTCAAAACAGTTGGTGCTGCAAATATTGTAGACGGTTATTCTTTGACAGGAGAAAAAATTGGATTATACCATAATCCTACTTTTGTAGCTACAGCTGCGGCGGGCTACTTAACCGGTTCGGATCTGGATTTCGGGAGAATCATGTTTAATGAGACTGTACAACTTAAGGATGAAGAACCATACGATTACTATGGAAATACTTTGAGAATGCTGACATTGTTGTATATGTCAGGTAATTTTCCCAATTTTTACTCGACAAACACTGCACCTACAAATACACCTACAACAAGTCATACCAATACCCCTACTCCAACAAATAATGTTAAGCAGGTACCTGAGGATATTAATGGAGATAGAGCTGTAAATATGGCCGATGTTATATTAATAGCTTTCCATTTCAATACTACTGCTTCAGATAGTAATTATAACAGGAATTGCGATTTAAATAATGATGGTGTTATTAATATGAGTGATATTGTAATGATTGCTTCAAAATTTAACTATACATACTAACAGGCTATAAGATTGACTTACATAACAGGAAAGGAATACAATAATATCAGTATTGTATTCCTTTCCTGTTATAAATCAAATTTTATCAAGGGAAATTCTTTGCATGATTAATTACCAATTTTTGTATTGACTTTGCCAGATTCCAGTATTAAAAACTGCACCGGCACCAATAAACATGCTCTTTAGTTGTGTTTCTCCGGCTATTTGCCAACGAGCCCATGCTGCAACTGCGGGGATTCCGTCAAATGGACCGGCTCCATGCCCGCCTCCTTTTATTCCTCCATACCATATAGGTACTGTTGCTTTTTTATAATCATTTTCTGTATTTCCGAGTGCCAGATTATCATCCAATCCGCAAATAAGTGCCGTAGGTTTACGCATTTTGCTTGCACCCAAGCCATCAAGTGAACCGCCGTTACAATGAATTGTAGTTGATATTCTGGGATCATCAGCTATGCCATATGCACTTCCCGAACCGAGAGAATGTCCTCCAGCTCCAATTCTACTGGTGTCCAGTTTATTGTAATATGGACTTGACGGATTACTGTTCTGTGATATAATCCAATCCAATGCTGCTTTCATTTCAGAGCCATTGCCTGTTGATACTTCACTATAAATTACAAAACCCATAGATGCCATTCTTCTTAATAAAAGTTCATAGTATAATGGGTCAGTTCCTCCGCCCGGTCCCCAAATAAATATTGGATGTTTATTAACCCCTAGAGTTCCAAGGGAGGCTGGTCTTACAACTACACCTTTATTGTCCGGTCCGACATTTTTGTCAGTTGCTATTGAAAATGGGCCGTCTTTATCAAAACTGGAAACAGAAGGTAAAACTCCTGAACCGGAAGTAGGTGTTGAAGTAGGTGCCGCGGTAGGTGCTTTTGTAGGCGTATTTGTATTGGTTATTATAGTATTGAATTTACCTGCAATAATTATTACATCAGCCATGTTGATTGCACCATCACTGTTCAAGTCACATGCCTCATCATATTTTGTGTCTCCAACGACACTATTAAATTTACCTGCAATAATTATTACATCAGCCATATTTATAACGCCGTCTTTATTAATATCAATACTTTTTACAGGTGATGATGTTGGTGTAGGTGCAGTCTCAGAGGCTTTGAACTTCCACCAGTTTATATTAAACAGGTAACTTTCTCCTCCTTTGAATACTAAATAAAGATCATGAACTCCGCTTGCTCCGCTGATATCACATGTTACTGTGGTCCAGGTCTGCCAGCCGCCAGTTCCTGTAACAGTACAGGTTCCTACCAAAGGACCTGTAGTACTGTCAAGCCTTATCTCAATAGCTCCTCCGCTGGTAGCACTGGCTACTCTAGCCTCAAAACTTTCCGCACCGCTTTTAAAATTAATGTCTTTATATACAATGTAATCTCCATTTTCGATAAATCCTACATCTTGTCCGTCCTCGCTGCAATCTTCAATCTCAATGCCCGACATTTCGCTGAAATCTTCGGCTTCAGTCTGATTAAAAGCTGAATGTGGTTCGGGAGTTGGTGTAGGAAGGGGTGTAGGAGTTGGTGTGCCCAGAGGATCTACGCCGGAGAATTTCCACCAGTTTAAATTGAACAAGCTTCCGCTTCCGCCTGTAAATTTCAGGTATAGATCATGCTTCCCTGTTGCATCGCTTATAGTACAGGATTTGGTGACCCAGGTCTGCCAGCCGCCTGTACCCGATACAGCACAGGTTCCAATCAATTTTCCAGTTGGACTGTCAAGACGCAGCTCAATGCTTCCCCCGCTGCCTGCTGAAGCTACTCTTGCTTCAAAGGACTCTGCTCCGGTACCGAAATCGACGCCCTTTACTTTTATGTAATCACCATTTTCAATATTGCAAACATCCATTCCGCCCTCACTGCACTTTTCGGTTTCAATACCTGACCCCCAACAAATTGTTTCCGCTTCGGTTTGAATGTATGGATTAAGACTTCCTACCTGATTAGGACCATTCTTTGTCATAGAAATGCTTGGAATTGTTCCATCAGATTTGTAGTTGAATTGTTCAACACATACAGAACGTTTATAACTGCCTCCTCCGGGCAGATCGCCTGTATGATAAAACAAATATGAGTTTCCTTTAAAATCACATATTCCGGGATGGTTTGTAAAGCTGTTTTGACTACCCATAATAGTACCCTTGTGTGTCCATGGTCCGGTAGGACTGGTGCTTGTTGCATATTGTATGTTTTCGTTTCCCGAACCCATGCCTGCGTATACCATGTAGTACAAATTATTACGTTTGTAAAACCAAGGTCCTTCTATAAAACCATTTGGTTTTGACTGAAAAATGCTTCCTGAGTAGGAAATCATATCCTTGTTTAATTTAACACCGTAAAGAGTTCCGTTCCCCCAGTATAAATATGCTTGTCCATCATCATCAATAAAAACAGTAGGATCTATATCTGAAGCACCGTTGTTTGTTATTAGAGGCTTACCAAGAGCATCCTTAAACGGTCCTGTAGGACTGTCCGATACCGCTACACCGATAACCCTCGCTCCCCCAGCGTTTGCTCTGGTCATAGGAACATACATATAAAACTTGCCATTACTGTAGACAGTCTGAGGAGCCCATGCATCGCCTTGTGCCCAACTGAATGTTTTGTAAGACAATGGTGATCCGTGGTCTGTCCAATTTACCATATCTTTTGATGAATAGCATCTCCATTCATTCATGGTATAGAAGTTATTTACTGTTACATCTTCATCATGGGTTGTATACACGTAGCAAGTATCGTCAAAAATCATTGGAGCAGGATCTGCTGTATAGATGTTTTGCACAATTGGATTGTCCCCAAAGCACATTGTGAAATTAAGGGACATAACAACCATAATCAAGACTAACCCTAAAAGAAATTTTTTAAACATTTTTTACCCTCCTATTGTAAATATTTAGATAATAGTATTTAATTTACAGTGTTTAACCAGGTGACTTGGAATTTATATATATCTATTAAACTTATTCGAAATCGAATCAATTTTTGGGTTCTATAATTTTATGAAAAACAAAAAAATTGGGGTCATAAGCAATATTGTTTTCTGTTGACATTATTGGTTTAATGCGTTAAACTAAAATTAGGTTTAATGCATTAAACTAAAGGGGTGTTGTATGTGGGAAAAATTAAAATATTTGATGCGGAATACAAATTTATGAATATAATATGGGAGCATTCACCAATACCGAGTACAGAGCTGGTTAAAGTGGCAAGCCGGAAGCTTGGTTGGAAAAAGTCTACTACATATACTGTTATTCGCAGGTTGTGTGAACGTGGTGCCATAAAGAATGAAAATTCTATAGTCTATTCATTGATAAACAGGGAACAGGTTATGCGGTCAGAAACAGAAGAGCATTTGGATAAGGTATATGACGGATCTTTGAAGCTTTTCTTTACAGCATTTCTTCAGAAGGAAAAATTAAGTAAGGATGAAGTTGATGAATTAAAGAAGATAATTGAAGAATACGGTAAGAAGGAGAAATAAGCATGCTTGAAAATACTTTTAATTTGTTGATCAATATGAGTATTATAGCTTCAATCGCAGCTTTATTGATAGTATTATTGAGATGGGTGTTTGGCAGACATTTCAATAAAGCCTTTTTCTATGCCTTGTGGGCAATAGTGCTTATAAGACTTCTTGTTCCTTTTTCACTTCCGTCAGTGTTCAGCATATTCAATGTAATACCGTTAGCACATACAGAAATAAATTCTAAAAGTCATATATATAATGTAAACGATAGCATTTCATCAAATATGGCACAACAAGACAGTGTGTCATGGAATATGCCCGGTGATTCTTTAATAAATGGCATAAATAGTTCTGTGCCTTCGCCAAATCCTGAAGTATCCGTTGATCCGATACAGGTGATTACATTTGTTTTTTCATGGATATGGATTCTTGGAGCAACAGTTTTATTTATATTTAGCATTTATGCATATTTGCGTACATCACATAAGCTTAATGAAGCAGTTCTATATATTAATGATGATATGGTTTTACGATGTAGCAAGAAGATAAAATTATCTCGAAGAATAGAAATCTATACATCGGACAGAATACCTACCCCTGTTGTGTTTGGTCTGATAAAACCACGCATTATTTTGCCGTTGGAGATTGCGGAGGGTTGTGCTGAGTCTGAGCTGGAGTATATTATTACTCATGAACTTGTACATATTAAGAGATTTGATTATATTTTCAAACCGGTATCTGTTTTAGCTTTATGCTTGCACTGGTTTAATCCTGTTATATGGTTTAGCTTTATATTATCTCAAAAGGATATGGAAATGGCATGTGATGAGAAGGTACTTTCAGTATTTGATACTGATATAAGAAGCGAATATGCATCGTCATTAATCAAACTTGCAGTTAAGAAAAATATAATTTTAAATGGAGGATTACTGGCTTTTGGAGAAAGCAGCATAAAGAGCAGAATTAAAGGGGTTATGCGATTTAAAAAATCCGGGCTTTTTATCGGTATCGCAAGCACTATAATTCTCATTGTTATTGGTACAATTCTGTTGACTAATGGTCAAAACAATGCTGATGACAGTATAGGTAAAAATATAGAATCTGAGAATAATGGTGGTGCTGACAATCGTTTCGGAATTTACCTGGTAAAAGACTTAAAAACAAGATCAGCTATTGAAAAGAATTTGGATGAACTGGTATTGGAGAGCGATCCCATAATTACCGAAAAGGATATGGAACAATACAATTGGTCTTATCATTCATTTAAATTAGGTAAAGAGGTTTTTGACAGAATTCCAAATGTACCTACCGACGGACTTCCTTTTGTTGTAGTAGCAGATGGAGAAAGAATTTATTTAGGTGCTTTTTGGACGTCCTTATCATCGGTTTCTACAACTCTGCCTGTAATAGATGTATTATTGAAAGATAGCGTTGCAATTAACTGGGGTTATCCGTTTACGCCGGAAGGTGTGAGTGACCCAAGGAATGATAAAAGAATATATAAAGTGCTTGAGGAAACTGATAAATTTCTGAAATCATATGAAACCGAGACAGATGCACAAGAGGATAGTTCTCTTTCTTCAATGGGTACCAACTTATGGGAGAAAGATGGATGGATCTATTATATTGAACAAATTCCCCGTGGAGGTGTAATTCCACTGGATAATCATGTCGGACGGATCTATCGTCAGAATGGTGAAGGTAGTACGGAAATACTCGATGAACTGGTGGCCTATCGTAATAATAGTGCAGTGATTTTCCCTGCTGATGACAGAATAGTTTTTATGGGGTATGCAGGAACAGATGTAATGGACTTTAAGAGAAATGTTATTGTCAGCATCAAGGAGGATGGAAGTGATAGGAGGACCTTTAATACAGAATATAGCGGTGGAAGGCATTTATGCCATGATAATGGATATCTGTATTTTGAGGGGTGGACAAATGATGGGGCATTCCCACGTCCTGTATGCAGACTTGATACTGAACTTACGAAAAACATAAAAATGGCTGATATTGACGGCTCGTTTATTACTGTTTATGACGGTTATGCATATTATCTTAATGACAGTATTTATCGATTGAAGCTGGATTGGACTTCAAAGCCTGAAATTTGGGATAAAGCAGCTTTAGGAAAGAAAATAGTTTCTATTGAGAAGACTTCCGATAATGAGTACAATGTTTTTTATGATGAGAGCAGCAAGCCATACATCCTAAGGTTGCCTGATGAGAAGAGGTATACGACAAGATAGAATGAAGCGTACGGCTATATTGTACCGTCAATAGACACAATCCTTTTAGTTTGGTCCCATGACACGTCTAAGCCAAGGTTTTCGGCTATGAACCTTAAAGGAACAATGGTCCGGCCTGATATAATTGTTGCCGGAGCATCAAGAGGTAACTGATTCATACCGGTAAATGCCACATCGCTTCCAACAGTTAATTCTATTATGGTTGAGTTTTTTGAAATAGTGATTTTGCCTGTGGATTGTTCCCAGTATACTTTAGCACCTAAGTTTTCAAAAACAGACCTTACCGGTATAAGGACCCTTCCGTTAATAATCCTTGGAGGCACGTCCAAAGGTACTTCATTATTATTGACTTTTATTTTTACCGGATATAACACTTTATCTACTGAATCTTTCATCATATTTGAAAGCATGGCTTTGGTTCCCTGTATAATTATAGGGTTTTTGTCAGGGTTGAGCCAGCCGAGGAGCTTTAATATATTTGACTCGGAAACTGCTGTGCACCCGCTTGTGCTAATACCTGAGCCTTTCCAGATATGAAAGAAAATGGCACTGCCATTGCCTTTTACTATTGGGTCCATATTATATTCAATTACAAATGCATATTTATACCGTGTTATTCTAAGCTTTTCAAAGGATTTCCATCTGGTATTTGGGTCTCCGTTATATTTTACCCACTTGTTGTAATCAGGAGAAGAGACATCATCTATCCAGTAATCCCTTGTTGTTGTACTTTTATAAGGAAGCTTTGTAATAGGAGGTGTATCAGGCATTCCAAAAGCTGTTCCAATACGGAATATTCCTGCAGGTGTCTTAAGGTCTCCTTCCTTCTTAGCCGGGGAAAGCCGTTTTTCCCAATTACAGCATTCATTGAAGGCAAACTTTTTGTCCACCCGGCAGTTGTCTTTTCATAAGCCTCAACAGTAGCTTTAAATTGACTCTCTTTTTCATTGGTTACTACGATTATCTGGCTTGAACCGTTTATGGAATATAATTCGTTAAAGAGCGAAGTAAGGCCGATATCTGTCCCTACTTCGCTCTGGGGTATTATTGTTACTGTTGTAAAAATGTAAGCAGTTAATAGAAAAGCAAATAACTTTTTCATTGAATGTTCCTCTATTTTGAAAACTAATAGTTGGATGGCTCCTGCAACCGATCTATTGCATGTGCAAGTATCTTTGCATGGTCAAAGGAAATACCGTTTGACTCAATAATATGGCATTCTACATTTCTGCCAAGCTGTGAGACGGCAGTTACCGTTTCTACCCTTGCAGTAAGGGTTATAGCCTCATTTGACAGCACCATGTCGTATATATCCCTAGTTTTATTATTCTCTGTGATGGAATCTAGCTTATGATACTGAATATCAAACCACTGTGCATCTATTGCATCCTCTCCAAATTTCAATGAAGAATTTTCATTATCTGCTAACGCAATGAAAGAGCAGGATACAATCCATCCTCTTGGGTCGCGTTTGGGATCGCTGAATAGATGAAGCTGTGATAGTGGTATTTCGGATAGCCCAGTCTCTTCCTTAAGCTCACGATATGCAGCCTGTTCTGCCGATTCGCTGGGTTTTACAAACCCACCGGGTAAAGCCCATTGGCTCATATACGGATGTTCACCGCGTCTTATCATAAGGACGGAGAGCTGCTTTGGAGATAATGAAAATACAACAATATCTACAGCAAGAGAAGGCCTTTCATAATTTTCTATCTTATATGCCTTTAAAAACTCCTCTTCACCATCTGAACGTTTGACGGATTTGTTGAAAAGCTCAGAAAGCTCTGTTTTGGATCTGTTTGAATAGAAGAGCGGGATTACACCATTAATATAATCTGCACCCCGATCTGTCAGGTAAAGCCTGTTTCCCTTAATCTCCATCAATCCCTTTTGGGTAACGAATTCAACTTCATTCTTGAAATGTTCCCAAAATGATATGCCAAACCTTTGGCTAAAAGCTTCAGAATCGATAAACCCGAAATAGAAAGCTACCGATACCATTTTTGCTATGGATTCTTCCAAAGGTAGTTTGTAAATGTCCTGTATGGGGAATTGATTGTTTTCTATTTTTTGACGGTATTTATGAAGCTGCTTATTGGCAGCACCGTCATTGTATGCCAGATAATCCATTCCAAAGGATTGTGCACCAAGTCCTAATCCCACATATGGCGTTCCGTAAATTACACGATTTGTAAGGTAATCGCTTGTTCCATAATCATTTTGTACTTTACTGAATGTGTTCTTACCGACATTTGCAATGTAGCCGTTTTCCAAAAGTAATTTGTATGCGAGGCGATATTGGCATATTATCTTGTACAGTGAAACGCCTTCAGCCTCTTTTTCCAGCTTGGTTCCTTTGTAGCGATTGCGGTAAAGTGTGATATACTCAGGATTCAATGATATGGCGTAGCGAATTGTAGTCTCAAATTCCTCATTGCTCTGATGTAAAAAGCCGTACATAAGGTCTATGTTGAACTGCTTAAATCCGGCCTTTCTGATATTACGAGTGGCTTCCTCATATATATGCACCGTTCCTTCTCTGCCCAGCTCGTTTAAAAGCTTTTCAGAAACGGTTTGTATACCCATGCTTATCCTTTTATACCCCATATTATAAGCGGCTAATATTTTTTCAGGCTCCTTAGCAGCTATTACTGGGGTTGTTTCTATGCTGAAAACAACACCATCCTGTATATTGAAAGAGTCGGTAACGGCATCTGTAATCTTTTTTAAATTTTCCAATGACAATTTTGTAGGAGTTCCGCCTCCGATGTCGTATCCCACAATTCTTTTATCCTTTAATATGGCTTTGTACATTTGAATTTCTTTAAGCAGCAGCGAAACATACAGATCTTCAGTGCATGTATCTACATCTTCCAGGACAACGTATTCGCAAAATTTGCAGCGTACCTTGCAAAAGGGTATGTGGATATAAAGGCTCAATTCATCTGCTTTTGCCCATTCCGATGACAAAAAATCCTGTATCTGTGACTGATCATTAATACGGTACTGCATAAATGATTTTGGTGTGAGAGGATATGCTGTATTTGCATAATGATGGTATAATAATCCTGTTTCATATGTTTGTTTTGAATCCATATCAATTACCTTCTTTTTTGATTATTTTGGACGTAACCTACATTAAATGCGTTATTAATCTTACATTTAGCAGAGCAAAATAACGAACGCTTTAACGGAATTTTGCGATAGATAAATGTAAAAGATTAATCGTATTTAATATACATAACAATTTTACCATACCAGGGAAATGATTAACAAACATATAAGTTTAATAAACTATAATAAAACTATAAAACAAAATGGGGGGTACCCCCCATTTAAATTCTGTATTGCTTTAGTATTTGCAGTTTTGTCGCTATTTCAATCTTTCTTAGAACAGCTTTATAATTAATGTAATAACTGCACCGATTGTAGCGGTAACAGGTATGGTAAGTACCCATGCCCCAACAATATTGCGTGCAAGTGTCCATCTAACCGCGGATAAACGTTTTGCAGAGCCTACACCCATGATGGAAGATGAAATAACATGAGTTGTACTGACAGGAGCACCTATAAAAGAAGCAGTTTCAATAACCAAGGCAGCCGATGTTTCCGCTGCAAATCCGCCTATAGGTTGAAGCCGTATCATATTAACTCCCATTGTTTTGATGATTTTCCATCCGCCAAAAGATGTTCCGATAGCCATTGCAAATGCACATGCAATCATTACTAGAAAAGGAACGTCTGCACCTTTGTTCAGTACACCGTCACTGATTAATGCTAATGTTATGATACCCATTGATTTCTGAGCATCATTTTTTCCATGTGAAAAAGCCATCCAAGCTGCTGAAAGAATCTGAAATTTTGAAAACCACTTATTGACAAAACTATTTGAAAAAGGCTTTAAAATTTTAAACAATAGCTTCATAACAATCAAGCCAAGTACAAAACCGAGAATCGGCGAAGTAAACAACGGAATTACAACCTTTTGCATAACTCCTGACCAAATAACCGGATCTGTGCTGGATGCGAAAGCGATTGTTGCTCCAATCAGCCCACCTATCAAAGCATGGGATGAACTGCTGGGAATTCCAAAATACCATGTAATCAGGTTCCAAATAATTGCTGCTGACAGAGCTGAAATTATTACATATTGGGGTAAGGATATATTTACCAAACCACTTGATATGGTATGAGCCACTTTACTGCTTACAATAGCACCTAAGAAATTTAGTACGGCAGCCATTGTAATTGCTTGTCTTGGTGAGAGAACTCTGGTAGAGACTGATGTTGCGATTGAGTTTGCAGTATCATGAAAACCGTTTATAAAGTCAAAACCCAATGCCAGAATTATAACTACTACCAAACTGACGCTAAACATGTTTCATCACAACTCCCTCCACAATGTTAGCAACATCTTCGCAGGCATCGAGAGTGTTTTCAAGATATTCATAAATTTCTTTCCATTTGGTAATTTCAATTGGATCGGTTCCAACAACAAACAGCTTTGTTATTGCATTTCTAAAGAGTGTGTCGCCTTCATCTTCAATCCTGTTTACTTCTATTATTTTGTTTTGAAGTGTCTTGCTGGACTTCATATTCTTAAACTCAACCATAACACCTTTAAGCTCTAATGTACAATCAACAATAAGTTTTACCATTTTAACGGCATCCTCTTTGATGCTTTCAATGTTGAACATCTTAAAACGATGAGCAGTGGATTCTATAGCGTCAGTTATATTATCCATCTCCTTTGCTATTGCACAAATGTCTTCTCTGTCAATAGGTGTGATGAAGGATTTGTTAATCTGCTGCATGATTTTATGTATATGATTATCACATTCATGTTCAATTTCCTCAATAGCACTAATTTTTTTATCAACATTTACATAGTTTTTCACCAATTCATCCAAAGCCTGTGCAGCTTTTAAAGTAGTTTCGGCAGTTTCTAAAAACATGTCGAAGAAAATATCTTCTTTTTTCGATGGTTTAAACATCAAGTATCCCCCTTATAAAATTCAATTAATAGTTTTTTATAGTATCCTCTTTATTAAATATAATTTCATTATAATAGCCCCGCAGGATTTGCTACAATCCAGTTAACATGGAATTAACAATATTAACACAGAATTAACATATAATTAACATAACATTGATATAAATTTAACACAATATTGATATAAAATCAAAATTTGAGAGGGTCTTTGAAAAAATATTAACATCCAATTAACAATGGCTTAATCTTCTCTTAAATAAAGACTTATAATATTTAGTCATAACTAAACTTTCGCTATAAATTTGGGAGGTTGTTAATAATGAAAAAGAATTTAATAATGATTCCACTGCAATAACTCCTGTTAAAAACAGGTAATATCGATCTTTGAAAACTTCGCAAAACTATTGAAACTACTGGACTTCAAGGCGTTTTTGCGATATACTGTATGTAGAAAAA
>Ga0255341_1004994_pt1 | contig 13455 bp, 8 predicted proteins | sample wastewater_treat_8_FD_192418 | JGI IMG/M metagenome (GOLD analysis project Ga0255341, IMG submission 192418) | Wastewater microbial communities from Lulu Island WWTP, Vancouver, Canada - plant12 | ecosystem: Engineered > WWTP > Wastewater > Unclassified | place: Canada: Vancouver, British...
CGCTATGATGGGACTTTTACAAAGAATATTCCTTCAAAGATATACAATGCCACAGCCCGTAGGGTGACAGGTATCAAACTCCACGACATGAACTGCGGCCTTAAGGCTTATCGCAAAGAAGTTGTCAAGAGTATTGAGGTGTATGGAGAGATGCACCGTTTTATTCCCTATCTGGCTAAACGGGCCGGTTTCGGTAATATAGGTGAAAAGGTAGTGCAGCATCAGGCCCGTAAATATGGCAAGAGCAAATTTGGCCTTAACCGCTTCATAAATGGTTTCCTCGACCTGCTTTCCGTCTGGTTCCTTCAGGTATTTGGCAAAAAACCGATGCACTTTTTTGGGAGCATCGGTATACTGACTTTTGTCATAGGTATTGTGATCGCAATTTGGTTGATTGTGGCCAAACTCATCGCACAGGCACATGGCAGTATATTCCGTCCCGTTACGGATCAGCCTCTATTTTATCTGGCACTGTTGATGGCCATAGTCGGCGTGATGCTTTTCCTTACCGGATTCCTTGGCGAGCTTATTTCCAGAAATAGCCAGGAGAGGAATAAATACAATATCCGTAAGGAAATCTGATAATCTATTTTTTGGAGTCGCTTTTTTGGGTATCCTCGGTCTCCGGAGAAGTGCCCCTGAACTCTTCCTCCATTTTTTTGTACTCCTCTTGTGTGATAATTTTACAGGTACCGTTGAAACGGGCGCCGCTCTCTACACTTAACTTGTGAGCTTGAAGGAGTCCCTTGAAAATGCAGGTGCTCTGTAGCATCAGAGTGTCACCGATTATCACATCACCATCAATACGGCCATAGATATCGGCATTTTTGCAACAAATATTGCCGCATAGATATCCTGTTTCGCCTATAATCAATTTTCCTGAAGTGATGATATCTCCGGTAAAGGTGCCGTCAATCCTTACATCTTTCTCTGAAAAGAGGAATGCCGCACGGATTTCGGTGCCCACCGGTATTCGGGTTATCTCATGGGCGTGTGCCAGTTGGGATGAGTTTTTTTCTGCCATAATCCGAAAGTTAAGGTTTGGTGATCTATATGTGTACTGCCTCGGAGTGTACTGCTGCTGCGGCCTCCATGATTGCTTCGCTCATTGTGGGGTGAGGGAAAATCGTCTTCATAATTGAGGATGCAGTGGCACCAAGTCTGCAGGCCAGCACCATCCCGCCAATCATTTCCGATGCGTTGGCTCCTACGATATGGACTCCGAGTACGCGGTCTGTTGTTTCATCCACTACCAGTTTCGTAAATCCATCCCTTTCGCCCGCTGCGGTAGCCTTACCTGAGGCAGTGAATGGAAACTTGCCAACTTTGTATGCAATGCCCTTCTCTTTGGCCGCTCTCTCTGTCATACCTACTGAAGCTACCTCAGGTGAAATATATGTGCAGCCGGGGATGAGCGAGTAATCAATGGGCTGCGGATTGAGTCCCGCTATAGCCTCCACGCAGCAGATGCCCTCAGCTGAGGCAACGTGTGCAAGGGCCTGGGTGGGGATTACATCTCCAATGGCATAAATACCTTCAGCTGCAGTCTTGTAGTATTGGTCAACCGTTATTTTACCCTTGACGGTCTCGATACCCACAGACTCAAGTCCCAATATTTCGGTGTTGGGAACCACTCCCACAGCGGAAAGCACCAATTCAGCCTCGACAATCTCTTCGCCTTTCTTTGTAAGTACGGTAAGACGGGATAACTCCCCGGTGGTATCAACGCTTTTTACCTGAGATGATACCATTACCTTCATACCCATTTTACGAAATGAACGGCTGATCTGTGCACATACATCATCATCCTCAATAGGGAGAACTCTGTCAAGGTACTCTATGAGAGTCACCTCTACTCCAAGGGCTCTGTAAAAGAATGCAAATTCGCTACCGATGGCACCTGATCCAATGATAGCCATGCTCTTGGGAATCTTGTATGGCATAAGAGCCTGTCGGTAAGAAATAATCCTATTACCGTCGATTGGTGCAAAGGGGAGGGAGGCAGCCCTGGCACCGGTGGCAATGATGATGTGGTCTGCCTTGTAAACGGCGGTACTGTCATCATCTGCAGTCACCTGCACCTGTTTGCCCGGAAGGAGAGTGCCAACTCCCTGAATCAGAGTTATCTTGTTTTTCTTGAAAAGGTAAGCGATACCTTTGTTCATCGTGTCAGAAATGCTCCTGCTCCTTGAAACTATTGCGTCCAGATCTGCAGTGACATCTGATGCCGAAAAACCATATTCGTTACAATTCTGTGCATAACCATAAGCCTGAACACTCTTTAGAAGGGCTTTTGTAGGGATACATCCCCAGTTGAGGCAGACTCCGCCGAGTTCATTCATCTCTACTACTGCCGTGTTGAACCCCAGCTGGGAAGCACGGATTGCAGCAACATACCCTCCCGGGCCTGAGCCGATTACTATGATATCGAATTTTTCCATATTCTTTTGATTATAATTTCCTGTTAGTTTCTTCCGTGACAATTCTTGTATTTTTTCCCGCTACCGCAGGGACAAGGGTCGTTGCGGCCTACCTTTTTCTCCGCCCTGACCGGAGCGTTGGATCTGGGCTCCGAGCTACTGGTAAGCAGATCGGGGCGGCTCTCTCTCATTCCACTCAGATCGGTTTTTTTGGTGTGACCCTCAGTTGCAACCTCCTGTGGCTGTTGATCAGTCCTCAGGAATAGGAATGAACGGAGAAGGAAAGCAAGAACATCTTTGCTAATGCCCTCGAGTACCTTGATAAAGAGTTCAAAACTCTCTCCCTTATAGACAAGTATCGGGTCCTTTTGCTCATAGGCGGCATGTTGCACCGCTTGCTTGAGGTCGTCCATATCTCTGAGATGGTTTTTCCAGTACTCGTCAATAACCCTTAGTGTGATGGTTTTTTGCACGGCACGGATCAACTCCTTTCCCTTACTCTCATAGGCCTTCCTCAGATCTACGAGGATACCATAGACCATCTTGCCGTCTGAGACGGGGATCTGGATATTCTGGTAAAACATCCTCTTGGTGTCATATACGTGGCTGATTACAGGCCATGTCTGCTCAATAAGGATATCAAACCTGCGTTGCATAACATTGGAAACACTTTGTTGGAGCTGTTCTGTAAGCTGCGCTTTATTGAAACGCTCATAAGAGGCTTCGTCAAAATCGGGAACGATGGAAAGCACCTTCATCAATTCTTCGCAGAAGAGGTCGTAAGTGAGATGGCGGTTGGAGTCAACGAACATTTCACAATAGTCCGTGGTCATATTGAGTACATCCACATCGATACGTTCACCGGTGAGAGCACTGCGTCTCTTGGTATATACAACCTCCCTTTGGGAGTTCATGACGTCATCATAGTCCACGAGCCTCTTTCGTGTACCGAAGTTATTCTCCTCCACTTTCTTTTGAGCGCGCTCTATGGCATTGGAGAGCATCGAAGCCTGAAGAGCCTCGTCTTCCTGCATACCCATCGAATCGACCACCTTGGAAATCCTGTCGGATCCGAAGATACGCATCAGGTCATCCTCAAGCGATACATAGAAAATAGAACTTCCGGGGTCTCCCTGACGTCCGGCACGTCCTCTGAGCTGACGGTCAACGCGGCGGCTGTCATGACGCTCCGTACCAATAATTGCAAGACCTCCTGCCTCTTTTACTTCGTCGGAGATCTTGATGTCGGTACCACGTCCCGCCATGTTCGTGGCAATGGTAACGGTGCCCGGCTTGCCCGCATGTAGGACAACCTCGGCCTCGCGTGCATGCTGCTTGGCATTGAGCACTTGGTGATCAATGCCGTGTAACTTCAGCAGACGACTCAGATACTCGGATATTTCTACTGAGGTGGTACCCACCAGAACCGGACGTTTTGCTTTTACAAGTTGGCTGATATGGGCTATAACCGCGTTGTATTTTGCTTTCTTGGTCTTGTATATCAAGTCATCCTGGTCATCTCTGATAATGGGGCGGTTGGTAGGTATAACCACTACGTCGAGCTTATAGATACTCCAGAACTCGCCTGCCTCAGTTTCCGCCGTACCTGTCATTCCGGAGAGTTTATGATACATCCTGAAGTAATTTTGAAGGGTGATGGTGGCGAAAGTCTGAGTGGCTGCCTCGACTTTTACATTTTCCTTGGCCTCTACAGCCTGATGGAGACCGTCGCTCCAGCGGCGTCCTTCCATTATACGGCCGGTACTTTCATCCACAATTTTTACCTTATTGTCAATTACCACATAGTCCACATCCTTCTCAAACATCGAGTATGCCTTCAAGAGCTGGTCAACGGTGTGCATCCTCTCTGCTTTGAGGGAGTAGTTGGAATAAAGCTCGTCCTTTTTCTGCCTTTTCTCCTCTGGAGAAATCTCCATATGGTCTATTTTGGAAACCTCGTCTCCAAGTTTGGGCATCAGGAAGAAGTCAGCGTCACCTACAGCTTTGGCAAGCACTTCGTTACCCTTATCGGTAAGTTCAACGCTCCTCTGGTGTTCATCTATGACGAAAAACAACTCATTGGTAATAATTCTCTGCTCAATATCCTTTTCAGTGAAGGCAGCCTTTATGATCTTGCTCTGTACGTCTTGCAATATCTGTTTGATACCCGGTTCGCTGAGGTACTTGATGAGAGGTGCATATTTTGGAAGCCCCTTGTGTGCTCTGAGGAGCAGTATTTCTCCCTTGTCCTTGATTTCGCCTGCGGCAATAAGTTTCTTGGCTTCGTTCAGGGTTTGGTTGACAAGTGTACGTTGTTCATTGTAGAGACGCTGCACATAGGGTTTGTATTCTATGAAGGTTTCGTCGCCGCTACGCTGCACCGGACCTGAAATAATCAGCGGAGTACGTGCGTCATCGATGAGAACCGAGTCCACCTCATCGACGATTGCAAAATGGTGTTTGCGCTGTACGAGGTCCTCCGGATTGAGGGCCATATTGTCCCTGAGGTAGTCAAAACCGAATTCGTTGTTGGTACCGAATGTTATGTCGGCAGCATAGGCGCGTTTTCTGGCATCGGAATTGGGTTGGTGTTTATCGATGCAATCGACACTCAACCCGTGGAACATATAGAGCGGGCCCATCCATTCGGAGTCACGTTTGGAGAGGTAATCGTTGACCGTAACCACATGGACACCCTTACCCGTGAGAGCATTGAGGAATACCGGAAGTGTAGCCACAAGTGTTTTACCCTCACCGGTAGCCATTTCAGCAATTTTGCCCGAGTGGAGCACTGCACCGCCATACAGCTGAACGTCATAGTGCACCATATCCCAGGTAATCATATTGCCGCCTGCCATCCAGGAATTTTTCCATTCGGCAAAGTCGCCCTTGATGGTGACAAAATCGTGAGTGGCGCTCAGGTCACGGTCAAACTGTGTGGCTTTGACCCTTATGACGGGATTTTCCTTAAAGCGCCTCGCTGTGGATTTTACTATTGCAAAAGTTTCGGGGAGTACCTGGTTGAGTACCTCTTCGAGCTTTTTGTCTATTTCTTTTATAAGTGCGTCAAGTTCGGTAGCGAGTTTCTCTTTCTCCGAAACGGCTATCTCCACATCTTCGAGCTGCTCTCTGATGGAGACCACTCTGGCCTCATCTTCTGCCACATAATCCAAAACTTTGGTCCTTATTGCAGCGGATTCGCTCCTGAGGTCATCATCGGATAGAGCGTCGATACGGCTGTATGCGTTATGTATGTTGTTAAGTATAGGTTTGAGCTGTTTCAGATCTCTGTCTGATTTCGTTCCGAACAGCTTTCTTATTATAGATGAAATTCCCATATTCCATGTAAGATTTATCTTGCAAATTTACTAATAAAATACCAATATCTCGCTTTATTTTCGCAACTTTAAGGTTTGAAGACAATTTGAACAAATTCCTTGCTATACACAACAAATAATAGAGTAATCAACCATACAATAACTATCAAATATGAAAAAATTAATTGTAACTGCTCTCTGCTGCCTTATGATGGCAGTATCGTCAGATATCTTTGCCTGCACCAGTGCCATCATTTCAGGTAGGGTCACCCCTGACGGAAGGCCTCTTTTGTGGAAACATCGTGATACGGGTGCCGCCCAAAATCTGGTGAGATATTTCCATGGTGACAAATATGCCTTTTCTGCTATCGCTCAGACCGATAATCCCAATCCAAAATCGGTATGGATGGGAGTCAACGAGGCGGGATTTGCCATAATGAATACGATGTCATACAACATCGAACCTACAGAGAAAGAGGAGAATGCCGACAATAACGGCTACATAATGAAACTTGCCCTGGGAAATTGTGCTGATGCGGCAGAGTTCGAAACCCTTCTCAATTCACTCGACAAGCCCTGGCTGATCGCAGCCAACCTCGGCGTGATAGATGCAAAAGGCAACGCTTATTACTATGAGGTCAACAATGATGAATTTGTCAGGTTTGATGTCAATGATCCCGCTACGGCACCTTTGGGTTACATTGTAAGGAGTAACTTCTCATTTGCGGGCGATACGGAGAGAGGTGTAGGTTATGTGAGATACATGCATGCAGACGAAGTAGTCAAGGCGGGTGTGATGCACAATGCGATTACTCCCGAGTTTATTTTCAACGAACTCTCCAGATCTTTTGAAAATCCTCTGATTGGCGTCAATCTCAAGAGTGGAGATTTCAACAGACCTAAAACTACCGGATGGTTTGTGGAGCAGGATTTCATAGCCAGATACACTACTGTCAGCAGCGTTGTTATACAGGGTGTCAAGGAAGGTGAGCCGGTAGAACTTACTACAATGTGGACTGTAGTGAGTTATCCTCCTACCACAGTTGCGATGCCGGTATGGGTATGCGGCGGGGAAGAGGGCATTCCAAATATCCTTTCGCAAAATGAAGAAGGACGTTCGACACTTGGCAATATGGGGTATATGATGAAGGAAAAGGCCTATTCACACGAGATTGAAAAGTCACGCAAGACGCGATACTTCAACTGGGAGCTTTTGTGGAATCCCCGGGGCGACGGCTATATGCAACTGGTTCAGCAGATTGAGAAGGAACTTTTCAAAGAGTATAACCGAGCAATTGAGACATGGCGCAGCGAAGGGGCCTTAAATCACCGTCAGATGAAAAAACTCCACGATAAATGGAGCACACAAATCGTGGAGAAATATTACGAATATTTTGAGATGAAGTAAAGAGTCACAATCTATCTGCAACAACTACAAAACACTTACTAGGAACTCGATACTTCTGTCTAAAAATCAACAAAGGGCACCTACGGGCGCCCTTTGTTGTATAATTGTTGCTACGAATTATGCTTGTTCGATAGCACCCATGGGGCAAGCATCTGCACAAGCACCGCAATCGATGCATGAATTAGGATCAATCTTGTAAATGTCACCCTCAGAGATAGCTCCTACGGGACATTCGTCAATGCAAGAACCGCAAGCTGCACAGTTTTCAGTAATTTTGTAAGCCATGTTTAAATTTTTTAGTTATTTGATAGTTTTAATATTCAATTGTGTCCGCAAAGATAACACCTTTTTATCGGATAAATCAAATAATCCGCATCAATATCCGAAAATCTCCTTGAGTTCGAGTTTCCGTATGGGACCGTACTCCAAGAGTCTCTTCATATCAAAATCTTCATAGCGGCCGAGGATGCAGATGGCGTAGTCTCGATCTTTGATGTTGTCCTGCTGGAACTTCACCACGTCGTCGAGAGTAAGAGTCTGTACCTTTTCAAATATATCACGGTTGATGTCATAATCGAGACCGAGTTTCTGAGCGGCAAGATATTTCCAGAAGATATTATCCCTGACTGTCCTGGCAGTGCGGAGATTGGTGATAATTGACTCCTGGGCGATGTCAAAGGCATTTTGTGAAACCGGCATATTGTTTATGATTTCATCAAAAGCCGTCATTGCATCGATGAGCTTGTCATTTTGTGTTGCAATGAAACTGTTGAAAAACGCTTCGTGCTCCAAATCATCGGGCAGATTATATCCGGCGCTTGCAGAATAGGCAAGACCGCGTGCCTCACGCATCTCCTGGAATACTATCGAGTTCATTCCGGAGCCGAAATAGGAGTTGTATAGGCGTACAATGGGAGCGAGGGCAGGATCAAATTTCTGTCCGACATTCGATACCGCTATGTAGAATAGCTGATTGGCATCGAAAGGTGCAAGGAAGACTTTTGTGCCTTCGGTCTTACGAGTCGGGAAGGGGTTGCCTGATACGACCGGTGTGAAAGTTTCCGGCACATTGTGGGTCTCTGCTATCAGATTCACGATTTCTTCTCCTGCAGCGGGTCCGTAGTAGAGGACTTTATGCTCCATGGAGAAAATGTTGTGGATCTTCTCGATGAGCTCGCTACTCTTGAGGTTCTTGAGCTCTTTATCCGAGAGGACGTTTGTATGGGGGTTTGCCGGCCCGTAAACAGCAAACATCTGGAGACGAGAGAAGATGTCCCTCTGTCCGAGTTTGGCATTGGCACGCTCCTGGAGCATGTTGCCCTTTAGCAGAGTGAGCACTCCTTCGTCGGGTTTTGCGTCAGCTATCAGCTCTTCCATTATCTTAACGGCCTCTTCCATATTTTCGCCAAGGCCCGAAATGGTTACGTGAGTACGTTCACCGCCGCAGACTACGTTTACCGAGCAGGCAATCTTGTACAATGCCTTCTGGATCTCCTCCTTGCTCATTTTGCTCGTGCCCAAATAACTGAAAAAGTCGGTTGCTATGGGAAGCACCTTGTCGGCATAGCTGCCCGTATCGAAGAGATAGGTGAGGGTAAATAGGTCATTGATAGTGTTCTGCTTGTAGAGTACTTGAATGCCGTTCTTTGCAGTAAAGGTATCCATATCCTTTTCAAAGTCCACAAATACGGGTTCAATGGGCGCTACCTGTGAAGCCTGAATCTCACGCAAGAATGCACTGGAAGTGTCCCTGTTGGTAAATATCGGGGTAATTGCCGGTTTTGCGATTCTGGTGTCGGTGGGATCTTTCTTCTCGATCTTGTCCACGCGGACATAGTTGTCTGCGAAATGCTCATTTACGAATGCCACCAGTTCCTCTTTAGTAATCTTGGAGAGTCTGTCAACCTCGCTGATGTAATCAGCCCAGGCGATGCCATCGATAAAGCAGTTGACCAGTGAGCGCACAATATAGGAGGCATTTTGGTTCTGCTGCATCTTCTGGCGTTTCATGTTGTTGATGATGGAGGGGAGCAGATCATCATCAAAGTTGCCGGATTTGATTTTTTCCAGCTCTTCGAATGCGATTGCAGCCACTTCGTCGAGAGTCTGTCCCTTTTTGGGTTCCCCCTGGATTATAAATACCGAGTAGTCTGCAAGAGAGTAGTTGCCTGCACCAATACCGAGAGTCTTTTGCTGTTGGTTGACGTTAAGGTCAAAAAGACCTGCCGATCCGTTGTAGAGGACTGAACGCAGAAGATCGAGCATAAGAGCTTCGGGAGAAGCTGCACCGGGGAATCTCCAGGCAATTATCGTGCTGGGAGACTCCACTCCGAGAACTTCAATTTTGCGAGGTTCGGTGATGGGATCTTCAGGCTCGAATTCCAGTTTAGGAAGATTGGGGTTAGGTTTGAGAGCGGAGAAATGTTTGTCGATGATTTTTATAGCCTTATCGGGGTCGAAATCACCGGCAAGGCAGACTGCCATATTGTTGGGAACATACCACTCTGCTTTATAATTCTTTACATTTGTAATGGAAGGATTCTTGAGATGGTTGGCCCAGCCGATGACGGGAGTGCCGTAGGTGTGTTTTTTGAACAATTCGGCAAACATGGCTTCAAACTGTTTTTCGCTATCCATCGATGCGTACATATTGTACTCTTCGTAAATGGTCTCCAGCTCGGTATGGAATCCACGAATCACGCAGTTGGCAAACCTGTCAGCCTGAATCCTTGCCCAGTTGTCAATCTGGTTTGAAGGAATATTCTCCACATAGCAGGTAACATCATTGCCTGTGTAAGCATTTGTGCCGCGAGCTCCGATGCTTGCCATCAGTTTGTCATATTCGTTGGGAATGGCAATCTTCGAAGCCTCATAGGAGATGGAATCAATCTCTTTATAGATAGCTGTGCGTTCCTCTTCATCTGTGGTTACACGATAAATCTCGAAGAGTTCTTCTATACGGTCGAGGAGTACCTTTTCCTCTTCGTAATTCTGAGTACCGAACTTCTCCGTGCCTTTGAACATCAGGTGCTCGAAGTAGTGGGCTAGACCTGTGGTCTCAACGGGGTCGTTCTTGCTGCCCACACGTATGGCCACGTGGGCATTTACGCGGGGTTCATCCTTGTTGACAACCATATAGACCTTGAGTCCGTTGTCAAGTGTGTAGATTCGTGCCTCGAGTGGGTCACCGGGCACTGACTCATAAGAATATTTGTTGCAGGATGTAACAACAAATAGGGTTGCTAGAAGCAGATAGATGATTCTCTTCATTGTTGTATAAGATTATGTTAGTTTGGTTCGATTTATGCAATTAATTAACAAAAATAGCAAACTATATTTATTATCTTTGCCAAAAATTAAAAAAAATGAAGAAACTGGTGGTCATAATGATTGCAATTCTGTGTCAATCCTCTGTTTATCAGGTGGTCGCCCAGGATCAGCAGGTATTGCTCGATGAGAGCAAGGTTATTAGTTTCGACAAGAAAATACACGATTTCGGGGATATTATCATTTCGGACGGAGCGGTGAAATGCACCTTCACATTTACGAATATCAGTACTTCGCCGATTGTGGTACACAATATAATTTCCTCCTGCGGATGTACTACACCTCAATGGACCCGTTCTCCCGTAAAACCCGGCGAGAAGGGTAAAGTGGATGTGGTTTTTCATAATGACCAGGGACCCTTTCCCTTTGACAAGACTCTTACACTTTACGTTTCCGGCGTCAACCGTCCGGTAATTCTAAGAATCCGTGGTGTGGCTCATGAGAAGGAGAAAAATGTGGACGAGCTCTTCTACGGCAAAATCGGGCAGATGGGCATCAATAAAACTGTGGTATCACTCCGTAACATAGAGCAGGGCATACTTAAGCAGGACGATATCGATATCGCCAACCTTTCCAAATCTCCCCTCAAGGTTGAAACCATAGAGGTTACCCGCGGACTTCTGCTCACGATATATCCTAATCCTATACCGCCCAAGAGTATGGCTAAATTAACCTACACTATTGATCCCACACTTATGATGCGTCAGGAGTGGGGTAAACAAACCTTTACCGGCAAGTTCATCCTCAATGGTAAAAAGCAGCAGGAACAATTTACGGTGAGCGCTGTGATAGTGGACAATTTCCGTAATCTGGACTCTAAACAGGTCAAAAATGCTCCTGTTCCAATTATAGATAAGTCCTATTATGATTTTGGAACAGCCGTCAAAGGAACGGTACTCGAAATTTCCTATAAAATCAAAAATAAAGGAAAAAGTGAACTTCTGATTCACAAGGTGGAGAGTGAAAAAAGTGGTTTAAGCCAGATTGGTCCCACACCGTTGAAAATCAAAGCGGGCGGAAGCGCTACCTTGAAACTCAGGTTTGACACAAGAGAGCACTCCGGAGATATGATTAACATTCTCACTTTGATTACCAATTCGCCCTCCAAACCGATGGTCAACCTTTTCATTACAGGTACCATCAAATAGCCTCAAAATAGCTCTGTAAACCGAAAATGATATGAAGACTAAACCTAAAGGAGACTTTTTTGCAGATTATAATAACGAAGATACCGCACTTATAGTAAATAAGGGAGTGGAACAACCACCCATAATCAACCCCTACGTCAAGACATTTTACAGAAAGAAACCCTCTCTGCTCTCTGTGGATCAATATATGGAAGGCATTACTGCCGGAGACACCACGATATTGAGTCAGGCGATCACTCTTATTGAAAGTTCGCTGGCAGAGCACCGTGCGTTGGCCAGAAAAATCATAGAGCGCTGCCAGATTATTTCTGCACATCTTCAGTCAATGAGAATCGGCATCACCGGAGTCCCCGGGGCAGGTAAAAGTACCTTTATTGAAGCTTTCGGCTCTTTTCTCACCTCAAAAGGCTACAAACTCGCAGTGCTGGCGATAGACCCAAGTTCCGAGCGTAGCAAAGGAAGTATTCTCGGAGATAAGACCAGAATGGAGACTCTCTGCAACGATCCCAACGCCTTTATCCGTCCCAGCCCCAGCGCAGGTTCGCTTGGAGGAGTGGCCCGAAAAACCCGTGAGACAATTTTACTTTGTGAGGCAGCCGGCTTCGATGTAATATTCATAGAGACGGTTGGAGTAGGACAGAGCGAAACGGCGGTTCATTCGATGAGCGATTTCTTTTTGCTTCTGATGCTCTCGGGAGCCGGAGATGAACTTCAGGGGATCAAAAGGGGGATCATGGAAATGGCTGATCTAATAGCCATCACCAAGGCAGATGGTACCAACATAGACAAGGCCAATATGGCGCGTGCTCTCTACACAAATGCACTTCACCTTTTCCCTCCAACTGAGTCGGGATGGGTACCTACGGCAGTCACCTCTTCTGCGGTGACGAAAGAAGGTCTTCCCGGTATTCTGCAGAAGATTGAAGAGTACTTTGCACTTGTCAAGGTTAACGGATATTATGCCAAGAAGCGTAGGGAACAGGCCCGATTCTGGATGTACGAAAGCATTAACGAATCACTCAAGAACATGTTTTATGAAAATCCTGTGATTGAGAAACTCCTGCCGGAATATGAGGATTCGGTACTCGAGGGCGAACTGGAGTCATTCACCGCTGCAACAGAACTCATAGAGAAGTATCAGCGTGCCAAATAGAGAGTGAAAGCGATGAATTGGACTCTGCTTGTAGATGTATTGAAAAACGGATTGCTCATCACCGGACTGGTGACGGTAATGATGTTGATGATAGAGTTCATCAACGTTTCGTCACACGGTAAATGGTTTGAGCGTCTGAAAGGAGCCCCAAACAAACAGGTCTTTCTCGGAACTCTCCTGGGACTTATTCCGGGTTGTGTCGGAGGTTTTGCGGCCGTATCGTTCTACACCCACCGTCTTATAGGGTTCGGTGCTTTGGTAGCAATGATGATTGCATCGTCGGGAGACGAAGCTTTCGTGATGCTGGCCCTCATTCCAAAGGATGCGCTCATACTTTTCGGTGTCCTTTTTGTAATTGCAATCATCTCGGGACTTCTTATAAATTTCTTAGCCCGCCTCAGGAAAGGCGAAAAAAGGCTTAAAACTGCCTGTGAAGAGAGTTTTGAGGTGCATTTGGAAGATGAAGGTCACTCTTTCGACACGCCGCATTTCAGTATGGCTAATATTAAGCATTTCACATGGCGTAAAATTGTGCTTTTGCTGGGACTAGCTGCCTTTATCGTGGCTCTGGCATTGGGTGTTCTCGGGCACGATCATCATGAGGCGACTCAAATCGTTACGGATGCTACCTCTTTGGAACATGCCCATTCCCACGATCATTCGCACGGGATTTCGCTTCTCG
>Ga0255341_1004995_pt1 | contig 13453 bp, 11 predicted proteins | sample wastewater_treat_8_FD_192418 | JGI IMG/M metagenome (GOLD analysis project Ga0255341, IMG submission 192418) | Wastewater microbial communities from Lulu Island WWTP, Vancouver, Canada - plant12 | ecosystem: Engineered > WWTP > Wastewater > Unclassified | place: Canada: Vancouver, British...
GCCAATTGGATGAAATTGTCATATTGCTGGGTCAGCGCGACACATTCGTTCATCGCATCCTGATAGTTGTTGCGGCTAACGCGGAAAGTATAGGGGTTGAAGCTCACACCAGTAATGTCATTGGCAGCAGCAGGAGCAACAATCAATGGTACTTTGGCTGCATCAGCTAAACCTTGCAGAACAGCAGCCGCACCGGAAGACACGGTACCCACCAGGAAGTCAACTTTTTGAACGTCAATCAGTTCGTTGGCGACGGTGGTGGTCAGTTCGGGATTGCTGGCGTCATCGCGCACGTAGACGATGATTTCGCAATCGTCGATTTTGAAGGTATTTTCCTGGGCATCAGCGAAGACGAATTTCTCGCCTGCACTACCGGGAGCACCGGTGGCATATTCCATGCCGAGCATGAAGGAGCGAACCATCCAGTCACCGTAGCTCTGCAACAAGCCAGTGATGTCAGAAATCAAACCGATTTTGATGGGTTCTTCACACACTAAGCCCGCGGGCTCTTCTGCGACAGGTTCTTCAGTAACTTCTTCAGTTTCCTCGGCCACTGGTTCTTCAACAACAGGTTCTTCTGTCGCGGGAACTTCAGGCTTGGGTTCTTCTGTCGCGGGAACTTCTGGTTTGGGCTGGCAGGCAGCCAAAACCATTGCTACAACGAGTAGCAAGGAAACAATAAGGGTTAACGACTTTTTCATTTTTTCTCCATTTAATTTTTTAATCGTTTTATTTTTTTAATTTCTCCGGCCAATATACCGGTTAATTAACATTTCCTTCTTGGCTATGCTTTAATACAAAGCCAATTAACGCAGTATTGAGCGGCGCTGGTTTATCAATACACACCGCATGGGCACCACCGGGGATGATCATGTACTCCGCGTGAGGAATGCCCTTGAGCATCCTCTCAGAATGTGCTCTGCCCTTAATCAAATCATCTTCACCGACGATAATCAAAGTCGGACATTTAATCTCTGATAAGCGCCCAGTAACGTTGAATGCATCGAAAGATTTCATCAACTTCACGAAAGACTCAAAGTTAATGTGTCCGTAATTCTTCGGCATGAGCTCAATCACGGCTTGATTCTTTACTATCCAATCTTCCGAAAAATTAAGGAAAATCGACGTAGCAAACAGTAGCTCAGCATCTTTCCGCTCCGCTGCTATTAACCAGGGGTGGGCTTGGGCACGCAAAAGAGGGGTTAGCTCCGAAACACCATCCATCATGATTAAGGACTTGGTCATCTCTGGATAATTGAGCGCGAAAGTCAGGCTCACTTCAGATCCATAGGAAATGCCAGCAATATGAGCTTTGTCAATGCCTAAAGCCTTAAGCAATGCTGCCAGATCATCCGCGTGCAATTCCATAGTATAGTCGCCTTCGGGATGATCCGACTGCCACATACCGCGACAATCATAGACCAAAACCCGCATATGCTTCGCCAAATCGCGGACCTGAAAACCCCAGCTTGCCGTGCTCATCATGATGCCATTGTTCAACACAAGCACATCGCCATCTTCTGGACCATGCAGCTCGTAATAAAGGGATATTCCGTTTGCTTCAATTTTTGGCATAACGGTACTTCCTAAGCTTTTGTATAAAGCTGTGGGCTGGCAAACGCTTCAGGGCGGGGTAAATCTTCGGTAACCATCTCTAATTTTAATTGGTCACCTTCAATCTCAAAGATACCGATTGTCTTACTGATAAAACCGAAGGTATGGTAGGTCTGATCGATATCAATTTGGTTCCCTTCCGCAGTCCAGGTTCCACCAGACTCGATGCCCATGGCTTCATAACCAGCTGTAAAGCTGCCATCTTCTTTGAAATCAAACCACAAACCGGGATAGTCCTGGTCAGCGTTTTGAATCCATTTTCCAATTAATATTTCTTTCATCTTAACCTCAAAAAAATCTCTTGTCCGGCACGATACCCAGACGGTGCGAGTCTTCTCGGATGGAATCTCTGAACGCGGGATGAGCGATCTTGATCAACGCTTCCATGCGATCTCGAACACACAGTCCACGCAATTCCGCACTGCCATATTCAGTGACAATCGTATCCACGTCCTGACTGGGCACAGTGACACCAGAACCGGGAGCTAATGTGGGGACGATAGTTGAAATCGTTCCGTTTTTAGCTGTTGAACGTAGAGCAATTATACCCCGACCACCTTTGGACATAACCGCGCCACGATGTGTATCCAGTTGCCCACCCGTCCCACTAAAATGGCGGGTGCCGATACTTTGGGAACAAACCTGCCCCATAATATCCACCTGAATAGCACTATTGATACTAATCATCTTATCATTTTGGGCAATCACATAGGGGTCGTTGACATAAGAACCCCGCATGATACGCACATCTTTCGACTCACCCATGAAGTCGTACAACTCCTGACTCCCAATGGCAAAAATCGCGACATACAAACCAGGATGTAAGGTTTTACGACTGTTGTCAATCGCACCGGCTTTAATCAATGGCAGATAACCATCCACCAAAAGCTCAGTATGCACACCCAAATGGCGACGGTCAGCTATCTGTTCAGCAATCGCAGTAGGAACGCCACCTATGCCAAGTTGAATTGTGCAACCATCGTCAATATAGCGCGCGATATGTTGCCCAATTTGCACTTCCACTTCGCTGGGTACAACCGGTGGTGTTGCGATCAATGGCGCTGGGTGTTCCACAAAATAATCAACCTTATCCATCGGGATGACGGTATCACCTTCGGTCCATGGCATATTTGGATTAACTTCTAATATAACCATGTCCGCTGCATCAATCATTTCGCGTTCGACCACAACGCCCATTGAAAGCGAAATAAAACCTTCATTGTTGGGCGGAGTACAGGTGCCCATCATGATGTCCAGTTGACCGCCATGACCAGTGAGCTTATCAATCGCTGCGCCATGCAGATTGTTAGGGGTGTACGAAACCCGGCCTTCCGGATGCACTTGTCGGTCAGGCACACCGTAAAACCAGTTTTCGTTGAAGAAGTGCCCTTCCATCTCCGGCTTGACAAAGATATCATACGAGCGCATCGGAAGACAGGTCCAAAGGGTAACATTCTCAAGGCGGTCCTTTTGCCGGGCAAGCTCTTCAAGCAAGCCAACCGGTTCCGAGGCAGCAATACCAATCTGAATGGTCATCCCCGATTTAACTTTTCCGACCGCTTCTTCAAGTGTTAATAGCTTATTCTTATATTCTTGCTGCCAACTCATAACATCACCTTAGGGCATGATAAAAGCTGTAGCTGCCTGGTTGTAACCCACACCAGAGCCACAGAAGACTACGCGCATACCAGATGTGATTTTGCCAAGCTTAACAGCATCGTCAAAGGCAACGGGCAAACATGCCGAGCCCATATAGCCCCATTTATCCATCACATGATGGGCTTTTTCAACAGGCAAACCGAGGTCTTCCATGACTATGCCAATACTCTTGATATTGACCTGGGTAAAGATGATGTGGTCAATATCCTGAATATCAAAGCCACCATTCGCGGCACATTCGCGCACGCGGGCAGGCCAGCCTTCGTGGTTAACCGTTGGCGGGAAAGGCGTGACAAGCTTGACTTTTGTGCGGCCAGTTTCTACGCTTTCAACCGTAGCGGGTTCATAGGTACCACCGGAATAAATACCCCAGTGTTTGTGGTAAGAGCCATCAGCTTTAATCGAGGTGGAGATATAGCCCGGCTTGTCTGAGACACCCAACACAGCCGCGCCGGCACCATCGCCATAGAAAAAGGCGGTGACGTCATGTTTGACATCCGCTAATCTGTGCATCATATAAGCACCAATTACCAGGACGTATTTCAAATTAGCATTCACTGCCATCATACCCGCAACCTGTGCCAAAGCGGTTGGGAAGGAAGCGCAAGCGCAGCCCACATCCCAGGTTCCAGCATTGACCGCACCGATTTTGTGCTGCACCACAACGGATGTGGCAGGTGTGATGTAATCCGGGCTGTCCGTACCTACAACCACCAGGTCAATTTCTTCGGGTTTAACACCAGCATCAGCCATCGCGGCTTTGGCAGCTTCTGCAGCCAAATCAGAGGTTGCCCAGTCATCCGGGGCATAAAAACGGGTTTTGATACCACTGCTGTTCTCAAATTTGCCCACAACTTCTGCTAATTTCTGTGAATTCTCACCCATCCATTCCGCGAAAATCGCGTTGGTGATTTCATTTTCAGGAATATAACGTCCTGTACCAATTATTGTTGCGTATCTTGTCATTTCATCTCACTTTCGTGTTTGTTCAAGTGCTTATTAATTTTTTAATTACGTACCTAAAACGATGCCACCATCAGCGCTAATCACCGCGCCATGGATATAGGAGGCTTCGTCACTGGAAAGCCAGCAATAAACATTGGCGATTTCTTCGGGTTTGCCAAGGCGTTTCAATGGCGCGTTGGCAGCCATGTTTGCCAAGACGTGCTCTGGCATCTTCAAGACCATCTCGGTCAGGATGAAACCAGGAGCAACTGCATTAACACGGATTTGGTACTTGCCCAACTCGCGTGCCCAGGTTTTGGTCATGCCAATCACGCCGAATTTGGTCGCGGCGTAGTTGGTTTGGCCAAAGTTGCCATAAAGGCCTACCACAGAGGACGCGCTCGTAATGGCGCCACCGCCCTGTTTAATCATGTAGGGGGTCACAGCCTGGGTACAGTTGAAGACGCCCTTAAGATTGACAGCGACGACAGCATCAAAAGCTTCTTCGCTCATCTCGCTAACCTTTTCGCCTTCTTTGAACTTGACAAACTGACCGTCTTTGGTGATACCAGCGTTGTTAATGAGTACGTCAACTCTACCAAACTCTTCAACGACCTGGTCAACAAAGGCTTGCACAGCCTGCCGATCGGTGACGTTAACCTGATAATACTTCGCGTTCTCCCCCAGTTGCGCGACAAGGGCATCCCCTGCAGCTTGGTTGAGATCACAAATAATGACTTTTGCGCCTTCGGCGTAAAACTTTTCAGCGGTCGCTTTGCCAATACCTGCTGCGCCGCCCGTGATGATACAAACTTTATCTTTTAAACGCATGAACTTCTCCATTCTGATTGATATAGCCAGCAAAATAAACCAGCTTTGGAAACTTATAAAAATTTTACAATCTGAAGGTTACAAAACGGTTACAAAAGAGAAGGAAACTTACTGCATATGTCGCAACAAGAAAGTTCTAAGCTGTTCAGCATGATAAGCATCACCCAACTGCGCGCTTAAAAACTCGGTGGCATCTGCGTAAACTTTACGCACCATGCTGGTATTCTCCAGGGCATAATAGGCTTTCATTTGATAAAGATAGGCACGCTCAAACAAGGGGTCCTTTTGGATGATTTGATTCGCGAGCAAGATGGTTCTGTGAAAATCGCCTTTGCTAAAGAGATCTTCCAAAACCTTTTCAGCACAATCCAAAAACAGACGATGAAAGTACTGCATTTCAATGATTAACGCATCCTGACTAAGTTCACCTTCCAGCAACTTTCCTTTGTAAAGCATAAGTGCTGAATTTAAGTCATCGATATCATCACTGCTTGCAAGGTTTTCAAACTGTACATGATCCAGAATATTCCCTGCCAGAGGATTCAGCGTGTACTGGTCACCATCCCTTAACATGAAGAAGGCTTGCTCACCACTGGGGCGATTGGGTTCAAGCGCGTTATTAAGTGCGCTCACGACCACTTTGAGTGCATTACTGGCAGTGGTGCTGCCAGAATTTGGCCACAACATTGCCAAAATTTGCCCCTTGGAAAGCGGTTTTGGATAACTTACAGCCAAAAATTGAAGAAGATGGCGGGCTTTCTCGCGCTTCCAGGCTTCGTTGCTGATTCTTTGTTCCCCTAAAAAACATTCAAATGGGCCCAATAAGGAAAGTCGCAAACGATAGCCCGGATGGTAATTTATTTTTTCAAAACCTTTTTCCTTTAATAATCCCTCAACAAATGCTGGCTCAATGCCCGCCTTTCGGGCTTCAATCAACAAGGGTACAAAGCAGACTGTATCATTCGGACCAAGCAAACTGGGCTTGACAAGAAAAGCTTCATAGCTTCTATCTCTTATTACCGGAAGGGCTTGTTCCAAAAACAAGCGGCAGGAATTCTTGTAACCCTGTAGATCTGCCAGATAGGCTTGCCAAATCCAAGAAGCCATCAAGGCAAACTGGTCGCCAACTTGTAGCGCCATCATCTCAGCAAGTGCCAACTCATTGGAAGCTGAATCAAACTCACCGGCTTGCGCAAGACTCGCGCCCAAGGATATACGCACCAACATCCCAATCCACACATCGCCGGACTGGATCGCCAGAGTAATCGCTGCCTGGGCAACACGCAGCGCCTCACCCAGTTCACCAGAATAACCGAGCAACCTGCATAAGCCCCATAGCGGCTCAACATTGATACGCGCCACAGCCATATCACGCATCGCGTCTTCATAAAGCTGCTTAATCTCTTCTACATAGCCAGGTTGGATAGCTCTGCCTGTTTCCAGTTGCTGGGCATGCGCCAGGCGCATCTTGCCTATGCGCAAACCCAAAGAAGCATGGCTTTTTTCGGCGGCGCTGAGTCCTCTTTGGGCTGCCGTCGTGGCACCTTTCTGATTACCGACAAAAACATGGAATAAGGAAGTTAATAAGGATGTGTCGCGATGGAAGCGCTGGGGCTTTGATGGTGCCATAACCACACTATTTTGTTCAAGACGATTAAGCAAGGCTAACCCATCCCGAAGACGACCAGTCCTAAGCATTGTGCGTGCTTCAATAAAATTTTGCTCTTCCTGATAATCCGGACTCAGGGTGCGGGCTTTCGCCAAACTTTCAGCGGCTTTTTGTGGCTCGCCCTGGTTCAATTGATTTTCCGCGATTTGTGTCAGCAAACCCGCAACCTCACGGGGGCTTTCCTTGGCATCCATCAACTGCAATGCCCGGCTAAGCAGTTGACTGGCATTACTGGGTCGTAAGGTATCCAGGTACACCTGTGCCTGACCCTGCAAAGCCAATGCCATGCCATAGTTGTTATCCTGCTTTTGATAAATTCTTTGTGCTGTACGGTAAGATTCCAGCGCTAACTCAAACAAGGCTTCATTTCGTTGTACTTCGCCCATTAAATAATTACCAAATGCGTAGTCGTTTAACAAATCTCCCGGCAGTTGTCCCACAAAATAACCCACACTTTGATGCAGCCCCTGGCTCAAGAGCTTGCTCCCAACGTCATCGAGCAGTTGCATAACCCGCGGATAATCTTCCGCCGAAAGCAAATGCGAAATTGCCTCCTGCCAATCTTCATGCGCGATGAAGTAACTGGCAACTTTGCGATGGAGCTCTTTGGCTAAGCCTGGCTTTTTCAGAAGCTGCTCACGTAAAAAGTTTTTAAAAATGTGATGGAAGCGGTAAACCCCTGGTTGAAGCTGTTCCAAAAACAAACCTTCGCTAAAAAGCTCGTAGAGTTCGTCCTGAGTATCCGTTCGATCCAGCAAGAAGTCACAGGTATCGCTGTCCAGAAACTTTAGGATTGAACAATGCGCCAGGAAAGTCTGTCGTTTCGGATTTTGTTTATCAAACACTTCTTCAGCGAGGTAATCAAACAGATAGCTCGCAGAGATTGGTTTTTCGTCTTCCAGAACTGAACTTAGCTGTCCTTCTGGATAAGAACGCAGATTATGCCAAACAGCTTGCAAAGCGACAGCCCAGCCTTCGGTTCGGTTATGCAACTTAAGCACATCTTGTGGCTCCAGACTGAGTTGGTAAACTTTATGGAACAAATCCTCCACTTCATCAACAGAGAAGCTTAAAGCATCCCGCCCAATTTCAAACAAACTTCCCTGGGCTTGCCAACGACTCATGGAGGGGAAACTGAGTGGTATGCGACTGGCAATCAGTACATGCAGATTGGCTGGCAGATGGTTGATGAACAAGTCGATCAGCTTCATGATTTCATCGGATTCTTCCACGCTCTGGAAATCATCCAGCACCAACAAAGCTTTTGTTTGAAGTCCATCGCTCAAGGCATTCACCAGAGCAATAATCGCCTCCATGCCATCAGCGTCCGAATCGAGCAAGAGCCGCAAGGCGGTTTGACCGTACTTGTGCTCACCGCGATTAAAAGCGGTGAAGAAGTTAGCTAAGAAAAGTTTAGGGTCACGCTCAGCAGAAGAAATGGAATACCAAAATACTGGGATGTCCAACTTTGAGATAAAACCTAAAATGGATGTCGTCTTGCCATAGCCCGTTCCCGCGCAAACAATGCTGAGGGGGTAACGCAAGGACTGGCTAAGCTCCTCATCCAAACGTTCACGCGCCAAAACATTTCCCCGCTGTGCGGGAGGTGTTAACTGGCTGAGAATGACCCGGGTTAAAGAACTCATGGGCTAATTTTATCATTAGCCCATGCATTATTCTTGCTGAAACTTAGATTTTAAGCTCCAATTTCAACCATGGAGCCTGTGAATAATCGCTATTCCCGCGAAATGTTTACAAAAATAAGCGGTCTTCGACGGGTTTCGTCAAATAGCATTGACTTTGCCACGTTTTGAAGCTCTTTTTGAAGATTATTGCTTGGGAATTGCACAAGTTTCTCAACTCGTTTCTTTAAGTTATCAAAGAGCTCCACCGATTCATCCTGCGCCATAAAACCACGGCTGATAATTTCGGTGTCTTTGTATTGTCCGGTTTTTTTATCCAGCACGAGGTTCAACAAGACAACTCCATCCTGGCTCAAAAGTTCGCGCTCGCGCATAATGTCACGGTCAACATCCCCCACACCAGTGCCATCCACAAAGACATAGCCACCAGGAATGCGTTCGCCCAATTTCAATCTGCCATTTTTAAACTCAATCACCCTGCCATTTTCGACCAAGGCGATTTGCTCTTCTTCCATGCCCACGCTAAGCGCTAATTTTTTATGCTGTTTGAGCATACGTGTTTCACCATGGATAGGAATAAGATACTTCGGCTTAACAAGATGCAAGAGCAGTTTGATTTCTTCCTGACTGGCATGACCAGAAACATGCACTGGCGCAATCGCTTCATAAATAACATCCGCGCCACGTTCCATCAAACGGTTTATGGCACGGTATACCAGCTCTTCGTTACCTGGGATGGGATGGGAGGAAAGCACAACCGTATCGCCCTCTTTGATGTCAAAGCGGCGATTGGTGCCATTTGCCAGCCGACCTAATATAGATGTAGGCTCGCCTTGAGAACCCGTAACCAGCAAAACCACCTTATCGTCTTTCATGTTGAGCACGTTTTCAAGGGGCAGCACGGTATCATCATCATATTGGATATAGCCCAACTCTTTGGCGATGCGCGCGTTTTCGGTCATGCTCAGCCCCACAAACGCGACCTTGCGCTCGTATTTTTGGGCGGTGTCAATCACTTGTTGCATGCGCGAAATCAGCGAAGCGAATGTCGCCACGATGATGCGCCCTTTGGCTTCATGGAAGACTTTGTCAAAAGCAGCGTCAATAACCCGCTCGCTGGGCGTCCAGCCAGGACGTTCAGCATTGGTTGAGTCTGCCAAAAGGGCCATGGTGTCACGTCGTGCAAATTCCGCCAGCTTGGCATAATCGGTGGGGAAGTTATCCACCGGTGTATGGTCAAACTTATAATCACCGGTATGCACCACAAGTCCAGCGGGTGTATCAATACCCAAACCAACCGCGTCTGGCACCGAGTGCGAGACGTGGAAAAAATCGACGTTAAATGAGCCTATGCGCACCGTTTCGCCAGCGTGTACCTTCATCATTTTGGGCTCTTTTTTGAAGTTGCGCGTGAGTTTGTTTTGAATTAAGCCCAAAGTTAATGGGGTCGCGTAAATGGGCGCGTCAACATCTTCCAAAAGATGCCCGATGGCACCCACATGGTCCTCGTGCCCGTGTGTGACCACAATGCCCACCACTTTATCCGCATTTTGACGCACGTAATTAAAATCAGGGATGATGTAATCAATGCCGATCATGTCGTTATCCGGGAACATCATCCCGGCATCCACAATGAGCATTTGATTTTTATATTCGTAAACTGTCATGTTTTTTCCCACTTCGCCTAATCCACCAAGTGGGATAATTCTTAATGTTTTATCTTTCATATTTCCACAAATTTGAGGTGGGATCTATCATTTAGTTTACAGCACCTCTTTATCTTTTTCCGTTAAATTTTTTGAATTGAACCTTACTAATTTTTCCCAATCAATAGAACCATTTGGCTTACAAAATGATCCCGAAAACTCGATGGTTAGTTTATTTAAAAGAGCAGAACGACTTTCCAAATAAGCTTGATTTTTCTCTTGGGCTTTATAACCGATTGGTTCAATAATATCGGTATATAGTTTCTCATTGTCGCTAATTAAATACCAAAAGCTTTGTCCGACTACCTTTAAATAATTTGGCGTAAATACTGTTCTAACTTTTCCATAACAGATCCCCAAAACAGGTTGGATGTTAATATTTGCACCTGATTGTTTTAGTCTTCTTACACAATTATTAAGGTCTTGTTCCAACTTCTTATGCTGAGAACTGTTTCCCCAATTAGGTCCGGACTTTATCGACACTAAGTAGCGAATATTATTCTTGTTAAACTCAAGATCCACTCCTTGCGATGCTGATTTTATTCCGCCAAAAACCCTGTTTGCAATAAAAATCGCTAAGTCTTCCAGAAAGTAGCCAAACATTGGCTCTTCAGAGGAAGATAGAAAAGCCTGCATTAAACTCTCTACCAAATCAGACGCAATCAAGAGGTTTTTTGCTCTAAAAAGATAGGGGTTCTTTTTCTTAAGTATTTCTTTGAGTGAGATTTGTTCTAATTTGGCGAGTCGCCTTTGGTGAAAACTGCTTATATTTTCATTAACATAGGCATTTAGTTCATCGACAGATAGCTTATCAATCATTCTCATCCTCTTCAACTGAATAATTTCCGCCTTCTTCAGCAATCATTGGAATTTTTATTTGGATGCCTTCCAATTGAGAATTAGATAACTCAACATATTCTTCCAAAATTTCAATTCCGGTGTAGTTTCTTCCCAATTCCGTTGCAGCCACAGCGGTTGTACCGGAACCAATAAAAGGATCAAGTACGATGTCGCCTGGTTTTGTAAAAAGTTTAATAAACCATGATGGCAGAGAAAGGGGAAATGCGGCACTGTGACGTTTATTGCCGCACTCTGTTGCCATGTGTATCACATTGGATGGGTAAACCATATCACGATCAAGCCAATTTGATACATTTTTTCCGAAACCGCTCCCCACCCGAGAATTATCTCGCATCATATCCGTCTCACTTAAGTTTAGCAGACGTTTCTGTGACCAATCACCAACAGGCACTTTAACGGCATCTTGGTCCATGTAAAATTTTTTCTCTTTATTAAATTGCAGGAGTCTTTCCCAGTTATCTCTGAATCTATTGGGCCACTTTCCAGGATGAGAATTCTTTTTATGCCAAATAAATTCTTCGGTCCATAACCAACCTTGCTTCCTAAGTTCTTGTATTAACTGTAAAACATAAGTATGTCTTTCGCCATCAACAACCCGCTCTTTTATATTAAGAATAAAGGTACCTGTAGGTTTTAAAACGCGCAATAATTCAGCAGACTTCGGTAAAAACCATTCAACGTATTCGTCAGGTTTTATACCTCCATATGTAGATTTTCTTTGATCAGCATAGGGTGGAGATGTAAAAATCAGATCGAAACTGTCGTCAGGGATAAACTTCAGCACCTGTTCACAATCTCCCAAAAGTATTCTGTTGACGTAATGTGATTGCATCATATCTAAACTTTCTTTTCTTACCATTAGTATTATACCAAGCTACATCCGCTAAAAAAGGCGAAACCAGTATGTTAACATCACTTTTATTATTCGCATATTTTTTTCTTACACAACTTTCCTACCATACCAGTTGAAAGACACTTTATATTTGGAGGTAAATATGGCTTACAGAATTACACGATACCCTTACTGGAGACGAGGATCCAACCTTGAGCATATGATTGATCGCATGTTTGATATCGAAAGCGAACCCTTGCCCTCTGGCTTCCCGCTGGATGTTCTCGAAACTGATCAGGAATATACCATCAAAGCCAGCGTTGCCGGTTTTGACCCAGAGAAAATTGAAATTACTTATGACGACAACACTCTCAGCATTCGTGGAGAAATTGCTGATGAAACTGTTGATGAAGAAAAAGGCAAATATCACATCCGTGAACGCCGCTGTGGTTCTTTCTACCGTGCTATCAGCATGCCCGGTGTGATCGATCCCGAACAAATCTCAGCGGAGACTGATAACGGCATCTTAACCGTTCATTTGCCCAAGAAACCAGAAACTCAACCCCGAAAGATTGAAGTTACTGCGAGAAAAGTCATCGACCAGAAAGACTAAGGCTTGTTAAATAACTATTAGCTTTGTTAAAAACGATGGTTTAAACTAAGCTTGACATGATTAGCCTTCCATCGTTCACATAGGCTGTCTAAAAAGGGCAGCCTCTTTTGGATGTATGAAGAAAAGAAAGAGTGCAGCTATGCTGCAACCTTAGCAATGTTGTGTGCTACACTCAGAATGCCCCATTCTGTACTCACATTCTCTATTCCTCTCAGTATAAACCTTCGAAATCCCCAGTTTTGTTTCAATCTCCCAAATACCGCTTCCACTTCTACCGACCTTTTAGACCGATACCTTCGTCCTTTTTCCGACTCCAACCTGTCACTGGCTAATTGCCGATACTTTTCAAGCTCTGCTCCTATAGTTATCTGCCGATTGCCTTTTCCTTTGCAACATTGCTCCCTGACTGGACATGCTGAACAATCATCACATCTGTATATTTTACGCTTGCTTTCATAACCGTTCTCTGTCCGTCTAATCGCTTCTTTTTCAAATCTCAATCGCTTCCCTTCAGGACATTCATATTCGTCCTCTTGTGCATGGTAAATAAAAGCATCTGCCCGATATGGGTGCTTCTTTTTGTAATGGCGTTTTCTCTCATAATGAAAACTGTTGTATTTTACATAGGCTTCAATATTCTTTTCATCCAACCAGTAGCAATCCTCGTTATGGAAAAAGGGAGGAACAAGATGGTACAGGAAATGCATCCAGAAGCAGGGAAATAGCAAGTACAGCATGAAAGACAAACTTCGTATTGGAGATTTGATTCAGACCTTGCTCAAGGATATGGAAGCCTTTCCCAACCATCGCAGAGGACATAACCGGCAATATGAGCTTGCTGACGCAGGCATGGCAGCATTTTCTGTTTTCTTTACCCAATCAGCCTCCTTTCTGGAACACCAACGCACAATCAACCTGCTCAAAGGACGATCAAATGTCCAGAGTTTGTTTTCGAACCAAAAGATACCGAGTGACAACCAGATCCGCACGCTTCTGGATGGCGTTGCTCCTGCGGCATTGAGTCAGACGTGGGCGCGTATGTTCCATGAAATGGAATCAATTCAGCTGCTCGATCAATAT